>JGI24792J26632_1001868_pt1 | contig 11802 bp, 12 predicted proteins | sample MesohylBB_FD_26632 | JGI IMG/M metagenome (IMG submission 26632)
CGCTGGCCGGGCAGTCATCTTCGACCTGACACAGGCGGCGGAGTGGCGGGTCCGTCGTACCGGGGGCCGTCGCTCCGGGAGGTTCTCGCCGTGCGCATCGCGGGCTGGCTGGTACTGGCCGGCATGCTCGGCGCCTACCTCTACTTCGGCTACTACTACATTGCGGCCCCCGGAGGCGTCATCTACCCCGGTTCGCTGGAGGGCACCCTGCAGGCGTTCGCCGCGCGCGCCGCCTCGGCATGCCCCGCCGTGCACGACACGCTGCTGGTCGCCAACCGGATCGAAGGACTGTCCTGGTACGTCGTCACCACCATGACGACCGCTCCCTGGATGCAGGACGCGGTACGGCTGCTCGTGTGGATCGCTTTCCTCTTCAATTCCGCGATGGCGTTCGGCGGCTTCGTCCGCGGCCTCGAGGGCGCCGTGCTGCTCGCCGGCGCGGCGGCACGGTTTCGAAGGGAGTAGGCATGTCGACACGCTGGGTGGCGCGGACAGCCCTGGCACTGGTCTCCGCCGCACTCCTGTCCTTCGTGCTCGCCACCACGGCATTCGATCTGTCCGTGTCGCCGGGCGGGACGTCGCCTCCGGAACCCCCGCCGACTCCCGCGCCTCCCTGTGAATGGCTGTCGGACCTCGAGCTGGAGCAACTCGCGGAGCGGTGGTGGGCACGAGTGGAGGCAGGCCTGCGCAACGAACCGCTCGCGGAGACCGAGCAGGCGATCGAGGTCCGCGTGGAAGAGGCTTTCGCACCCGTCTACGCGCACATCCCCGAGTTTCTCGACTGGCACTATTCGATTGCCGGCCAGTACACGCAACTGGCGGCGGCGATTGTCACGCTCTTGCAGGAATGGGGCTTCCCGAGGACGCTCGCCGAACGACTTGCGCGATCGGAATTGAGAACGGCGGTCTTCGACTGGCTGCGGGAGTGGGAACCGACACGGGCGCTTCTCGAACGCGTGGCCAGGCTCGAACTCCCGGCGTCGGCCCGCGAACAGCTCGATCGCTTCCAGCAGCAGGTGGACGCGCGGCTCTTCGGGGACCTGTCCGACCGCGTGCGGCGGGCATCCGACGAGGTCGAGCGGGTGATGAGATCCGAGATGCGCGACCTCATCGCCGGGCGGATACGGGACGAGATGGATCTGTTGCCGGCCATTGCGCCCGTACGGGCCGACGCACTGTGTTCCGGCGTGGAGACGGTCAGGGTCCAACTGGCCTACGAGGGCATGCTGGGGACAGCGGTTCCGGAGACCGTCCAGCGGTTCACCGCCTCCGCCGCGCCGACCGGCATCCTGTCTGTCGCCGCCGGCGTGCGCGCCGCGTCCGCGGCCAGAGCGCTCATGAAGGGCCTGACCGGGAGACTGACGAGGAGGCTGCTGCCCCGGCTCGGCCGTCTGGTCGGCGTCGGCATCGGGGCCGGCGCCTGGTTGCTCCTCGACTCGCTCGTCGTGCACGCCGACGAGTACTTCACGCGGGAACAGTTCCAGGAAGAGCTGACCGCGCTGGTGGACGAACAGAAGGCCGGGCTGAGGAGGGACCTGTCGGTGCGGGCGGACGAGGTCCGTCTGACGGCGCTTGGACCGTTCAGCCCCGCCGCGCAAGGGAGTTGAAACGTACAACCGCCGGTCCCGGAGGGGTAGAATGCAGTCTGCTGCAGACGTGATCATCCACCCTCGCGGGAGGCTCCGATGTCGACTCGATTCCGTCGTATCCCGGCGTTGCTCACCGCCGTCACCCTGGCCGGTGCCGGTTTGATTCTCGACGGCCCCGCCGTCTCCGCGCGGCAGGCAGTCACGCTCGACGCCGACGATATCGGCGGTGTGGTCAGCAGCCCGAGCGGCCCCGAGGCGGGGGTGTGGGTCATCGCTGAGACCAACGACTTCGCGACCCGACTGCGCAAGATCGTCGTGACGGACGACCAGGGGCGCTACGTGCTGCCGGATCTCCCCGACGCGGACTACCAGATCTGGGTGCGCGGCTACGGGCTCGCCGATTCGCCGAAAGTCTCCGGCCGACCGGGGCAGACGCTCGATCTGCGTGCGGTGGCCGCGGCGACGCCGGAAGAAGCCGCCGCTGTCTACCCGGCCAACTACTGGTACTCGCTGATGGAAGTGCCCGACCCGTCCGAGTTCCCCGGCACCGGCGCCGACGGCAACGGCATCCCGCCGACCGTGCGTACGCAGGCCCACTGGGTCGACCTGCTCAAACAGGGCTGCCAGCTTTGCCACCAGCTCGGGAACCTGGCGACCCGCGAGATCCCCAACGCCGCGGACTTCGACTCCACCGAGGCGGCCTGGGCGCACCGGATCCTGACCGGCCAGCGGGCATCCAACATGGGCGCCACCATCAACCGCTTCGGGCGCCAGCGGGCGATCGCGTCCTACGCGGAGTGGACCGACCGCATCATGGCGGGCGAGGTGCCCCCGCAGCCGGAGCGGCCGCAGGGCCGCGAGCGGGACATCGTGCTCACGATGTGGGAGTGGGGCGGCGAGACCGGCTACATCCACGACGAGATCGCGAGCGACAAGCGTGATCCGCGCGTCAACGCCGGCGGTCCGGTCTACGGCGTCGAGTTCGCCGGCGACAAGCTGGTCTGGGTGGACCCGGACAGCAGCGAGGCGCACGAGGTCTCCCTGCCGGTCCGCGACACGCCCGGCGAAGGAAACTTCCGGTCGTACATCGCCCAGGAGGTGCCGAATCCCTCCTTCTACTACGGCGACGAGCTGATCTGGAACAACCCCGGCAACCCGCACAACCCGATGATGGACGCCGAGGGGCGCGTCTGGATGACGCACCAGATCCGTGGACCCGGCAACCCCGAGTGGTGCCGCGAGGGCTCGGACAACGCGTTCGCGCGGTACTACCCGATCGACCGCGCCGCCCGGCACGTCGCCTACTACGACCCGGCGACCGAGCACGTGGAGCTCATCGATACCTGCTTCAACACGCACCACCTGCAGTTCGGCTTCGACGAGGACGACACGCTGTATCTCAGCTCGGTGAGCGACGTGATCGGCTGGGTCAACACGAAGACCTACGCCGAGACCGGCGACGAGCAGGCGTCGCAGGGCTGGTGCCCGACCATCGTCGACACCACCGGCGACGGGCGGATCGGCGAGTGGACGGGCCTGCGCGAGGATCCGGACCCGTCGAAGGACCGCCAGATGGGCCGCGGCTGGTACGGCATCGTGCCCGATCCGACCGCGGAGAACGTGGTCTGGGCCGCGTCCGCCGGGGTCCCCGGCCAGATCGTGCGCCTGTCGCTCGGCGACAACCCGCCGGAGACATGCATCTCGGAGTACTACCAGCCGCCGTTCGAGAACGCGGACGCGCCGGTCCAGGGCTACTCGCCGCGCGGCGTCGACATCGACCGCAGCGGCGTCGTGTGGACGGCGCTGTCGGGCAGCGGGCACATCGCCAAGTTCGACCGCAGCCGATGCGCCGTGCTGAACGGGCCCACCGCCACCGGCCAGCACTGCCCCGAGGGGTGGACGCTGTACGCCACGCCGGGACCGCAGATGCAGGGCGTGGACGCGCACGGCAGCGCCGACTTCCACTACTACAACTGGGTCGACCAGTTCGACACCCTCGGCCTCGGCGAGAACGTGCCCATCGCCACCGGCTCGACATCGGACTCCCTGTTGGCGTTCCTGCCGGAGGAGGAGGAGTTCGTGATCATGCGCGTCCCCTACCCGCTCGGCTTCTACTCGCGCGGCCTCGACGGGCGCATCGACGATCCGGACGCCGGCTGGAAGGGTCGCGCCGTCTGGGCCGACTACGGCACCAACGCCGTCTGGCACATCGAGGGCGGCAAGGGGACGCAGGGCAACCTGGTGAAGTTCCAGGTCCGCCCGCACCCGCTGGCGCACTAGCGGGGCTGACACCTGGAAGCGACGTCTGCTGGGTAACGGAGCGAATTGATGGCCACGAGAGCGATGCCGCTGGCCGCGGCTAGTGAGCGGGGGTACCCGCGGTTGTCGACCGAACCGTTCCGGATGTTCAGAATCGCATACACATCGATGCCTCGATCTGCGGCGGACGCCCGCATATCCGGGGGACTCGGGTCCGAGTGACCGACATCCTGGACATGCTGGCCAGCGGCGTCCGGGAGTCCGACATTCTCTCCGACTACCCTTACCTGACCGAAGCAGATCTACGCGCGGCTCTTGCCTTCGCAGCAGCCGCCAGCGCGCACCGCATCTTGTCTGTCACGTGACGTGCGGTTCCTGGTCGACGCACAGTTGCCGCCTGGGTTGGCTCGCTGGCTGTCTTCGCAGGGCTATCCGTCCGACCACGTATACGACCTCGGTCTCGGTGCCGCGGCAGACGAGATCCGCTGACGAGCTCGGGAGCCCGACTACGCCAGATACCGCGCCACGGCCGCCTCGTCCCAGTCCATGCCGAGCCCCGGCCCGCGGGCGGTGACGCAGCCGTCCACTGGCCGCGGCGGATCGGCGAGCACGGCGCCGGCCAAGTCCAGGTACTCCAGGTAGTGGGCCAGCGGCGTTACCGGCAGCACGTGCGCGCTCGCCTCGATGAACAGGTGGCTGGAGACCGGCACCGCGGCCGCCTCGGCCTGCCCCATGGCGCGCAGCCAGCCGGTCACGCCGCCGATCTTCATCAGGTCCGGCATGCAGTAGTCGCAGGCGCCGGCGGCCAGGGCGTGCGCCATGTCGTGCCCGAACCACCAGTTCTCACCGGTCTGGACAGGCACCGGTGAACCCTCGCGGACGCGGGCGTGTCCGGCCAGGTCCTCGGCCGGCACCGGCTCCTCCACCCACTCGAGATCGAACCGGGCCAGGGCGCGAATACGCCGCACCGCCTCGGGCGCGGTCAGCGACTGGTTGAAGTCGATCATCAACCGCACGTCCGAGCCGATCACCTCGCGGACGCCGGCCAGGTTCTTCAGATCCCAGTCCAGATCGCCGGCCCCGACCTTGACCTTGATCGCGCGGAAGCCCTGCTCGACGCTCTGCTCCAGGGCCGGCGCGTCCGCAACCGGATCGACGATGCCGTAGCTGTCGTAGGCCGGCACCGGACTCGCCTCCCCGCCGAGCAGCTCGACCACCGGTCGCTCCAGCCCGCGGCCCCGCATGTCCCAGAGCGCCATGTCCAGGCCCGACAGCGCCATGCCGGCCAGCCCCTGACGTCCCATCAGACGGAAGCGCGCGGCCAGATCGTCGGCCACCCGGGTGGGACAGGCCGGACGGCCGCGCAGCACCTCGCCGAGGTCGTCCACGAACGCCTTCAGCGCCCGCAGCACGAGCGTCGTGTAGCCGAAGACGTAGGCCCGGCCGGCCGGGCCCTCCTCCGATGCGACGTCGATCAGCAGCAGGGGCGACACCGGAACGTCCCCCGACGCGGTGCGGAGCGGCCGGGCCAGGGGCGCGGCGACGGGACGTGCGGTCAGCGAGCGTATGGTCAGCTCGGAGTCGGACATGAGAATCTCCTTCAGGACCCGCCCGCGACCGGCCGGCCGGGACGGGTTCGCAGCCGTCTCGTGGTTCGGCCGACGATGTTCGGCGGCGCCTCCGCCATCACTCTACCCGTATCCACCGTGGTACGATGGCGGCGCTTTCAGCGAGGCCAATCGGCCGCTGCCCCGGACCTGCCGGTTCCACGAGAATGCAGGACGCCGGGAGCGCGGCGCGGCGACGAAGGAGAGAGAAAATGGCGAAGCGTCTCGTCGGCACCGTAGCTCTGCTCATGCTGGCCGGGAGTCCGTCGGCGGCCCAGGAGTTCCCTCCCGGATTCGTCGACCCGGCGCCCCTTCTCGCCGCCGTCGCGGAGGAGATCGGCGAGGCCGACTTGCGCTGCCTCTCGTACTCCGGCAGCGGCGGCTACGCCGGCGCGGTGGGCCAGACGTTCGAGAACGCGGTCAACATCGACTGGCCGCGCATCGGCTCGCTGGACAACTACACGCGCACCATCAACTGGGAGGCCGGCACGAGCGTGGAGACGTTCGACCGGGAGCCGGGCCTCGCGCCCGCGTCCTGGAAGTACGGCCTCGGCTGGCGCAGCGGCACACCCACCCAGACCCGAACGCGCCAGACGCACGTCACCAACGGCGAGTACTCGTGGCACATGGACGGCGACGGGCCGCCGGTGGCGGTGCACCCCGAAATCGCCGAGGTGTACCAGCTCGACATGTGGCTGAACCCGCACGGGTTCCTCAAGGCCGCCCGCATGCCGGGCGCCAACCCGGTGGCGTTCTGGCGCTGGGAGCAGATCGAGAAGGGCCGCGACGGCAACGTCGTCAGGCCCGAGAAGATGCACGTGGTCGCGATCGAGATGTTCGGCAAGTACCGCGTGGACGCCACCATCAACTCCCGCAACCTGATCCAGCGGCTCAAGACGACGGTGAACATCCCCGCCCTCGGCGACTTCAACATCGAGCACGAGTCCACGAACTTCGTCTCGTTCGGCAACGTGAAGTGGCCGACCAACTGGCATTCGCACCAGGGCTGGGACGACAACTGGCAGTTCTATCGCGAGAGCACGGGGCACAACGCCTACGGCGGCTCGTTCCCGGACATCCGGCCCAACGACTGCGGCGACCCGGTGCCGGTGCCCGAGTCGGTGGCCGAGGCGGACTGGTCGACCGAGGTGACCGTGGACGAGATCGCCGACGGGGTGTACCGGCTGGGCGGCAATCCGGCCAACAGCTACATGATCGAGTTCAGCGACTTCGTGGCCGTCTTCGAGGCGCCCGGGGACGAGGAGTGGAGCCTGAAGGTCATCGACCGGATCACCGAGCTCGCCCCCGACAAGCCCATCCGCTGGGTCATCGCGTCCCACCCGCACTTCGACCACATCGGGGGGCTGCGCACCTACCTGCACGTCGGGTCGACCATCGTCACTCACATGATCAACCTCGAGTTCCTGAACCACGACGTGCTGACCTACGAGCCGCGGACCATCAAGCCGGACATCGTCTCGAAGTGGCCGCCGACCGAGCTCGCCGAGGGCTACAACTACGAGGCGATCCAGGAGAACTACGTCATCACCGACAACTCCCGGATCCTGCGCGTCTACTACGTGCAACCGCTCCGCCACGTCGCCGGGATGCTGATGGCGTACCTGCCGGCCGAGCGCATCGCGTTCCAGTCGGCCCTGTTCGACACGCACGAGCCGCCGAGACCGGCGCAGTTGCCGTCGATGCGCGCCCTGCACACGCAGGTGGAACGCATGAACCTGGACGTGGAGACGCTGGCCCCGGTACACGGGGAGCCGGTGCCGTGGAGCGACTTTCTGGCGGCGTTGGAGCAGCTCGAACGGTAGAAGTCGTGCGCGCCTGCATCCTGTCCGCGGCGCTAGTCCTGGTCTGCCCTGGTCCGGCTGCCGGCCCACAGGCGGCCGGCACGGAGTCCTGGAGCATCGCCGCCGGCAACGTGCGGGTCCGTTGCCGCATGACCATCGGCGGCAGCTTCGACGCGGTCACGTCGGATGTATCCGGAACGCTGCGGCGTGAGGCATCGGACGCCGGCTCCTACACGGGCGAGCTGCGAGTCGCTCTCGCGACGCTCGATACCGGCATCGGTTTGCGCAACGAGCACCTCCGCGGCACCTACCTGGAACTCGACCGCGGGCCCGAGTTCCGCGACGCCGTACTCTCCGGCATCGTGCTCGACGAGCCGCTGCCGGCCGGCGACGGTCGCCACGAGACGGGATTCTCGGCCTCGCTGACGCTCCACGGCGTGCAGCGGACGGTCGAAGGCGAGGCGGAACTGCGCCGGCGGAACGGTCGGATGCAGGTGGAGGCGGAGTTCTCGCTGAGTCTGGACGCGTTCGACATCCCGCCTCCCCGCTATCTGGGGATTGGCGTGCGCGACGCGATTGACGTTGCGGTCCGGTTCGAGGCAACGGACGGCGAAATGCCCTCGGACAGCGGCTCATGACCGGAACGACAGGCTTCGGCACGATTCCGCGGTTCGTGCTCGCGGCAGTATTCCTCCTCGGCGGGTGGGGAGCCCGCCCGGCTTCCGCCGAGCCGACGTTTCTCTCGAAGCAGTACCCGCGGTGCACCGCCTGCCACTACTCGGCCTCGGGGGGAGGGCTCCTCACGCCGTACGGACGGTCGTTGTCGCGGGAGGAAATCTCGACGTTCGGCCGGCAGGGAGCGGGGGGAGTCCCGGCCACCGGTACGACCCGGGGAGAAGAGGGGTTCCTCTTCGGCGCTCTGTCGAGCGAGAGCCCGCTGCAGCTCGGCCTCGACGTCAGACCCTCGCACGTGGGGGTCGATCTGCCCGGCCGCACGATTGCCGACCGCAACTTCCTGATGAACCTGGATCTGCAGGCCGCCTGGCGGCGCGACCGCTGGACGGCGTACGGCTCCGTCGGACGCGCCCCCGTCGGCGGCGGCGGCGAGCTGGTCTCCTACGAGCACTGGGTCGCCTGGCAGGCCACGGAGGCGGTCACCGTGCGCGCCGGGCGCTTCCTGCCAGCCTACGGCGTCCGCTTCGCCGACCACACGTCGTTCACGCGCGAGGGGCTGGAAATGGCCCAGAACGACCAGGTCTATGGAGTGGAAGTCGGCCTGTCGACCGACCGCACGCTCGTGCAGGTGTCGGCCGGCCCCGGGCGCGCCGAGTCGGTCGTCGAGAACGACGGGCGGCAGGCCTTCTCGGCGAGCGGCCGGTTTCAGCTCGACCTCGGTCCCAGAACGGTCATCGTGGCGTCCGCACTGCACCGCGCCGCATCCGAGGCGCGCCCCCGCAGCACGGGCACCGGGCTCTCCTTCGGCTACGCGCCGGCCCCGTGGCTGACCACCTGGACGCACGCGGACGTGCAGTTCCAGAGGCTCGACGCGAGCAGCCGCTCGTACATCTTCGCCAACCAGACATCGGTGGCGGCGCTGCGCGGTGTCTGGCTGAGGGTCTCGCCCCAGTTGCGCTGGACGGCTGCCGACCCACGCGGCGAGATCCGCCGCATGGTGTACGGCCTCGACGTCTACCCGCGCACCCACTGGCACGTCAACCTCTCCTACTACCGGGATCGCCTGCCGTTCGCCGGCCGCAGCACGCGCACGCTGCTGGCGCAGTTGCATCTCTACCTCTAACAGCCCGTCGCCAGAGCCCCGGCGCCAGTGTTCGTGCTGCAAGGCGTCCGACTTGCAGCACGACGCGCAACGCTGTGGCAGGGACTCGCCCGGCAACGTCGCAAGGCGGAACCCTGGACCCCGTCGCACCCGTTCGCTACGCTAGTGGTCATGCGAACCATGGTCCGATGCCTGTTGTGCCTGGTAGTGGTGGGAGTCGCTGCCTGCGGAGACGATTCCCCGACCTCTCCGACGCCGCCGACGACGCCGACAACGCCGACAACGCCAACGACGCCGGCCACGGGTACTCTGACGGCCACGCTGTCGAGCATCCAGAGAGAAGTGTTCAACCCGGTGTGCGTCGTGCACCACGGCCCATCGGTGGCCGAGGCCGACCTCGACATATCCGAGGAACGATCCTTCGAGAACCTGGTGAACGTACCCAGCACCCAGGTGGGGCTCGACCTCGTGACGCCGAACGACGCCGAGAACAGCTACCTGATTCACAAGCTCGACGGCCGCGCGGGCATCGTGGGAGCGCGCATGCCGGTCGGCTCAGGGGGGTTCCTGTCCGACGAGGCGATCGACATCATCAAGCAGTGGATCAACGCGGGAGCCCAGAACAACTGATCTGCCGCTCGCGAACGCCCGGCATCGCCGTCGGAATCGACGTACGGGATCGTTCAACCGGGCGGGTCGCGTCGGGCCGTAGCATCGCTCCGATATCGTGGCGTCTCGTGACGAACGGCCGAGGAGACAAAGTGAAGGGACACGTTCATCCGGTACTCGTGGCGGCGGCGTTCCTGTTTCTGCTGTCGGCGCCGGGCGCTTCCGCCGCATCCGACAACTGGCCCATGTTCAGAGGTCCCGAGGGAACGGCGGTCGTGCCCGACGACCCCGTGCTCCCCGAATCGTGGAGCGACACCGAGAACGTGGCCTGGAGGGTTCCCGTTCCGGGACGGGGATGGTCGAGCCCGATCGTGTGGGGCGACCGGGTGTTCCTGACGTCGGTCGTCGCCGACGAGGACTACGAAGGACCGCGACCGGGCCTGTACCTGCCGGAGACCGGCAACGAGACGCCGCCCGATCCGCCGCCGGGAATCCACCACTGGATGGTGTTCTGCTTCGACCTGGACACCGGCGAGCCGCTCTGGCGGCGCACTGCGCACGCCGGACCGGTCGCATCCACCATCCATCCGAAGAACTCCTTCGCCTCGGCGACACCGGTGACCGACGGCAAGCGGGTCTACGCGCTCTTCGGCAACCTCGGCCTGTTCGCCTACGACCTAGACGGCAATCTGCTCTGGTCGCGCCCGGTCGAGCACCACATGGACCAGTGGGGCTGGGGCGCCGGGTCGTCGCCCACGTTGCTCGACGAGCAGGTGCTCGTGATGCACGACAACGACGAGGAGTCGTATCTCGCCTCGTTCGACACGTCCAGCGGGGAGCCGAACTGGCGCGTGGAGCGGGACGAGGTGAGCGCCTGGTCGACGCCGTTCATCTGGCGCAACGACCTGCGCACCGAGATCGTCACCGTCGCCAAGACCCAGGTGCGTTCGTACGACCCGTCCGGCAACCTGCTGTGGTGGTTCTCGGGACGCATGACGAACGTGACCGTGCCGACCCCGATCCCGGGCGACGGCATCCTCTACGTCAGCTCCGGCTACGTCGGCAACAACCACCGGCCCGTCTATGCCGTGCTGCCGGGCGCCGAGGGCGACATCTCGCTCGGCCCGAGCCAACGGGCCAACGAGTACATCCGCTGGTACCAGCCGCGCATCGGGTCCTACAATCCGTCGCCGCTGCTCTACCGCGGCATCTACTACACGCTGCACGACCGCGGGTTCTTCACCGCCCACGACGCGCGGACCGGCCGCACCGTCTACGACCGCGTCCGCATCGAGCGGGGAGCGACGTTCACGTCGTCGCCGTGGGCCTACAACGGCAGGATCTTCGCCCTGAGCGAAGAGGGCGACACGTACGTCATCGCGGCCGGACCGGAATTCGAGCTGCTCGGCAAGAACGTCCTCGGCGAGATGACGCTCGCCTCTCCCGCCGTCGTGGGGCGCACGCTGCTGCTGCGCACGGCGTCGTACCTCTACGCCATCCGGCGGTAGACGGCGGCGATGAGCTCGCTGGCCGACGTATTCCGGGCGACTGCGACAGATCCTGACCAGCCACGCCATTGCGGCGGAGATTCCGGACGATGCCTGATCGCCTGCCGGACGAGATGAAGGATCTCCTGGCACGAAAGCGGGACTGGCACCGGGCACGGGCCGAAGCCCCGTTGCAGGAGAAGGTGCGCATCCTTCTGGAACTGCAGCGGCAGGACCTGCCGCTCATTGCCCGCCAGCGTCCACTGCGGCCGTGGGAACGGCCGTGGGACGTGGCGCCGTAGAAACGACGTTGTCCGACCACAGAGCCGCGACCGCCAAGCCGCCTACGGGACGTACGCCGGTGTCCGCACGAGCACGTAGGTGACGTGACCGCCCTCCGGCACCAGGTAGCCGTGCGGTGTCTTCGCAGGAATGTGCAGCACGTCGCCGGCGGCCACCGGATGGCGCACGCCGCCTGCGATGCCGCTGCCTCGACTGCCGTCGCGGTCGAGCATCTCGCCCCCCACGAGCAGGTTCCCGGCACCGCTCTGGATCAGGACCACGTCGATGATCTCGTCGTGGATCTCCGGGACGCCGTCGGCGTCGCGGTGGATGAAGCGGAAGCGGTGGGCGCCGCTCGGGTTGCCGTAGTCCGCCAGCGTCTCGCGGCTC
>JGI24792J26632_1001873_pt1 | contig 11772 bp, 8 predicted proteins | sample MesohylBB_FD_26632 | JGI IMG/M metagenome (IMG submission 26632)
TCCCATCCTCACCAATATGCGTCACAAGTTCTGCTGGGTTCACGGCTCGAACATCCGGGAAGATTACGAGAAGGGAACCATCACCGAGTGCAGACTGAATGTCTTTTTGTAGCTGATTGCCTACTTCAGATGCCGTGCCTTGCGCGCTCAATGATACTGCCGAAAGTTGCTCGCTACGGATAACCATTACGGCAAGAGCCGGTTCTTCTTCAAACTCTCCCGCTGAAGTCAGGACACTCATCCCACTACATCCGATGAGTTCATCACAATTGGAGTTAGAGTGAACCGCTTGGTACAAGTCCTCATATTCCGTTTGATAGTTGATGGTTGCAAATACGATGGCAAAATCGGCTTTGGCGATACCTGCGTTCCCCATTGCCATCAGTGTTGCGCGTTCCGCGGCTTCCACAGTTGAAAGGCTTTGCGAATGTCCCACACCTACATGAATCATCTGCTCACCTACCTTTTTGCGATAATAATACAGTATCTACGAGAAAAGGTCAACAATTAGCTGAAAAAGGCAGGCAACAAGGCAACAGATTTTTCGTTGACAATCCATGCGGGACGTGTTATTATATTTTTAATTTGACGGAGGACATTTTGAAAAAAATGGGCGCGTTCTGGCGAGCCGTAAGAGACTTTTGGAGAACAGGGAAAGCGGGGGTTGCCCTGTTTCTGGTTTCTCTCTTTGTTACCATCTATGGTTACATTGCTTTAGACTATGAACTAACGAGCGGTTGGCAGGGACACGAATCTGTTCAAAATGTGCTGAAAGATATTTCGGACTTTATTCCCGTTGGTGCAGTATTCGTTGGAATGATAGTGGGAGGCATAGATTTACTCATGTTATTGTCAGATTGGTATTTAGCGAGAAAAGAAAAGCAGATTCAGGCCGCCAAAGCCGAGGGCAAAGCCGAGGGCAAAGCCGAGGGCAAAGCCGAGGGCAAAGCCGAGGTGTATCAAGAGATCGCGGCATGGCATGCTCGTCGAACGGCAACGGAGGCGCGGGGCGAGACATTCACTGAACCGCCTCCTGGTGTGCCACAAAACGGGACTGAATAGGGCTTCTAACGTCAGAGAGTCACCAATTTCTACACGGGCGGCTCTCTTTTGCTTTAGAAGTGTCGGGACTCGGTGCCTTCCCTCAAGAGAACCGAATAATTCTGCGATAATACATTGCATCAAAAAAGCGTATAATGGAGGAAAAGGGATTTGTCAGCAGAACTCCTTAATGGTAGCCAACTTGCGAAGCGCGTCCGGAGCCAGATCCGACGAAAAATAAAAAATCTCACGTTTACTCCAGGTCTCGCTGTTGTCCAAGTAGGCGATGATCCTGCCTCAACACTCTATATCAAGCACAAGCAACGTGATTGTGAAAAGGTGCATTTCCATTCCGAAGTCCATCGCTTATCAGCAGATATTAACCAAGACACCCTGATTGAACACGTTGAAAACCTAAATGATCGAACGGACATTCATGGAATACTGGTGCAAATGCCACTCCCAGAGGGCATAGATAAAGAGGCAGTCATCGATAAGATTAACCCACATAAAGATGCAGATGGATTGACACCAGTCAATTTAGGGAATCTCCTCATCAACCGCGAGGGTGTGACACCTTGTACGCCGACAGGGATTATCCGCCTGATTGAACTGACAGGTGCACAGATTGAGGGCAAACATGCCGTCTGTATCGGTAGAAGTCCGCTGGTTGGTAAATCGGTTGGGATGATGCTGCTGAANCGAAATGCTACCGTTACTTACTGCCATTCCCGAACGGTAGATTTGGCAGCGGAGGTTCAGAAAGCAGACATTCTCGTCGCNGCTGTCGGTAGACCGGAGTTTGTAACTGCGGACATGGTGAAACCCGGTGCTATAGTCATCGATGTTGGAATTAACCATATCAATGGACGTGCCGTCGGGGATGTTAAATTTGAAGAAGTTAAAGAGGTAGCAGGATTTATTACCCCTGTCCCGGGCGGTGTTGGTCCTATGACACGCGCAATGTTATTAGAAAATACTTTGAAATTAGCGATTGGAGGCTAAAATATGGCGTTTCCAGGATTTGAATTGAAAGATAAGGTAATGTTAATCACGGGTTCCGGCAAAGGCATCGGCAGGGGTATCGCGCTCGCCGCTGCACAGATGGGTGCGAAAATCATCTTGAACAGCCGTACTCCGTCCGATCTTGAGGAGGTTGCCAGCGAGATCCGTGAGAACGGAGGTGAAGCGGAGTCGGTCGTGTTTGATGTCAGCGATATGGCACAGATTGCGACAGGCGCACAAGCGGCACTCGATGTTTGGGGTAGAGTCGATATTCTCGTCAATAACGCAGGTACGAACCGTCCGAAACCAGCACTTGAGTTAACCGAGGAGGATTGGGATGCGATCTATGATCTCAATCTTAAAGGACTGTTCTTCCTAACGCAGACGCTTGTGAAACCGATGATAGAGCGGGAGAATGGGAAGATTATCAATATTTCTTCGACAATGGGTTTGGTAGGCGGTCCGTTGCGAACTGCCTATTCAGGGAGTAAAGGTGGCGTTGTGCTGCTAACGAAAGGACTCGCCGTTGAATGGGCACCTCATAACGTCACAGTGAACGCTGTCGCACCGGCGTTTACGCGGACACCACTCGCGGATGTCCTTTTGCAACGTAAGGAATTTTACGAAGACGTTGTTCGCCGTATCCCGATGGGACGTGTCGGTGAAGTGGACGAGGTTGTCGGCGCGGTGCTGTTCTTAGCATCAGATGCGGCAAACTGGGTGACTGGGCAAACAATCGCCGTTGATGGTGGCTGGGTCGCTTGGTAGTTTTCACAGTTCTCAAAATTGCAGGCGCGGTTCAAGCCGCGCCTATTTTTTGTCTACTGTCTCCGAAGACGTTTCAGTGTACTCGGTGGACTTGAAGGGATAAGGATCGCTCCAGAATTTGAGACCGAGGATCATATTACCCTTAAAGTCAAGTATAAGTAGGCAACCTTGACTCCTATCACTTAGAGGATTTCCGGGATATTTTTAGGTTTTAGCACGTAGGTCCCTTACAACCAATGCGGAAATGCTACGTGCTGGTGCTCATCAACTTTGACACACAACCGGTTTTCGTTCCACATAACACCGCACAACATCAATAATGAGTGCAATATCGTTCCGCGCAGATCCCAATGCAGTATAACAGGGTTCACCTTCTATGATACACGCATGGAAATGACGCAGTTCCCGTACAAACGCGCTCTCCCATTCGACAACCGGTGTCTTGCTATAGGTTGTGCCGTCGGGATCTATCCCGTGTATCGTTACCTCCGACAAGATACCGCGTGAAAAACCGGTCGGATAAGATACGATCACGCGTTTGGTGTCGCCGTAGATTTCCAGCGTCTCTTTAAAGTCCCAAAGATCTGGGAGATCCACCCATGTCGCGACACAGCGCGCGCCATTCGGATAGCCAAACACGATCGTCACACCGCGTCCATCAGACCAGACTTCCGCGCTAACTACCTCACTCGGCGAACCGAGCATCACCCGCAAACTGTAAATATCGTGAATCATGCTACCGGCAAGCAAGTAGAACACTCGTGCTGCTTTGCTTTGGATACCGCTTTCGAGTCCGGTTNGCGATAACAGGTCACCAATAGCTTCTGCCTGTGCTTTTTCACGTGCGACCCCAGCAGGTTTAAAGGCATCCGCNGGAACATCGTCGAACCGTTCGACATCNAATTGGCTCAGATGTAAACTATTATTCGGGTGGAGATGGTTGATCTGCACAAATCGGTAACTNTCCATTGCNTCTACTTCGAGCTTGGCGAGTTGGAAAGCCGGATCATGTACCTTCATATATCCAGCTTGTGCGACGGTGTCTGCGTCACGTTGTGCGGCGAGCATGGCATCCATTTCTTGAAGTGAAAAACAGACAGGTTTTTCTATAAAAACATGCTTCCCTGCCTTAAACGCCGCGAGTGCGACTTCCGTCTTAGGATCGCCGTGGCAAAGCAGAACAGCATCCACATCTGTGCTTAGCAACTCATTGTAATCTGTCACGAATTTCGGAACATGAAACCGCTTTGAGACGGCTTGTGCAGCACTACGCGAAAGATCACAAACAATAGACACCTCAAATTCTCGATGAAGTGCGGTAAGATTGGGGAGGTGATGTACTTGTGCGATTGCACCACATCCGATAACACCTATCCGTATACGACTCATATCTTTTAGCCTCCAGTAGATACGCTTTCTATATACGCTTATCGTATCACATACACGAAATAGGTGCAATGTGTAGTTATCAGTTGTCAGTAATCAGCGGTCAGCAGTTGGGATTCAGAAATTTTTCCTACGGAAAGATTCAGGTAGAGGGCGGTTGACAATAAACACGAAATATCTCATAATAGACGCAACCAAATCACCGATAAGATGGAGGCATAAATATGGACATGGCAACAATTCCTTGGCAAATGGTACTTCTGTGTGGGTTGTCTGTATGCGTTGGATGGGGGATACGTGGCAACTTCGGACATGAATACGGTGCGGCACTCGCTGGCGCGCTCGGAGCGATGGCAATTGCCTTACTCTCTGGAAGAGAGGATTGGTGGCGGCATGTTCACTACTTCGCGTTGTTCGGTGCCATCGGTTGGTCCTTCGGTGGCAGCATGTCATATATGATGGTCGTTGGATATAGCCATTCATCGCACTCACGGACAGTGTTTTACGGGTTTGCGAATCTGTTCGCTATCGGTTTCCTGTGGGCGGCACTCGGTGGTGCTGGAACCGCGCTGCCTGCATTCCTGACGCATAGCCAATTGTCTTTGCTCTTTACGCCGATCGCGGCAGTCTTTATCGGTTGGTCGCTTCAGGCAGTGATTATCGATCGGGTGCTCGCGCCAAAACGGATGCAACGGCACGAAAGTCCACTCTATTGGTATGACACAGATTGGGTGTCTGCACTGGTCGCAATCGTCGCGGCACTGATTGTCGCACTCTTCCGCGGTGGTTTGGACATGGGCACGAACCTCGTCTTATACCTGGGTATCAGTTGGTTCGTCGGATTTTTGTTCCTGGTAAACGTCTGTCGTCTCCGTATGACACCGCCGCGTGGGGACAACTGGGCAGGTTGTGTCGGTATGGTTATCGGGATCCTGGGATACTGTTCGCGTTATGAACTCAGCGGTGTTGCTTTCGCTACGCTGATGACAGGTTTCGGAGGCGGTATCGCGTTTTCATTTGGACAATTGCTGAAGCTCATCTTCATCTGGATCGGTAACCGAACGAATTGTCACACGAATTGGCACAGTGTTATGGAGCAGACACAAGGCTTTCTATTCGGACTTGGGATTGCAATACCGTTTGGTCTCCTTCTCAACCGAGCACCGCTGTTAGAAACTGACTCGAATCTCCCGCAGTGGATGGAAATATTCGCTGTGTTCTGTGTGCTCATCGCGTTGACGTATATCAATTACCGGAAAACGGCAGGGACATGGGTTGATTTGGTCGAAGGCTTACCGGAACGGTTTTTCGGTTTGCCCGTTGTCGGTTGGTTTCGGCATTCGAGAGGATGGATAGGTTGGTTTGAACTCTTCTATATCGGTCTCGGTATCGCCTGCGTATGGCTTCTGTCGGTACACTTCCGCGAACCGCTTGCCTTTATCCCGACAAGTTGGTTAGGGAAGGGGCAATTGCTCTACTTCGTATTTCTATGGTGGATCGTTATCTTCAACTTCGAGCGCGCCTTAGTCGGTTTCAGTCCACACCGACTCGTAACGGAAGGCGTGATTACACTCAACGCGATTATCTGCACCGTCCTGATGGCACTGGGTCCACTATCTGTCCCGAAACAGACAGGAAGTCTCTTTTCGTTCACTGAATGGGTTGGACAGACATTCATCTGGGGTATCGTCGTGCTGGTAGGATCGACGGTTGTTTTCTGGGGACTGAAGCATGTGCTTTACGGAAAGGCACACGCTCCGGGTGCGTCGCTCCACATCCGTTTCGGACCAGATTCCAATGCCCCGAGGGAGAAGCCAAAGGCGGGAAAACAGCATCCGTAGTGAATTTGCTGTCAGCATTCAGAAGGCAAGGTTAGGGGAAAAAGAAACGCCCTATCAAAAACCCCAAGCAAAAACACCTCGCCAGTGAAATTTTAGCCGTGTTTATGCCGTTGACGATACACCTGTCCGCCCTTGATAACGACGACCGGTTCCAATATCTGTTTGCCGACTCTAACCTGATCGTGGGCATCTACGAGCTGGAATTCACCCTCGCGACGTTCAAAAATCACCGCATCTCCCCACGCATCGACAGCCAACGTACCAACCTGTCCCGGCATCAGGATAGTTTCTGCGGGAATACTTGTGACTTTCGCCAAAGCATCATCAAGCGACATACCAAGATACAGGAATTTGTTGACGACATTCACGAGATCGTAGACGGGACCGTGAACATTATAGATGTGCAGGTCGGACGAGATTGTCGTCGGTTCAACACCTTGTGCCATCGCATTCTGAACGACATCCCAACTGAAAGAGCCTGCGCCGTGTCCAACGTCGAAGATAACGCCGCGTTCAATCGCGGCATGGACGGAGTCCCGAATCCTGCCGTTTTCGTCCAAGATGCCGCACGCCATATCGTGGAAGCAATGCGTTAGAATGTCACGCTCACCCATCAGTGCCAATATATCGTCTATAGACTCACACCAAGCGTCTTGCGGATGAACCATCAGGGGTAACCCTGCGGCATCGGCGGCTTCGCGCGCCCTGTGTAACGGCTGCATTTTCGCTCTCGCACCAACAATAGTCTCCCGCGTCAAGCGTACTTTGACACCTAAAATGATGTCGCGGTGTTGCTCAATCATTCGGCATGCTTTTCCGACATCTGCATAGTCAGGGTTTTCCAATTCCCCGATTTCTTGCGTAAGCATGCCTTGTGAAGATATGTTCAACTGCGCGAGGATGCGTGTATCGCTTACGTCAATAACGTATTTACGGAAACCGGGGAACGTGTCCGCTCCCGCTGAACCCGCATCAACGACTGTTGTTGCGCCGCGTGCTAAGCACGTAGGATCCGGTTCAATTCCGAAATGGCTTACGCCGTAGAAGACATGTACGTGTAAGTCGATTAAACCAGGTGTGACGAAACACCCTTCAGCATCCAATACTTCCCGTGCTTCAGAAGTCGGTATATCGTCGCTGATCGCAGAGACGCGTCCATTCGCAAATGCGATGTCTTTGCGCGCGTGGATGCCCTGTGCAGGATCAACAACAGTTCCGCTTTTAATGATGAGATCATAGTTCATAAGCTTAAAATGTGCTTTCACGGTTTGTAATCGGACACCATCGTGCCATCAGTAAGTAGTCAAACAATGCTGACTCTGCTTCTGGGGTGTCGATTCGTTTTAAAGCTAAGACAGCGTTGTCTCGGACGTACCGATTTTCATCACTGAATGCCTTTGCTAATACTGGAACAGCGTCGCTTGATGCGGGTCCAATCTGTGCCAATGCTAATGCGGCTTCAAACCGCGCTTGATCGTCCTCATCACTTGCGACCATATCTGTCAGGACAGGCACAGCAGGAGCGGCAACGGGTCCCAATCCACCGAAGGCTTCGGCGAGATAACGACGCACCTCAACACATTCGTCTTTCGTGCGTTCCATCAATGCCGGGATAGCGGATTCCGTAGGATTCCCGATTTGTGCCAAAGCATAAGCGGCTTCAATGCGAACGGCATCTTCGGTATGTTGCAACGCTTCGCTCAACGCAGGAACAGCGGATTCACCGACCGCCGCTAATGCATACGCCGCCATTCGCCGCATAATTGGGTCTTCCACACCGAGCGTTTCAATCAGTTCGGGAACAGCCGGTACACCAATTGATCCAAGGGCATACGCGGCGTTCAAGCGGACAGGTTCATAAACATCACACAAGGCTTGGATGAGGAGTGGAATCGCCTCTGCTGCAGATTCACCTAACCTCCCTAAGTCGTCAGCGGCACGGGATCGGACAGCGGTGTTGTCATCACCCAATTTGGCAATGTGCAGTGCCAAGTTTCCATTGGAAATCGACTGTGCTGAATGTCCGTTAGACTCACCCGCCATCCAATTCCAGACATGTCGCCATGTCCCTTGATGCGTCAGGGTTGCTGAATCAACATCTTTTAGTTTCCAGTGCGGATCCGTTACATTCCACTCCGGTTTCTGCGGCGCGTCCATCCGAACGAACTGAAACTTCATCATGTAGCGTGTTTTATCTGTCAGGTTTGCCATGGCGCGATGCCATAGGTCGAAGTGGATAATCGTTAGGGTGCCTGCTTCTCCACTGAGTGCCAATTCACCATCGTTATCCTTAGTGATACGCGTATCGTAGTACTGCGTTCTGGGTAAGACAGCCGAGGGCCCGATTTCGAGGGGTGAGTCCTGCGGATAGTAGAACGCCATCGCCCAGCGCGGACAGTGGTGCCGGACTTTATGATAGCCCCAGTAACTATCCTTATGAAATCCCTGCCCATCGCTATGAGGACGATTCTGATGGGGATGCCGATGGGAATGCATGGCATAATTCTCGCCTAAAATACTCGTAAACGCGCCACGGACAGCGGGTTCTTCAAAAACGGCTTGCAATTCAGGGACGCGTGGCAAAATATTGTTCCCCAAATTTCCCTCTTTCGCCGTGAGTTCCTGCGTTTTTCGGTAGATGGTTTCATGGAAACTGCGCGGCAGATCGGCTTTTATCGTGAGATGTCCATTCACAATAAATTCCCGCATCTGCGCGTCAGTCAGTTTATGGCTTTCCTTTAGCTGTGAATGCGTTCGCATGGTCAAGTCTCCCTTTGCTGGAAATAGAGCAGCCTCTATTTTAGGGGTATTTAACTATCAGTCAGTTGTCAGGAACCAGAGATCCCTCCTACCAGAGATCAAACATTCCTAACCTATTTTACTTGACACGAATTAATTTGTCATCTATTTTATTTTCGGTATCCGTCGTCAGCTATCAGTTACAAGTTGTTTTTGACGGTGTCAGAATCCTCTCTAACCGACGAATGACAACCTTACCTTTAGGAGTCAGAATTCGGAGATCCTTCATACCGGAGAGCTGAACGTCTCCATTCAAGATGCTGAATATGTCGGATAGTTGGCAGAATGGAAATGGAAGATAGGAAACTCACTTCTTAAGAACCATTGATCCCAATCGAAACTCTCAAGTAGCCCCTTCCGTAACACTCGCGGATCTTCCATACCTTTGAGCCCCTGAAAGTTTCAATTCCCTTCAAACGGGAAAGCGCATTCAAAACAGTAATCAGCTATCAGCCGTTAGCAACCAGAAACTCTCTTACTGATAGCCGACGGCTGACGGTTTCCGACTGCCATTCCTCATTCCCTTCAAACGGGAAAGTGTATCCAAAAAATGGTGATAGGTATATCTGTATTGAGAAAAAGACGCAGTTTCAATTCCCTTCAAACGGGAAAGTGTATCCAAAGAGGAAACAGGTAAGACTGAAGACGAAATGCTAACAGAGTTTCAATTCCCTTCAAACGGGAAAGTGTATCCAAAGAGGAAACTTTGAAATTTACATAGCCAGTAAAAATATAGGTTTCAATTCCCTTCAAACGGGAAAGTGTATCCAAAGGACGTAGACGAAGAAGGCGGTTATTACGACGACGACGAGTTTCAATTCCCTTCAAACGGGAAAGTGTATCCAAAGCCCCTACGTTTCTTGCGAGTTTCATAGAGCGAGCCGTTGAGTTTCAATTCCCTTCAAACGGGAAAGCGTATCCAAAGGATATGACCAAAGCTTGAGAAGTAGTTTAACTTATCATGCGTGTTTCAATTCCCTTCAAACGGGAAAGTGTATCCAAAGTCAGATAATGCTTGACGAGATAAACCATTTCTATAGAAACGTTTCAATTCCCTTCAAACGGGAAAGTGTATCCAAAGTTTATCAAACCGTTCATCGCCCACGTAGCGAAGACTTTGTTTCAATTCCCTTCAAACGGGAAAGTGTATCCAAAGTGAAAACCGGCCAGAACCCGACGGACACCGCGTTTAGTTTCAATTCCCTTCAAACGGGAAAGTGTATCCAAAGCACTCAACCAGGCGATCGATCAAGCACCCCCATAAAGTTTCAATTCCCTTCAAACGGGAAAGTGTATCCAAAGGGCTGGAACGGTCCCGACAGAGTGGCACCCGACATCGCGTTTCAATTCCCTTCAAACGGGAAAGCGTATCCAAAGAAAAATGAGAATGTTGTGTGTTTTACTGATAACTGTTTCAATTCCCTTCAAACGGGAAAGCGTATCCAAAGTCTTTTTATCTGATCAATCTTAGTATAAGTCCCCAGTTTTTGTTTCAATTCCCTTCAAACGGGAAAGCGTATCCAAAGTAGATTAGTAAATACGAGGTTAGCAAATACCTAAAAAAGTTTCAATTCCCTTCAAACGGGAAAGCGTATCCAAAGATGGTAATGGACTATGATGTGCCATCAGAAGAAGAAACGTTTCAATTCCCTTCAAACGGGAAAGCGTATCCAAAGTTCTCACGAGTGATGCATACAAGCAATGCGTGTTTAAGTTTCAATTCCCTTCAAACGGGAAAGTGTATCCAAAGTGCTACTGATAACGCTTTCAACGACAACTATTTCGAGTTTCAATTCCCTTCAAACGGGAAAGTGTATCCAAAGGCATCACCCTCGCCCTCTGCCCACGAGTTGAGGAGGATAGTGTTTCAATTCCCTTCAAACGGGAAAGTGTATCCAAAGACACACCGACCTCCTTGAATTTGGTGACAGTCCCAACACGTTTCAATTCCCTTCAAACGGGAAAGTGTATCCAAAGTAAAAATGGAAGTAACACCACGAAACGAAAGGGCTGTGAAGTTTCAATTCCCTTCAAACGGGAAAGTGTATCCAAAGTTATCTCTCTCATTCAGAGAAAAGATGATGTATTCGGGTTTCAATTCCCTTCAAACGGGAAAGTGTATCCAAAGTTTTTCCCTATTTTGTTGGACGTCACATTTCACAAGTTTCAATTCCCTTCAAACGGGAAAGTGTATCCAAAGCCGAAGACGACCGCAGTAAAGTGGCACGTCAGGTAGCGTTTCAATTCCCTTCAAACGGGAAAGTGTATCCAAAGAAATAAGGACAAAAAGTCCTTTGAAAAGAACTGGAAGTTTCAATTCCCTTCAAACGGGAAAGTGTATCCAAAGGTCGTGTGCATGATGATACGATCCGTACCCAGATACAGTTTCAATTCCCTTCAAACGGGAAAGTGTATCCAAAGAGGTATCTTTAACCTTGTTGCCTTCTGGACGGTGGTTTCAATTCCCTTCAAACGGGAAAGTGTATCCAAAGAAAAACATCGGCGATCATCACTTCGAGTGCTATATCAGGTTTCAATTCCCTTCAAACGGGAAAGTTCATGGAAAGTCTCTCATAAGGGGGGACACAATGGATAGAAACGAACGATTACGTTTCAATTCCCTTCAAACGGGAAAGTTCATGGAAAGGTATTGGTACCCCGATTTTCCTTATGCGCATTGGCGCGTTTCAATTCCCTTCAAACGGGAAAGTTCATGGAAAGCAATCTACAAAGGCGATGCTAAAACATCCGTAACTTAGTTTCAATTCCCTTCAAACGGGAAAGTTCATGGAAAGTTCGGCGTTGAAGTTTGCCGGGGTTGTCGCGATTATGTTTCAATTCCCTTCAAACGGGAAAGTTCATGGAAAGCGAAAGCGTCAAGGTTCTTACAGGAGCGCAACGAGGAGTTTCAATTCCCTTCAAACGGGAAAGT
>JGI24792J26632_1001882_pt1 | contig 11745 bp, 7 predicted proteins | sample MesohylBB_FD_26632 | JGI IMG/M metagenome (IMG submission 26632)
GCGCCGCCGCCATTTTCTGGGATCCGCAAGTCTGTAGGCATGTGGGGGTGCAAATAGGCGCACTGCCGGGGACGGCCGGGCCGCTGGACGCCTTCACGGGAGAAGACGACGACGACCCCTACGACGGCGGGGGGATCCACATCGCTGCATACCGCCACATAGATCGGGCTTGGCACGGATTCAGGGCGAACACGCGGGAGGACGATCTGGACGAGGACGACGAGCAGTTCACCTACCACGTCAGATGGTTGCACTGCCCGGTGCCGTGGCGTTCCAACAACCCGGTAACGGACCCGGTATGCGTCCCGTCTGAGCACGGTTACGCGCCCGCGCATTTCCCTGCGGGCACCCAGGACACGGTCACCTTCACGATCATCGACGACGACCCGCCGCCGCTGGTGACGATCGGGGACGCCTCCGGCCGCGAGGCCTCCGACGGCGAGGACGGCTGGCTGGAGTTCCCGGTGACGTTGAGCACCCCCAGCGGGCGCACGGTGGAGCTGGAGTACAGCACCGTCGACACCGGCTCGGCAACCGCCGACATCGACTTCACCGCGGTCTCGTGGACGCCTCTGCAGATCGACGAGGGCGACACCAGTCCCGCCGAGCCCATCCGGGTGCGGGCGGTCGCCGACACCGACGACAGCGAGGGCGACGAGACGTTCCAGGTGGAGCTGCGGATCCCGGAGGCGGACAAGGACGACCCCACCGCCACCCTCGCCGACGGCCTGGCGGTGGGAACGATAATCGAGGGCGACCTGCCGCGGCTGAGCATCGCCGACACCAGCGGCGGCGAGGGCGAGACCCTCGAGTTCGCGGTGACGCTGAGCCCGGCGGCGGACGCGGACGTGACGGTCGTCTATGAGACGGTGCAGCAGCCCGCGGGGTTCGGCCGCGCCACTGAGGGCGACGACTACACCGCCGCGGCGGGCGCGTCGGTGACGATCCCCGCGGGTGAGACCTCCGCCACCATCGGGGTGCGGGCGCTCGTCGACAGCGACGACAGCGAGGGCGACGAGACGTTCCTGGTGAACGTCACCTCGGCGGCGGGGGTGTCGCTGGCCGACCCCAGCGCGCTCGGCACCATCGAGGGCACCGTGTCGTGCGCGGACCCCGACGAACGCGGCGGGACGCCCCCGACGATCACGGTCGCCGACGCGCAGGCCAGCGAGAGCGACGTCAGCATTGTGTTCACCATCGAGTTGAGCGAGCCTCTATGCCGGCGCCTCGGCCATGAGATCCTGATCCGGTCGCTCACAGGCCAGCGCTACGCGCGCGAGGGCACGGCGCCGGCGACGCACGATCCCCGCTACTACGGGGACCGCCGGCCCGGCCGAACCGAGGACGCCGACTACGACTTCACCCACCGCAACCCGTTCTTCGTCACGATGGAGCCTCTCGCCCTCCAGCATCCTGTGTCGATCACCGTCATCGACGACGAGCGCGACGAGGACACCGAGACGTTCCAGATCTCGGTCAGGTGGGTGAGCCCTGCGCCGGGCCCCTGGCTGCAACTGCCGGAGACAAGGGCGACGGGCACGATCGTCGACAACGACGACGAGCCGGCCGTGTCGGTGGCGGCGGTGTCCGCGGTCGAGGGCGAGCCTTTGGGTTTCACGGTGCGGCTGGACCGTCCCAGCGGCCGCACGGTGTCGGTGGACTACGAGACTGTGGACCTCGCCGCGGGCGACGGTGCCGCCACTGCGGGCGCCGATTACCGGGGCGTGTCGGGGACTGTGAGGATCGCGGCGGGGGAGTTGTCGGCGACGGTGGTGGTGAACACGGTGCAGGACGGTCTCGACGAGGCGACCGAGCGTTTCGAGTTGCGGCTGAGCAGCCCCGACGGGGCGGTGTTGGCCGACGGTGCTCGCACGGCTGCGGGCAGCATCATCGATGATGACGATCCGCCTGAGGTGAGGATCTATGACGCGGCCGAGCCCGAGGATGATCCGCTGGTGTTCGAGTTGCGCCTCGCCGATCCCAGCGGGCGGGTGACTCCCAGCGGGCGGGTGACCTCGGTGGGCTGGACCACCCGCGACGGCACCGCGGTGGCGCCCGGCGACTACACCGCGGCGTCGGGGCGGGTGACCTTCGCGGCGGGGGAGACCTCCAAGACGGTGACGGTGCAGTCCAAGGGCGATGATGTCGCTGAGGGCGACGAGAAGTTTTTTGTGGATCTGTCCAACGGGTCGCATCTGGGGTTGGGTGACGACCAGGCGGTGGGCACGATCCGTGATGTCACCGAGAGGCAACTGAGCGTGTCGGACGCGTTCGCTCGTGAGGGTCGTGCGCTGGGGTTCCGGGTGGGTTTCGACGGTCCGGCTTCGAGCCGTGATGTGACGGTGCGGTATCGCACGGTGGCGGGCACTGCCACCGCGGTGGACGACTACAGCGACCGTTTCGAGTCGGCGGGGCCGGCGCGGGGGCTGGTGCGGATCCTGGCGGGGAGATCCTCGGCAACGATCTGGGTGGCGACGGTGGATGACCGTCTCGACGAGGACGCCGAGCAGATGACGCTGGTGCTGTCCGATCCCGACGGCGCGGTGCTCGACGACGCGGAGGCCGCGGGGGTGATCATCGACGACGATCCGCTGCCGGCGCTGTCGGTGGATGACCCCGAGGCCACCGAGAACGGCGACGGCGACCCGATCACCTTCACGGTGAGCCTCAGCGAACCCAGCGGCCGGGACGTGTCGGTGGACTACGCCACCGAGGACGGCACCGCGGAGGCCGCCAAGGACTATGTGGCCGAATCGGACGGGTCGGCGACGATCAGCGCCGGCAGCCGCACCGCCGAGGTGTCGGTGGCGCTGGTGGACGACGACGATCCCGAGGGCCTGGAGCGGTTCTGGCTGAACCTGTCGGATCCCGCCAACGCGACCATCGACGACGGCGCGGGGGTGGGCACCATCATCGACGACGACGGCCTGGTCCAGATACTCGTCGACGGCCCGGCTGCGGTGCGCGAGGCCCCCGGCGCGGCCGCGGTCTTCGCGGTGCGGCTCAGCGACGCCGCACAAGCCGACGTGACCGTCGACTACGCCACCGCGGATGTCACCGCTGAAGCGCCCGGCGACTACACGACGGCTTCGGGCANGCTGACCTTCACCGCCGGCGACACCACCGCCGAGGTGAGCGTGGCCGTNGTCGACGACGAGGTCGTGGAGGACACCGAGACGTTCGCGCTGACCCTGTCGAATCCCAGCGCCAACGCGGCGGTCGGCGACGGCCATGAGCGCACCGCCGCGGCCATCATCGACGACGACGGCGAACCGGACCTGTCCGTCGCCGACGCCACCGCCGCCGAGGGCGGCACCGCAATCTTCGAGGTCACCGCCGACAAGGCCCCCGCCGCGGCGGTGCGCTTCGCCTACGCCGCGGTCACCGACCCCACCGCGGGCGCCGCCGCGGCGGTGCCGGGACTGGACTTCGACGCGGTCACCGGCACCGGGATCATCACCACCGGCACCACCACGGCCACAGTCAGGGTGCCGGTGCGCGGCGACGCCCTCGACGAGCACAACGAGACGTTCTGGCTGCGCATCACCAGCCCCGAGCGTGCCACCGTCGTCGACGGCACCGCCGTCGGCACCATCGTCGACGACGACCCGCTGCCGGAGATCACCATCGCCGACTCCAGCGCAGAAGAGGGCGACCCGGTGCGCTTCACGGTGCGGCTCGCACCCGCTGCGGGCCGCACCGTGACCGTGCCCTGGGCCGCCGCGGCCCGCTCAGCGGGCGAGGACCGCGCCGCCGCCGGCGCCGATTTCACCGCCGCGTCGGGGACCGTGGCCTTCGCTGCCGGCGCCACCGCCGCCATCATCGACGTCGCCACCATCGAAGACGAGCTCCCCGAAGCCGACGAGACGTTCCATGTACGCTTCGGCGAACCCACCAACGCCCTCATCGACGTCGCCATCGCCGTCGGCGCGATCCTCGACGACGACGACCTGCCCCGAGCGTCCATCGCCGGCACCGAGGTCCCCGAAGACGACAGCCCCGCCACCTTCACCGTCACCTTGAGCCGCACCAGCACCCNGACCGTNACACTGCACTACTACACCACCGACGGCACCGCCNAAGCAGGCGCCGACTACGCCACCGCCGCCGGCGCCCGAGGCGACCTGGTCATCCCCGCAGGCCTCGACACCGGCGAGATCTCCGTCTACATCGCCGACGACGACCTCGTCGAGGGCGCCGAGACCTTCACCATCACCCTGCACAACCCCACCAACGCCGTCATCGCCGAAGGCGCCGGCACCGCCGTCGGCACCATCCTCGACGACGAGATCGCCCGCCTCGCCATCACCGACGCCCAAGCCACCGAAAGCGACGGCACCATCGACTTCACCGTCACCGCCACACCCGCCCCCCCGACCGGCATCACCGTGGGCTACAGCACCTTCGACGGCACCGCCACCCAACCCGGCGACTACACCGCCACCACCGCAACCCTGCGAATCCACGCCGGCGACACCGCAGCCACCGCCACCGTCGCCCTCACCGACGACAACTACCACGAAGACCCCGAGACCTTCGCCGTGCGCCTCCACAACCCCTCCACCGGCGCCGAGATCGACAAAGACAACGACACCGCCATCGGCCTCATCCTCGACGACGACGACCTGCCCCAAATCGTCACGGACAACTACCTCACCTTCAGCGAGGACGAGGGCACCGTCGAGATCCAGGTGACGTTGAACAAGCCCAGCGACCGCGAGATACGGATCGACTACCGGGCCGGCGACCACCGCCCCGTGGAGGCCCGCCATACGAACTCGGGCAACAACGGGTGCGATCCTCCCTTCCGGCTGGAGCCGGGCACGCTGGTGTTCCCGCCGGGCGCGGTGGCCGCCACCATCGCGATCACGCTGGTGAACGACGGCATCGCATGCCACTACATCGTCAACAATCCCCTCAGCCGAACCTTCCGGCTGTACCTGGAGAACGCGGAGAACGCGGTGTTCGTCGCCGACGGCGACTACTATTACGAGACCACGCAGCGCAGAGTCAGCATACGTGTCTGGGATGTGGCTGTGGGGCCCTGCGTGGCCGTCAGGGGACCCACGGGGCCGGAGCGGGAGTCAGCGGTCCAGGAGGGCGCGGGCGCGGCCACCTTCACGGTCCTGCTCAACCGCGCCGTCGCCACCTCCATAGACGTGGCGGTGTCCACCGGCGATTTCTCGCCCTTCGAATTCGAACCCCAGGCGCGGGCCGCCGCGGGCGCCGACTACACGGCTCTGAGCAACGAGCCGGTGAATATACCCGCCGGCCAGACCGAGGCGGAGGTGGACGTCGCGCTGACCGACGACGACACCGTCGAGCCCACCGAGGGGTTCGCGATGAGGTTCAGCAGTACTTCCGGCACCTACGGCTATTGCCCCAACAGCGTGCGCCAGCTCGCTCCGGCGTACATCATCGACGACGACACCCTGCCGGAGATCACCGTCGCCGACGCCGACGTCTCCGAGGGCGCCGGCAGCGCGGCCTTCAACGTGAGCCTCGACCGGGCCAGCGCCACCGACGTGACCGTGCGCTACGCCACCGCCGACGGCACCGCCGCCGCGCCCGGCGACTACACCGCGGCCTCGGGCACGCTCACCATCGAGGCCGGCGCCACCGGCGGCGCCGTCGAGGTTCCCGTCATCGACGACGACGACGACGAGAGCGACGAGACGTTCACGCTGCGGCTCACCAGCCCGGCCGGCGCCACCATCAGCGACGGCGACGACGAGGTCACCGCCACCATCCGCGACAACGACGGCGACAGCCTGCCCGTCATCACCATCGCCGACGCCGTCGTGACCGAGAAGGACAATTCCGTCCTGGTGACGGTCACGCTCAGCGAGCCCGCGCCGGGCAGCCCGTGCCTCTACAACGGCGAGGAGATGGCTTTGTGGGCTTGCATCCTCTATCTGAGTATCTATGGTCATGGTCACGACGACGACGGTCTAGTGCTGCCTGACGACTGGGTGACGGTCTCGTACGCCACCGTGGCGCTGCCGCCGGGGCCGTACGCCGCCACGCCCACACGATTCGGCGCCCTGGTAGGCGGGGACTACGAACCGACGACAGGCACGGTGAGCTTCGCGCCGGGCCGGACCGAGGCGAACCTCGCCGTGTTCCTCACCCAGAAGGAGACCCGGCCCGAGTTCGACGAGAAGTTCCTGGTGGTGCTCCACGACCCGGACAACGCCACCCTCGGTGACAGCCGGGCCGAGGTCACCATCACCGACAACGACCTGCCGCTGGTCACCGTGGCCGACGTGTCGGCGCCGGAGGGCACGGGCAGCGTCGTCTTCACCGTGGATCTTCACGCGCCCGGCGTGTACGACGCGTCGGTGCGCTACCGCACCGTGGTGCGGGGCTCCGAGGGCGACGCCGCGGCCACCCCCGACGAGGACTACGCCGACACCTCCGGCACCCTCGACATCCCCGCCGGCACCGGGTCGGCCACCATCACGGTGCCGATCACCGACGACGCCTTCGACGAGCCCGACGAGACGTTCATCCTCCAGCTGTACGAACCCAAGGTGCTCACCCTGGAGAAGGCCTCCGCCATCGGCACCATCACCGACGACGACCCCGGCTACTGGATCGACGACGACCGCAGCGTCTGGGAGTACGCCGGAACCATGCAGTTCACCGTCCGGCGCGACCACACCAGCGACGACCCGGTGACCGTCAACTACACCGTGACCGGCGTCTCCGCCACCGCCGGCACCACCTGCGGCGCCGGCGTCGACTACATCGCCCCCTCGGGCACGCTCACCCTGGCGCCGACGGCCACCTCGGGCACCATCGCCGTCACCGTCTGCAACGACACCGTCGCCGAGAGCCGCGAGACCCTGCTGGTCGAGCTCACCGGCGTCCCCGGCCGCAACCTCAGCGCCACCGGCACCATCCTCGACAACGACAACTGACCGCCGCTGCGGCCGGTCCGGAACCCCGTTCGCCGCCCCTAGCCCCCCGACGCGGCGAGCAGCGCGATCCAGATCGAGATGGTGGCCGGCACGATCGTCGCGACCGTCACATACAGGTGCCGGGCCTGACCCCTGATGATCTTGGCGCGTTCGGTGGCGGCCTCGGCCCTCTCCTTGGCGGCGTGGGCGAATCCGGTGGCCATGCCGNCGACCGGCACAGGTATCGTATGGACTCGCTGACGAGTACCCCGCACCACCCCGACTGCGCTAGGAGAGTTTGGATGGCCACCGATGTGATCCTGCCCGAATGGGGGCCGACCACGGACGGCGTCACCACGGTCGCCTGGTGTGGCGACGAGGACGGCCACATGGTGGAGGGCGTCTCGCGGACCCGGCAACCCCCGCGGACCCCGCCGCGGCATCAGACACAGGCCGAATGACCGGCACGACGACCCCGGTCACGCCCGTCGAGGGGACCGCCGTCACGATCACCATCGACGGGCGGCCCGTGGAGGTGGCGCAGGGCTCCACCATCCACGCCGCCTGCGTCGAGGCCGGCATCGACACCCCCACGCTGTGCTGGGCCGAGAACCTCACCCCGGTCAACGTGTGCCGGGTCTGCGTAGTGGAGCTGGACGGCTCCCGGGCGCTGGTGCCCTCGTGCTCCCGGCCGGCTGAGGAGGGGATGGTGGTGCAGACCGACACTCCCCGGGTTCGCCACAGCCGCCGCATGGTGCTCGAGTTCCTGGGCTCGGGCGTCGACCTGAGCCAGGCCGACGACCTTCACCGGTGGATGGACGCCTACGGCGCCGACCCCGACCGCTACCGCGACGAGGACCATCCGGTCGAGCGGGTCGACGAGCCGGTCAAGATCCAGGACGACCTCTACATCCGGGACTACTCCAAGTGCGTGCTGTGCTACAAGTGCGTGGAGGCGTGCGGCGACGACGCCCAGCACACCTTCGCCATCGCGGTGGCCGGCCGGGGCTTCGACGCCCGCATCTCCACCGAGTTCGACGTCACGCTGCCCGACTCGGCCTGCGTGTACTGCGGCAACTGCGTGGGCGTGTGCCCCACCGGCGCGCTCCAGTTCAAGACCGAGTACGACCTGCGCGAGGTGCAGGAGTGGCGCCCGGAGGANCAGACCGTCACCCGGACGGTGTGCTCCTACTGCGGCGTGGGNTGCAACCTCGACCTGCACGTTCAGGACGAGCGGATCGTGAAGGTCACGTCCCCGTCCGACCATTCCGTGACCAGCGGCCACCTGTGCATCAAGGGCCGCTTCGGCTGGCAGTACGTCCACGGCGAGTGAGACGGGGGTAGTGGGCTGTCCACAAACGTTCGTCGGTTTGAGCTTGCCCGTGACCGCTGCAACTTCGGGCCGAAGGAGCGCAATCAACGCTCGCGAAGGTTACTGGACACCGCACTAGTGGTGTGTCGCCGGTTTGGTCGCGCGACCTGTTCGATCTCCGACCTCGCGCGATGGACTGCAAGGCTCCGCACCAGTACTCACGGCATACCACCAGGGTTCGGGTATGGTGCAGGGCTGTGAAGCTGCGTCCTGAGTCGGCCACGCTCAAAGCTGCGGCTGAGCGCAAAGCAGCGGCCACGCGCAAAGCTGCGGCCACGCGCAAAGCTACGGCCACGCGCAAAGCTGCGGCCACGCTCAAAGCTGCGGCTGAGCGCCTGCGGGCCGCCGCGTCCGCCGCGATCGCGCCCAGGGTCGGTGATGGCGCAGTGGATGGNGGCGCCGTGGATGGCGGCGCCGTGGATGATGACGGCGCAGTGACGGCGCGTCCCGAGTCCGCCGTGCTGGAGGCCGCCGCCGAGCGCCTGCGGGCCGCGATGGTTGCCGGCGTGCCCTGCGAGCCGGTGCGGGGCCTCTTGGGCGATTCCGCCGGCCCCGAGGCCGGCTACGCGGTGCAGCAGATCAACACGGAGCACTGGCTCGCAGCCGGCCGGCGGGTCAGCGGGCACAAGGTCGGTCTCACCAACCCGGCGGTCCAGGAGCAGCTCGGCATGGACGAGCCGATCTGGGGGATCCTGTACTCCGACAAGTGCCGCACCGACGGCGACGACATCGGCGGCACCGGTCTGATCGAGCCCCGGGTCGAGGTCGAGGTGGCGGTAGTGCTCGGCGCAGATCTCGACAAGGGCCAGCACACTGTGGCCGACGTGATCGGTGCCACCGCCTACGTCTTGCCCGCGTTCGAGATCGTCGACAGCCGGATCGCGTGGGACATCACCAATTGCGACATGATCGCCGACAACGCCGGCAGTGGCCTGTACGTGCTCGGCACCCGCCCGGTGCCGCTGGCCGCCGTCGACCTGCGCCGGGTAGAGATGCGGCTCACGATCAACGGCGAGGAGGCGGCCACGGGCACCGGCGCGGCATGCCTCGGCAACCCGTTGAACGCCGTGCTGTGGCTTGCCGACACCATGAGCCGGCGGGGCACGCCGCTGCAGGCCGGCGAGACGATCATGACCGGCTCGCTCTGCGGGATGCTGCCACTGAGCGCCGGCGACGAGTTGGTAGCCGATATCGACGGCGTAGGAACCGTATCGGCGCACATGTCAGCGACCTGAGGCCCTCTACGGCGATCCGCTGTTGATCTCCTTCTGGGCTGCAATTTTTATTCAGTATTGATTTATATAGATCAGTTTAGTGCATAGTCGCTGTCGCGAGAGCACGGCTTTAGGATGCGAGAGCCGGAGCGTCTCCCCTTTCCCACGTCAGTGGAAAAGCCTTCAACCGGACGAGGGGGAGGCGCTCCGGCACCTACAGCCTGCACTGTAGCACCGGCCCTCCCCGAGCCGCACACCCACGCCCGTGGTGTGGAGGCACATCGGCACGTGCGGCCCGGCGCTAGAGCAGGAGCCCTCGCCGGAGCCGCACGCGACCTTCGGCCGGAAGGTGGAGGGCGCTACGCCGCGAGCCGTGTCCGCTCCGCGCCCTCACACAACCCTCGGACCCGCTCCGCTACATGGCTAACTCGATCAAGCACCTCAGTGAGTGTGCCGGACAGGTCCAGCGCCATGACCTCGAGGCACTTGTCGGCGTGCTTGACGCGGTACGACCGTGTTTCCGCCTCGCCCTCTGCATAGATCAGCAGCCCGCCGGGTAGGTCCAGGGCGGTCGCGTAGGCCAAGAGTTGGTACAAGTCGGCACCGGGGATGTGCTTGCCAGTGAGATTCTTGTACTTGGCGTCCCCGACGAAGGTACAGGTCGTGCCATCCCACCACGAAAGGTCGGGCTTCAGCCTTGCCTTCCCGTCCTCGTCGAGGGTGATCTCGTGGTCTGAGCGCAGCCTGGTGGACGACGCGCCCAGCGCTTCACGCAGCGCCGCCGTCAGAAAATCCTGGAACAGGCGGTTCATGTCCATCAGGAATCCGGATGCCCTCACATCGCCGCGGCCGGACTCGAACGCGCTGTGGCGCAAGATGAGCCGAGCGAGCCCGATGACGCCTCGGTAGTGCTCGTTGAGCCGGTCGAAACGGGCCTCGGGCACGTCGCTGGCGTCGAACTCGACCAGCGAGACCTGCGCGAGCATCCCGGCGACCCAGTTCAACTCACTCCGCGCCCGAGTGGAGCGCAGGCGCATTCTGCTCAGCCGGCTTGCGGCCGCCTTGACCAGCCGGTTCTCCAGAATGTCGTCGGTGAACTCGTCGTAGCGGACCTCGACCGGCAGCATGAACCCCGGCCGCCGCCGCATCTGGTCCTCGAGCCTGATCCGGCCCCGGATGGTCTGCAGTGCGTCCTCCTCCATGCGGTAGCCGTGCAGCAGGCCGCACGCGAATGCTCTCTGCGCCTCTGACGCGAGCGCGATCGCGAGCACATCGGGGAGTGCCTCGTCTCGCGCGAAGTCGAACGGCTCGTCCTGCTCGCTCCTGAATCCATCTCTGCTCCAGCAGGTATGTGTGGATCCTCCACACAGCCGTGTGATTTGTGGTGTCGAGTCTACTTGTGCCACTCTGCGCGGGGATCGGTGCCGCCGCCAGCAGAGCACGGTGCGTGAACAGGCGGGCGGCTTTCGCCAACCTGATCCGGGTGGCTTGGTGTCAGTGGGCGGCTGGCTGCGCCCCGGCTCGGATGGTGACCCGGCCACCCTCCTCGACCTCGACGTACAGGCTGTGGCCATCAAGCAGGGACATGCCCGCGAGCGGCGCTGTGTCCGCCACGTCGGTCAGGATCCGCCTCGGCTGGCCGTCCCATATGACTACAGCGTCGTGAATGTCAAAGAAGTCCTCGCTGCCATTGGCCAGCGTCGCGCGACCACGGGTCACGAAGGGCAACTGCAGTTCTGAGACCAGCGCCGCGGGCAATGTAAGAAAACCGTTGAAGCCGGTGTCGATCACGGCGTCGATGGGCCGCGTCGGACCCGTCACCGCGAGGGGCACGACGGCCTCGCGGGCGGCGTTCACGACACCTTCGATCACTCGGCTCTCCGTAAGGGACGGCCTCCGAAGTGATGCAGCGCCCGGAATCCGACCCTTACCGTCCACACATCATGAGCGTCCGGGTATTGCTCTCGAAGCCGCTCGGCTGCGACGAGGATGCTGTCCGCGACAGCCCAACTCCCGCTGTCGACGTCGATGGAGACGTACTTGCCGTGGTGATCGGCCTCGACTTCCGGCCGGATGTCGCGCTCGTAGATCTCATCACCGAGGCGTGCGGTCTCCTTGGCGGGGCGCCGGCGGGGTGTCACTGCGGTCTTCCCGTGCGTGTCTGGCCCGGATCGGACAGCACTACAACCTCCATGCCCCCAACCATAACCGGTGACAGCACGATACAACACTAAAAGATATGAAGCTCATTTTGATG
>JGI24792J26632_1001895_pt1 | contig 11684 bp, 10 predicted proteins | sample MesohylBB_FD_26632 | JGI IMG/M metagenome (IMG submission 26632)
CCATCGAGGACAAGATAGTCCAGAAGGCGGTGACGGAGACAATCCTGACGCCTATATACGAGGCGGAGTTCCTGGGGTTCAGCTACGGGTTCCGGCCAGGGCGTGGGGCGCATAATGCACTCGACGCACTCGCGGTCGGTCTAACAAGGCGCAAGATCAACTGGGTGGTGGACTGTGACATCCGCGGGTTCTTCGACAACGTGTCAAGAAGCTGGCTCGTCCGGTTTCTGGAACACCGCATCGGGGACAAGCGGGTCATCAGGCTCATCATCAAGTGGTTGACCGCCGGCGTCATGGAAGCTGGAGAGTGGCGGGACGATCTGCGGGGAACGCCTCAAGGCTCGGTGGTCAGTCCGTTGCTCGCCAACCTGTTCCTGCACTACGCGTTCGACCTGTGGATGCAACGCAACCACCCACGCGTGCGCTTCGAGCGTTATGCGGACGATGCGGTCGTTCATTGCAGGAGCAAGGAGGAGGCGGAGGCGGTGTTGGAAGCCATCCGGGGACGGCTGGCCGACTGTGGTGTCGAACTGCACCCGACGAAGACCAAAATCGTCTACTGCAAGGACGACGACCGGAAGGGAAAGTACGAGCGGATCACGTTCGACTTTCTCGGCTATTCTTTTCAGCCTCGGCGGGCCAAGAACCGGTGGGGGCGATGCTTCGTCAGCTTTCTTCCGGCGATCAGCAACCAGGCTGCAAAGGCAGTGCGCAGGGCCATCCGCCAATGGCGGATGGCATCCACCAGGAACAACCAAACCCTGGAGGACCTTGCCTGCCTGATCAATCCGGCGGTGCGGGGCTGGATGAACTACTACGGGCGGTTCTATCGCTCGAAGTGCGTCCAGGTGCTGCGTTCTGTGAACGTGGCCCTCGCCCGCTGGGCGCGACGGAAGTACAAACGGTTCAGACGCCGGGAGCGTGCGTCCCTGCATTGGCTGGGACGTGTCGCGCGACGGGACCCCAACCTTTTTGTCCTGTGGCAACTCGGCATTCGACCGGAGGCTGGAGGGTAGGAGCCGGATGAGGCGAGAGTCTCACGTCCGGTTCTGTGAGGGCCGAGGGGTGAAACTCCCCTCGGCTACTCGACTGGTGGTGGGTTTTCAGCACAAGCGGGACGCGGAGCGCTTCCTGAGTGCCGTGAAGGAGCGGTTCGGAAGCTTCGAACTGGAACTGCACCCTGACAAGACCCGGCTCATTGAGTTCGGAAAGTACGCCCATGAGCGTCGCCACGAACGCGGGCAGGGTAGACCGGAGACCTTCGATTTTCTGGGCTTCACGCATTACTGCAACAAGACCAGAAAGGGGGTCCTTCGTGTTGGGACGCAAGCCGGTGGCGAAGCAGATGAGACGCACACTGAAGCGGATCAAGGAGGAGTTACGCAGACGAATGCACGTCAAAGTTGCGCATACGGCAAAGTGGCTGGGGAGGGTGCTCAACGGATGGCTGAACTACTATGCTGTTCCGAACAGTTTCCAATACCTGAGCAGATTTGCCTTTCGTCTGGAGCGGCTGTGGTTGAGGACACTCCGCCGCCGGTCGCAGAAGGACCGCTACCAGTGGAGTCGTATCCAAGGGTTGCGAACGAAGTACTGGCCCAAGCTGAAAATCCGACACCCGTGGCCATGGCAACGATTCGCCGTCACTACCCAAGGGAGGAGCCCCGTGCCCTAGCAGTCCGTGGCAGAAGGGGCTCTAAGGGTCAGTCGCGGATTGCGTGTTCATAGTGATGTGTGGGGGGTCTTCCCCCGACGGAACGGGCCGATCATGGCGTTTGGGGTCCCGGATGGCAGCACACGCCCCCAACATAGGCACAGGAGGGCGATCAGCACGCCGAGAAGCGCCGCCGTGCGGCCCTGGAGGCTCCGTGGCGTACCGACGCCCGTCCGTTTCCGCAGGAGCAACCCCAGATTGAAGCCGCAGACGTGCACCAGCAGCCGCTTCAAGATGTTGGAATGCCCGCGCAGATGCACGCGGCGCATGCCGCCGGTCTCATAGAGATGGGCGTTGGGCCGTTCCAGCCGTTCGCCCCGCTGCCGCAGCAGCCGTTTCCCGCGCGCGCCTCGGATCCGCCGCCGATTGGCATACACCGCGTCCCGTGCCGCGGTCTTGCCCTTCCACCGACGTCGGCCGCGGTCCGGCTCCGAGACGTAGCTGCGTACGCGGCTGAGGGCAAACCCGACCATCGTCTCGTTGCTGTGATACCCCTTGTCGGCCACCACCTCCACGATCTCCCGTGCGCCCACCGCCTCAACCTGCTCGGCGGCCGTGGTGAGCGTCTCGGCCAGGGTCGTGGTGTCGCCCGCACTCGCGTCCTGCACCGTCACCCCCACGATGGCGCCCGTCCGCAGATCCACCGCATGCTCGGCTGTGTGCGCCAGATGCGTGCGGCCGTCCTTCATCTTCGCGATCTTCGCGTCCGGATCGTGCGGGTGGGTCCAGTCCGCGTTCGAGCCCTTCTTCTTCCGGGTCCGGTCGAACCGCCCCAACTCGGCGCGGGTCGGTGTCAACAGACCGGACGCCTCGGCCAACCGGGTCAGAAACGCCTCGTAGCTCTCCCCCGTGTCCCGCCGCACGATACTCCGCATCGCCGCATTGGCTTCCAGCGTTGTGGCATCGATCCCCACCGTCCGCCCCAACACCAGCTTGGCATCCGCCAGCCGCTGCAATACCCACGTGAACACCGCCCGGTGCGTCTCCACGTCTATCAGACGACGGGTGCGCGACAGCGTCGAGTGGTCCGGCGGCGCCTCGTCCAGTGCCAAGTCCAGAAACGTCCGGATGCTCAGCGAGTCCGCCGCACGCCACGCAATCGCCCGTTCCGAGTCCAGCCCTTCAAAATAGCCCAGCAGCAGCAGTCGAAAATACCGCCCCGGCGCCAGACTCGGCCGCCCGATCCCGTCCGCGTAGAACGACGCGCACTGCCCTTCCACAAACCCATCGAACCCCGCGTCGTCCAGCACCCGATTCAGCCGCTCGTAAAACGGGTGCCCTGCGCTCCTTGGCAGATCCGCCGTCGACACCCACATCGTCCCTTGCCGCCCACCGCGGCTACGTCTTCCCATCGCCATGCTCTACAGTCTAGTATCCCAACCATTTCGTGTCGATCACCACATCGTGTCGATCACCACTATCAACGACTTTCACCACGGACTGCTAGCGGGCATGCGGGGATCTGTGCGGGGGGTTCCCAGCAATGGGAATCCCTACCGCGATCGGGCTCCGCAACGCCTTCATCACCGTGGCCGAGCGCGACCTCATGCTGCCCCGGCCCCTCACCAAGCGGCTGGTGAATCACGCCCGCGACGACGACATCACCGAGGGTTACGCCGCGGACTGGACCGTCGAGCAGCTCCGCGAGCCCGCTCAGCGAGTGGCCGACCGCATCGAAGCGTTGATGAAATCTGACGCGCCCGCGCCGGAGGCTTGTCCAGCCTCAAGGTGAGTCATGGCGGTGTGCGATGAAGACGGGTTCGTCGGCCGGTTGGCCGTGCCGAACGATGGCCCTCCATGTCTGGGGCAAGGCGGGCTTTCGGGTTAGGGGAGGCAGTTGCCTATCGGAGCGCAGATCCTGAAGCATGGTTTCTCGGCGCAGAATTCCTTGAACAACTCCGGCAACGGCAACAGGTATTCGTCCCCAGCGCGTTGCTGCCGCTGTGCCGCATTGATCAGCGTGACCGCTTGTTTCCGCGTAAGGTAACCCGTCTCCTCCAAGCCGTCTTTCGCTTGCCAGGAACGTATCGCCTTGCGAGTGCGCGGTCCGAAAATCCCATCTACCGGACCTACATTGATGTTGAACGCGGCAAGGCCGCGCTGAATGAGAATCCGATCCGGGCGCTCCAACTCCAATGACGCCTCCACGTCCCCCTTCTCCTTAGTCAGGAGACGCTCCGGAGGTCTTTTCAAGTATGCTGCGATACGAAGTAGTGCAGAAAAACGCGAGTATGCTTCCTTGATGCTCATCGCCGTCTTCATCGCATCCGCGAATTCCCCAACTTTCGCCTGCCGGGTAGCGAGACGTTGCAATACAAAAGACACCCAACCACTACGGTCCCTATCGAAAAAACCGACGGGCTCATCGGAAATCCGCTGCGCCGTTTCGAGTGCACCGGTGAAATGCCCCATCCCCACTTTCGCCAGGATGATCTCCACCCGCGCATCGTGACGCAATTGGCCATCGTCTACGTATTCCACAGTTTCGAGAAGGCGGTGCACCGTGTCGAGCGCATCGGCGAAATCCCCGTTCTCCAAAACCCTCATTGAGCTTTGCTCCTGGATGATCTCGTTCAACGCGCTGTAACGCAGTTGACCGTCGTCCATGTATTCCGCAGCCCTGAGGGCGCCACCGATGTGCCCAACGCCCAACAGTGCCCGGACGATCGTGCTCAACGCCCCGTCGCGCTTGGGGCCTTTGTCCAGCCTCTCCACGATCTCTAGCGCAACAACAATTTCCCGGGCCTTGGCCTGAGTGGCGATCGTTGTGACGTGATAGCGTTCAACGTTCTCGATAAGGAATAGGCTCTTCAGTGCACCTACGACATCTCCCACACGCCCCTGTGCCTCGGCGATCACCCACAGTATCGAGTCACGCTCGGAGACGTCCTCCATGCTCCGTACTTTCTCCAACGCAACGGCAAAGTCTTGCCTAGCCGCTTGCTTGTTCCCTGACTTCACTTCCGCCAAGGCAATCGACGTCAGTGCCTCTACAAACAGAGAATCCGACCGGAAGCTCGCCGATGCACCGCGAGCATCGGCTACGTCTCCAACTTCCAACTGTGAACGGACGATGGCCATCAATGCTGCATCACGTTCGGGCGCGTCCTTCGTGCCCTGTGCCCTCTTGAGTGCAGCCGCAAGTGTCTCCCTCGCCAAGTCCCTGTCGCCTAACTTCGCTTGCGCCTTCGCGATTGACGTCAATGCCCCTACAAGCAGCGAATCCGACCGCAAGCTCGTCGATGCGTTGCGCGCACCAGCCAGGTCCCCAACTTCCAACTGTGACTGGACAATGACCATCAACGCCAGATCACGTTTGGGCACATCCTTCACGCCCTGCGCCGTTTTGAGTGCAGCCGCAAATGTCTCCCTCGCCAATGCCCTGTCACCTGAGTTTGCTTGCGCGGTAGCAACGCGCGCCGACGCCCATACGGGAATGAAGTCTGAATCGAGCGGGTCGATATTCTCCGCCACAATGTCCTCCGTCACTTTACGCGCGCCAGCCACATCTCCAACTTCCACATGTGCATCGAGGATGTCCCTCAACGTCTTGACGCGGTTGAACCTGTTCTCCATGCCATAAGTTGCCTCGAACGCAGCTCCAAAGGTCTTCCTCGCCCCGTCCCGGTCGCCGGATGTCGCCTGTGCCTTGGCGATTTGTGTATACGCAACTGCGCGGTCGCCGGGGGCATCGATGCCTTCGACCGTGATGAGTGCAGCAGCAATATTCCCCAGCTTGACTTGCGTCGCGACAACCTCTCGCAAGGCATGGTCCAGATCACCGGTCCAGCCCCGCGACATCTCCTTCGCGTTTCTGAATGAAGCCACAATTTCAGCTGCGGCGATGCGTGATCTGGCAATATCACCCCACGCAAAACCCGCAAGACCGAAAAACCAACGTCCATAACCCGCATCCTTGGCCGTTCTTGCTGTTTTGAGTAGGGCACCAATATTCCCCGCTTCCAGTTGAGCCACAGCCGCCTCGTATACAAACAACACGAACCCGTGGAACTGGTCTGTCCCCAGTGCCTCGAACAGGTCGGTGATATCCGCTTCGATCGCCGCTCTCGCCATGGACTTCAATACACTTCCGAATTCTCCAGACTGCGTGTCGTAGGCGACCTGCGCAGTGTGGTACGCAACGACGATGTCTCCCGCTTCTACCAAGACTGTAACGACCTCCTTCAACGCCCTGTTGAGCCTTTCCCTTCTTTCCAGGCTCCATGACGGCCTTCCCATATCGTGAGCCCGATTGACCACGGTGCTCCACGGCCACCTGGATTTCGTGGTCTTGAACGTCTTGAAGGCAAGAGTAAGCGTCTGTCTCGCCGCTTGCTTGTCTCCGATTTCCACTTGCCCCATGGCGATGACGACCAAGAAACTGGGCGATATACGGGACTCAATCCCTTGGCTCTGCACTTCCTTGACTAATCTTGCCAACACATTTCTGAGGATCCGTCTCGTCCTTCTTGCCGCCTGCCTGTCGTCTGACTCCAACTGGGCCTTGGCGATCTCCGGCACCACCCAAGCCCATGTCCATATTCTATGACGGATCGAGTCAATGTTTCGCGTTGTCGCGAGTGCGTCCATGAACGCGCCCGCCTGCACCTGCAGCTCGGCGATGCTACGCAACAACTGATCACGGTCACCACCCTTGTCCATAGAATTCGCGGTCGCGAACAATGTATCCAGGTATTGCCTTGCCGCTTGTTTGTCTCCTACTTCTAGCTGCACGGCAACGACCTCGAGCCATGCAGAAACGCTATTGTCGATATTCCGAGCGAGCTCGATGACACAATCAAAGTCCGGAACTTCCAAACATGCCGAACGCCGCTGCCCCGCGGTGAGTTTCTGTCGGCCCAATTGTCTCAGTTCACGCACCCATTCGACCGGCAAGGCGAAGTTGAGGTTTTCTCCTTTCCACTTGAATGTCGTGATTCCGACGAGCTCACCGTTGCTGTTGAAGAGGCCGCCACCCGAAGAGCCCGGAGATATCGCGGCGTCCGTCTGCACCAGAGGTGCGCGCCGTTTGCCGAAGACCCCGCGTAGTTGGGAGACGATACCACGGGAAAGGGACAACTCCAGTCCCTTAGGTGCTCCGACCGCGTATACTTCCTCGCCCACCGACAGTGTCTTGGCGAAACCGAGGCGAACGGCGGGCGCGGCTGGCGGTTTTGACAAGTCGTCCACGTAAAGCAGGCACAGGTCCCGCTTGGTTTGCTTCGCAAACAACGAAGCTGTCATCCGCCATGTGGGTCCACCGGCATGCCGCGAGGCTTGGCGCACAGCGATGCCGGCAGCCTTTTCGACCACATGGCAGTTTGTTATGACGTCATTCCTACCCACCACCACGCCGCTGCCCTGCGTCACGGTCGCGCCGTCTTCGCGCAAGCCCAGCACGACCACCACCGAGGGAGCCACCGTCTGGAACACATCCTTCGCCGACTCGCTCCAGGCCAGCGGCGAGGCCCCAAGAAGGCCCGCGAGAAGAATAACGATAACGATAGGTGCAAGTCCCATGTTGGCCCTTTACCAAAACCCCGCGAAAATTTTAGCGTGGCGTTTCTAAGAATACGTTGACGTGTCTGCGACCAAGGGGTTGTCGGCGAAGTCCATTGAAAAGGACCTACGCCGGCGTTGTAAGAGCCGATGGAAGGTCAAGAGGCGGTGGTCAAATACCTTACAACGAGATTTGAACCCCGAACTGCCAAACCCTCCCATGCCGGCGCCCCGCCTCGCGCAGCAGAATTTACCTCGATGCGTTCTTGCCGTCAATTCAGCGCGACGCGGCCCAATTTGATCTCGGCACTACGGTAGGCGGCGTATGTCCCCGGCCTGCATCCGGTCAAGAGGATCAGCCGCACCGCCGCGACCTAGAGAGCGGCCATTTGCCCTCCATGTGGCGCAGAGTCGCGCCCAGCGCTGCCTGATCGTCCGGGCCGAGGAGTCGCCCGCACCGCAAACGACGGTACGAACAATGCCGACGCACGGGTTCCGGCAGCTTTGGCGCGGCGGCTCCAAGCGATGGCGTAGACGAACATGGTGCGCAGTTTTCTCGTGACAGCGATGCGCGCGACCGAGCCGGCGAACTCGTCCTCCGTCAGGTACTGCGCCTCGAACCCGGTCTTGCGCCGTCGCAGGCCCCGGCAGGGGTTGGAGTTCTCAGCTGTAGCGCAAACGTCTCTGGGTGCGTCATCAACGAGGACATCGCCGCCAGCGTCCAGATCGCCGAGCCGGGATGCGGACCGCGGACGCGATCCACCGCCGCACGTTGAACGCATACGCCTTTTGCGTGGCGGGCTTCCAGCGTTCGGCGCGGTCGGCGAGGAACATCGCCGCGAAGCTTTTCGCGGTTGGGGGCCGTCAGCGCTGCGCCGTTTGCCGCCGCCGCGTCTGCGATCACCACCCGTGCCGGCTGCCGCGCGTCCTCGACCGTCAGCTCGTCCAGCGTTCCGAGCGTCCGCCTTATGGCGGAGCCGTTGCAACGCCGCCGCACGATCCATGTTTCTTCGCTTCCCGCGTCGAGGAAAGGGATCGGGTGTTCTCCGAAGACCTCACGTCGTGAAGCGGCTCGCTACCACCGCCATTTATTCCCATCTCGACGACAATGCCTTGCGGGCCCCCGCCGAAAAGGCGGCCGCCGTCATTGCGAAGGCGTTGGGCTTCAACGCCAAGCTACCACGGGAGACGTGGACGACAGGCCCGTTCGAACCACGGTCGGCCTTTGGCCCCCCGGTGTGTTTCAACGGCCTTGCGCCCCAAGTTCCTGACGCCTTGCGCTTCTCCGCCGCCTCTTCCGGTCCGGTCTTCTCCAGCCTCTGGTGCTTGCCCAGCTTCATCGCCACCTGCCAGTCCACCGAAGCGTCCCGGTTCACCTCACGCTTGCCCACCCCCTGGTAGCCCGCGTCCCCCCACACCTGCTCCTCGTCTCCGTGCCGCAACGTGTGCGCCGTCGCCACGTCCGCCACGTTGGCCGGCGTCGTCTCCAGGCTGTGCGTCAACCCCGACTCCGCGTCCACTCCGATGTGCGCCTTCATCCCGAAATACCACTGCTTCCCCTTCTTCGACTGGTGCATCTCAGGGTCCCGCTCCCGCTTGAGGTTCTTCGTCGACGACGGCGCCGCTATGATGCTCGCGTCCACGATCGTCCCCGTCTTCAGCCGCTGCCCCAACGTGGCCAGATGCGCGTTGATCTCCTCGAACAGCTTCTCCCCCAGTCCGTGCTCCTCCAATAGGTGTCGGAAGTTCAGGATCGTCGTCTCGTCCGGCAATGGTCCCGTCAGACGCAGCCCCACAGACCGCCGCACCGACTCCACCTCGTACAAAAGGTCTTCCATCCCGGGGTCGCTCAGGTTGTAGAACAACTGCACGCAGTGCACCCGCAGCATCACCCCCAGCGGGTACGGCCGCCGTCCTCGCCCCGCCTTCGGGTACTATGGCTCTATCCGCTTCTCCAGACGCCTCCACGGCATCAGCCCATCCATCTTCGCAAGAAACTCCTCCCGCCGCGTCCGCCGCTTCTTCCCATCGTGTTCCATCTCCGCGAAGCTCGCTTGTCTCATCGTTTCCCCTCCATGTCTCGCCATCTTGTCCATTATCACATGAGAAAGGTCACTTGTTCAGATCTTCTCTAGTACAGCGCGCCAGCCGCTTCTTGATGCTGCGGAAGTGGCCAGCCAAGCCCAGCCTGCCTTCGGCAGCGTTACCCAATCCAGTAATGTTGACGGAACGAGGGTCACCACGGACCGCACCCGCGTCACCTTTGATGATTCTACCGCAGAAACCGAGATCGGAACCCATCAACTGACGGTTCTTCAGGCTCATCCCGTCATCCCAGTCCTGTACGCAGTGGGTATGAACATCAACAAGCCGTTGCTGGTAGTCGGCAGGGCGATTCCGTGAAACTGGCGGTCTTGGGCCTTGACTGGAATCCCAACGATGCCACGGACTACATCGGGTTCGGTTACTGGCTAGGCGTGGATGGGGTGTTCGATGACGTGCCGCGGGCCGAAATAGGAGCCTTCATTGAAGGGCCTGACAGTATTTCTTGTTGCCGGCAATCCCGTCCACACGAAATCCTGAAGATCCGATAACTACTAGAACTCTAATCCACTTCAGGCCAAACTGCATTGATGCTTTTCCAAAGCTCACTACGCCAAGCATTATCGTAGCCGAGTCTCGACAGCAGTACCTTGATAACACCACGAAGCAGGAACTCGGCGGTCCAGAAAAAATCGCCGTTGTAAGCGGGATTCGAACCAGAATATGTGAGCTCTGGGCTCTCCCCCTTATGGATTATAGCGTTCCGTGCGTCGCCGAACTCCATGAACCAATGCTCCAGGTCCGTGATGAGTGTGGACCGCAACCGACAATTCTTATCGGACCAGGTTCGAGTGTGAATGGGTGCTTCCTCTCGAGACCACACCAAGATCTCGGAGTCCTCCTCATCTATTGTGTCTGGCAACGCTTCGAAGATCTTTCGGAGTCTGCCGGCACTCTTCCAGTTAGTGCTCGTGCCTGTTAACGCTTCGAAAGCGGTCTTCAGGTATACCAGCCGCTCTTGCCATTGGACGGATTGGGTGTTGGACCAAGCTTTCGCGAACCATTCACTAGCAACTCGAACCTGATCAGCGGTGGGGCATTCACCTGGAGAGCGAAGCGAACGGAGAACCGTCTCATAGATGCCAGTCAACACCAGAGGATCAGGGGGAGGTGCGAGTATCGGCATGTGGAGGTCGCGGGGTGGCCTCAAAACTAGTTCAGGATCGCTGATCTTATAGCCGCCGGTTTTCACCTCTACCAGGATGCCATGGCTCAGGGTGACGTGCCCATGCTCCAAATCAATGGGCCACACGTACAACTCTGCGTTGTCGGCTGTCACAATCCCCGATCCATCATGAATTCCCTCTGGGCGTTGCCTTGGGTTTCTGTCGACGGCTGCGAAAATCAGCGAAAGTCCAAGTGCCCTTACTTCTTCATCCAGCGGCCTTTGACCATGCAGTTGTTCCCCTGCCTTGCAGAGGAGGGAGGGTTTTTCGATCGGCTCGTTATCTGGTCCGACGAACTTGTTCAGGAAGGCTGTGGCTTGGTCCTTGAACCGAGGGTTTCGCCACCGGTCCTTGAAGGACTCTAGCGGTCCCACTTCCCAATCAGCGAATGGAACTGGACTATTCAGAGAAAGGTAGGGACAAAAAAGCAGGTGCGGGCGCAACATGGAGCTCAAGAGTAGCACAACGCCACCTTGTGAGGCGAGGGGGTTGATTTCGGGGCATCGGGGGCGGAAGGCGGCCGCCAAAGCTACCATGTTCACCGGGTCGACCGCGAGCAACCTGCGAGGTGTCAGGCGCTTGTGCGCCTGTGCTCCCACGATTCGCAGGGGAATTAACCGGTTAACAAGCCAAGAACCACTTTGTCTTCGTTGTCTTCGCCCTCATGGTTCGGCTGTGAGGCTGATCGAGCGGACCTTCCGCCATACCTGCATGATCGCGACGAAGATACGCGACCACATGCGCGGCGCGAGACAGGACGAGGATTGGAGGCGCTGATGTCGGGACCCCGGGAATTGCAGGACGAGGTGCTACGCGCCGCCGGGAAATGAAGGCGGACGGACGGCGAAAGGTCAACCTTGTTCGGCACCGGGGCGGGGCCCGTCTCTGGCTCCGTTGCAGCCGGCAGAGTGCTTCCGGAACGGAAGATGGCCATGATCGAGCGTGCCGCGCGCATCAGGATCGTGTTGCGGGACCTTGAGCCGCGCATTGGCCGGCGCGTGGAGGTGTGGGTCTCGGCCACCGTGGCAAGCGTGTACGATGTGATCCAGATTTCCCTGGGATGGCCCGACTGGCATCGCCACGGTTTTGGGGATGACTGGATGCACGACGTGGTCGTCGAGAAGGTCCGGGACGGCGAGGCAGGGGCGGAATCCTGCCTCCGCCGACGGCGCCGGGCGCATCCCGCCCGAGGATGTGGGCAT
>JGI24792J26632_1001915_pt1 | contig 11604 bp, 15 predicted proteins | sample MesohylBB_FD_26632 | JGI IMG/M metagenome (IMG submission 26632)
GATCGGCGGTGATTGTGGTCTGCCCTACCGCCGGCACCTTGATTCCGCCCGCCTCCGGCGGGACGCTACATGAGGGCGGGGCCGGGCCGTCAGGCCCGGACGGCGCGACCGCGCCGCGCGCGAAGCGCGGAGCCAAGCGAGCGGAGCGAGCGTCCGTTGCCAGAGGTTCCCACCTATTCCACGTTGTTCCAATAAATAGCGTATTATCAGTGAATTAATAGTTAACTCGACCTTTGCATTCCAAACCGTTCTGTCCTATTATTCACCTGAATGTGGGACGTAATGTGGGTGGAGTATCCATGGTATCGAACTATACCGCTGCCTCGAATGCCGCCAAGCCAGGACGCCTCAACGCCGCCTTCGTTCGAACCGTCAGCCGACCAGGCGTCTATGGCGATCAGCACGGCCTCAGGCTGCGTGTCTACAAGTCCCGAAAACGGGCGTCGATCTCCAAGCAATGGATCTGGCGCGGAACCGTCAACGGAAACCGTCGCGATATCGGGCTCGGCGGCTTCCCCTACGTCACCCTGGCCGAAGCCCGGCAGACCGCATTCGAGTACCGCAAGATCGCGAGGGCCGGCGGTGATCCGAAGACCCTCAGGCGCAGGCCGGAGATACCAACCTTCGCGCAGGCGGCCGATACCGTGATCGCCATCCATCGCGAGGGCTGGAAGGATGGCGGCAAGAGCGAGATGCAGTGGCGGGCGAGCCTCAGGGACTACGCCTTGCCGAAGCTCGGCCGCAAGGGCGTCGACGAGATCACCACCGCAGACGTGATGGCGGTGCTCATCCCGCACTGGCANACNAAGACCGAGACCATGCGCCGCGTGCGCCAGCGTATCGGGGCGGTGATGAAGTGGGCCGTGGCGCAGGGCCATAGAAACGACAACCCCGCCGGCGACGCCATTGCCGCCGCACTGCCCAAGGGCGGCAGCGTTCGCCAGCATCAGCGCGCCCTGCCGTTCCGGGAGGTCGGGGCCGCGCTCGCTAGGGTGAGAACATCGGATGCGTACCGGCCTGCGGTGCTCGCCTTCGAGTTTCTGGTGCTGACGGCGTGCAGGTCCGGCGAGGTTCGCTTCGCGACATGGGACGAGATCGATTTCGCCACAGCGACATGGACGATACCGGCGCAGCGGATGAAGGCAACGCGTGAGCACCGTGTTCCACTGTCGGCGCGAGCGCTGGAGATTCTGCGTGAGGCGCGTGAGTTGGCAGACGGCTCGGGTCTGATCTTTCCGTCTCAGCGCGCCCGCGCGATTCATGGTGGCACGGTCTCCAAGCTCATCCGGGAACTGGGGATCGATGCGGTGCCGCACGGATTCCGGTCGTCGTTTCGGGACTGGGCGGCGGAGTGCACCGATGTGCCCCGCGAGGTTTGCGAGCTCGCCCTGGCGCATGTGAACTCTGACCGGGTGGAGGCCGCGTATCGGCGGACCGATCTCTTCGACCGGAGGCGGGCGCTCATGGAGCAATGGTCGGAATTCGTCATCGCGTGACCGGCCGAGGAGCGACAACTGCCCATTTGCCCGGTGCACACTTCACATTCGCAAAAGCGTTGCCGCCGTGTCGACTCCGGCGTTCTTGGGCGACGCGGTCAGCACGCGGTCCAGCGCAGCCAACGGAAGCCTCATGGGCAACGCGAGCTCAAGGATGTTCCGGTTGCCCCCCAACAGCTTCCACTCGGGTGGAAAAGCCCTCCATCTCAGCTGTCTTGCGAAAGACACATAGGGGAATGTAGCAGCCTGACAAACAAACTTCCCAGCATTTGGCGCAGCCGCCAAGATCTTTGAGAGGGGCGAACTGATCTTGGGTCTTCGGCCTGGCACTCTACCATACTTTAGGGGATTATATACGAAAGTGACCAAAACCGCTTGACAGTCGCCTCCATGGTCACTATATTTCCGTTATTGGATGGAGGCGATCATGGCTTACAAGGCACCCGGCAAGCACTACCGCGAAGGCATGTCGCTGGTCGAGGTCATGCGCACGTTCCCGGATGACGAGGCGGCAGAGCGGTGGTTCACGAAGGTTCGCTGGCCGGATGGCGCTCACTGTCCGCACTGCGGCTCCGTGAACGTCCAAGACGGCACCAAGCACAAGACCATGCCCTACCGTTGCAGGGACTGCCGCAAGTGGTTCTCGGTCAAAACCGGCACGGTCATGCAGTCATCGAAGCTGGGATTGCAGGTGTGGGCCGTCGCGACCTATCTGCTGACCACGGGCTTGAAGGGTCAGGCCAGCATGAAGCTGCATCGGGACCTGGGCATCACGCAGAAATCAGCGTGGCATCTGGCGCACCGCATCCGCGAGACTTGGGCGAAGAAGAACGAGCTGATGGCCGGGCCGGTCGAGGTAGACGAGACCTACATCGGCGGCAAAGAGAAGAACAAGCACTCCGCGAAGAAGCTGCGGGCGGGTCGCGGCGCTGTTGGCAAGACGGCTGTTGCTGGCGCCAAGGACCGCGCCACCAACGCCGTCAGCGCGATCCGTTCCCGACACCACCAAGGGCACGCTACACGGCTTCGTCGGCTCCCGTGCGGCTCCTGGCGCTACCGTCTACACGGATGAGGCTACCGCGTACCGTGGCATGCCCTTCAACCATGAGGCGGTTTGCCATAGCGTCGGCGAGTACGTCCGGGAGCAAGCCCACACCAACGGCATGGAGTCGTTCTGGTCCATGCTGAAGCGCGGCTACCACGGCACTTACCACCATATGAGCGCCAAGCATCTGGACCGCTACGTCGGGGAGTTTGCCGGTCGGCACAACGACCGCGAGCGCGACACCATTGACCAGATGTCGCACATCGCTCAGGGTATGGTCGGCAAGCGGCTCCGCAATGCGGACCTTGTTCGGGGAGGCGTGGCATGAAGGACAAATTGATCGACGTGCAGCAGTGGGCACGCGAAAAGCTCCAAGGCGGCAGCGAGCCGCCCTGGGCTTGGTATCAGTATATGAAACTGAACGAGACGATCGATGCAATCTTGGCTGGCATGGAAGCTAAGACCACGGAGAGTTCACAGCAATCGGCTCAACGTCCGGGAACGCATCTCCGATTAGTGGAGGGTAGTGATCAGCAAGATACCTCTCCACACCGTCACGATCACGTGCCGGTACCTTTGCCCATGTAACCAAGAGGCCTTGCTCTTGGTAGGCGAGGATTTTTTTGTCCCGGCGGTGTTTCTTGAGACGATCAGCGATGTCTCCCTGACCGAGGCGTACTACACGGCCAGGATTTCCGTTGTACCAGATGATGTAAACGCCATGAGCTGTTACATCCTCTAGGTCAACTCCTTCAAAGCTGCACCAGCCCTTTTGGCATTCTACCCAACGCACTTTCAATGCCGTCATCGGCTCCACTCCTTCTATCGAATGGAGGACACAGTTGACGGCTCACGGGAAAGGGGTAGAATCCCCGTGTCGGCGAGTCGTCCCGCGCCCTCCTATGGTTACGCGGGGCCACCACATCAGCAAGAGGTCGGGGTGGCTCCCGGCCTCTTGTGCTTGGTGGCCGATATTGCGGGCAAATTACCTCAGCCTGCGATATCTAGTCAAGTTCCCGATTCGGTCTCATGGGAGGTAGGGCATGACGGACACGACCAATAAGCGCAGCCGAGGCCGCCCGGTCGAAAAGCCGATGCCGGCGCCGATCCCCGACACGCCGGAGAACGTGGCGCGGGCTCTACTGAGCACGCCGCCGAAGGATGACGGCGATTGGGACTATCTCAAGGATCGCGAGCGGCGTGACGTAGCTGCCTCGCTGGGGAAGCCGCCTAAGTCCAAGTAGCTAGGGGCTTGTTTCGGGACTCCACCACCAAAATCGGGTAGATTTCTTCTTGGGAGTCGCCGTCCAACCCGTGCGTCCTGCGTCTCAATATGGCCCGAGGCGCATGGAGCGTCTCGGAGCGGGTGGCTGTTTCCACCTTTCTCGCGAAAGGAGGCCAGTATGGCCAACACGAGGAAGATTGGTCGCGACGCCAGGACCGGGAAGTTCATCCCGGTCAAGGCGGCGCAACGGCGGAAGGCAACTGCCGTCGTTGAGACCATTCGAAGGACGAAGCCGAAGAAGTAGGCTAAGTCCTCTGAGAACGGGAGGGCGGTCGGGGCAACCCGACCGCCCTCTTTCCATGGGACATACTATACCAATTCGGCTGGATGCTGCAGGCCAATTGTAATCCAATCAGATTGGGATTAGATTTCAGGTATGGCCGAAAACAAATCCATCCAGCCACGGCTTCCGCCGGCCACGCATGCCTATTTGCAGGACTTGGTAGATACCGGAGCTTACGGATCGAACCCGACCGACGTTGCCCGGACCTCGATCGAGGAAGGCATCCGGCGGGCTCTCGGACGGGGGATCATCGAAGTCCGGAGGCCCGATGAATCAAAGCGCCAGTAGGCCAGCAACTTAGCCGGCCCGCTGGTCACTTGCGTATATAACTCCCATACTTTAGGGGGAGCGCTCCCACACACCGCCGCTGGTCCGCCGCCATTGTTGCAAGAGGCTAATCCGGGAGGGGGAGTGTCACGACAACCCGATGTTCGCCGCATCCTTCTACCCGTCCCTACCACTGGGTGGATTAGTTACGATTACGATACCAGCGCCAAAGCCAGATCGACTCTATACCGGCATAACACGGTACCTTCATGATCGATCCTAAGTAGTGCCCTAGCAGTCGTCTGTATTGTCGTACACAGTCTTCTTCATAGAATTGATAAACATCTCGTTCGGCATCTCGCCAGTTAGGTGTTTCCGCATTGCAATTAATGCAAACGTAAATTCTATGCATCCTTGCTCGCTAAAGAGGTCGCCACCAGTATCTGAGAATGCGCCCAATTTGACAACTACTTCTTGAGATCCAAAGATGCCAATACGGGTTTTTGCTGCAACCAACTTTTGCTCTATCTCTGTTAGCGCGATGTCAACATCGTTCGTCGCTTGTCCCTTGGATTCAAAGGCGAGGCGCACCGCTTTCTCGGACACATAAGACAAGTAGTCGGCATAGGCGTCGGCTGCTTGCGCGACTCGTTGTTCCTTAATAAGAAGATTCTGAGACACGAAATAGGTTGTGCCAGCAACGGCCAATGCGCCAAGAACGGCAGAGACTAGTGGAACTGCAACAGTACGCATCAATAGAATACACCTGTAGAGACGTATACGCCTCTTCTGGATGGAGTTCGCGCTCATGGCCATAATCCATCGTTTCATGCGTGCACCATCACGCGACGTGTTTAGCTAAAGAAGGTATCCTCAATCCAATCAAGAAACGAGCACGTGCTGGCTACAATTGGCGACAGCACGAACTGGTCGCCGTCTGACTCGATAAGAACCGCTTGCTTTGGTTCATCTTTGTAGGAGCGTATACCTGTTCTAAGCGGCAATCTCCTTCCGAGATTATGCTGGTATGGCTGCCGATCGGGGAAGTGCATCAGGATGTTTCCTGCCTTCTCCAAAATGTCAGCATCGAACGCTTCTGTATTGCGCGCGACCTCAACAAGATCGAGATTGTCGGCCTGTCGAGAGACCTGCAGCAGAGCACTGACGAGGTTGATAGCAGAAATAGTTTCATGATCCGTAACCTCTTGCGAATTGTCGATTAGAGTTTGTAATCCTTCTTGGTCCATCCACGTCATATCTAGCCCGAATGGCACTACGTGAGGTTCGCGGTAAACGGCCCTGCTAGTATACAATTGCCTAAAGCCGAGTGTTGAAGGCTCAGTTTGCGAGCGCGCGTCACCTGGATCAAGAAGAACTCCAGCAGTAGCCGCAAAAGCTGTGCCTACAGTTAGTAGTTGTCTTCGATTGATGTTTTCGGTCATATGTTCCTCTAGTGGGAAGGGTTAGTTCCCGCGGCTTAGCTTCTTTCCACCTTCCATTCAGAGACTGGCCGCTTCTTGAAATGGATTATAACCCAGCCAACAAGAGTTTTGCGCGCCCGAAAGTGCGCCAGGGCTGTTGCGGCGGCGGATCCGTGCAGATGCACTTCGACTATGAGGCGGCGCTGTACGGAATGGCGGACTTCTTCGGCAAGACGCTCGCCCTTCGCGCCGGCCGTACCGAGACGGACGTGGAGATCTTCTTCGCGGTGCTTGCGCATTCGAACTTGATCTACAGTGAGGCGGGGCCAGACTAGACGATCCAACAGTGGACCATGGTTCACCGGCGTGCGCTCGAGTACTTGGGCAGCACTATTCGGCGATGGATCATCGACAACCTCAAGTTTGGCGGGGACGATCCCGATCTTGAGGATATCCGACTCATCCTGTGCTAACAAGAGTTCACGCTCCAATACGGGATCGCAGTGCAGCCTGTGCGCAAGGGCCGGGCTACCGATAAGGGGCTGCGCGGCAAGCGTCAAGGGGGACCAGCCGCGCATCCCGCTGGCGCCGGGCCACACGAGACCTCTTCTTCTCCCTTGACGCCATGAACGCGGCCATCCGCCGCAAGCTCGATCGCCTCAACGATACCCCCATGGCCTGCGGCGAGAGCTGACTCGCGCTCTTGGTGGCGATCGAGCGGCGCCGCCTTGGCCGCTCAACCGGCGCACCCCTGGGAGTCGGGAGAGAGACTCGAGCGCAAGTTCGACCGAACTGCCACATCCCCTTCGAGCGCAATCACCACTTCGCGCCGGCCTGACGGCCGAAATGTAAAGACACCTGCGGCGCCCTAGCGCACGGTGTGCAGTCTGGGCATGCGGAGGCATGCTCCACTAAAGGCTTGCCCCAGCGTCTTCCGACCCCCTGCTTGGCCAAGCCGCCTGGAAATCCGTCTGCCTGGCCGATTGCCGCAGACAACCCCGATAACAACCCCGAGGGAGCCCAACAACCGACCCGTGAGAAAATTGATCCGACTTCCCTGCGGGGCCGTCGACTGCACTTGATACGCTGTGCCGATACAAGCGGAAGCCACCGCTCGACTCTATTGGAATACGGAACAAACGAGTTGCCCACTAAACGGCCAAGCGTTGCCGGCTCCTCGTCGGACAGTCCCGACTCGCAAAGCTCTCAATGCAGCCGTGAGCCACTTACCGAGCAACCCCTCCGCACTTCTTTCCACGTCTATAACTTGACAACTAGGCGACCGATTGCGATAGATAATCCATTGAGCGCACGCAACTACTTTACTTCTTCTTGGGTTCATTGGCAGCTGGCGTCTTTTTTGTTGGCTCCCATCCCCCTTTGAATCTGATTATTTGCTAGACGTTCGGCGGCTACCATCTTCAAACAATACATATTCCTTTCTGCATGTTTGCAGCGCATTTCTCATCTTCTTGCCACTCCGGATAATTTCGCCTAAGCATCGAGAAGTAAGGCTAATATATCCGGTTGATATGACAACTAAGGAGAAAACTCGCGTTCGCTCTCAACGTCAGATGCCATCCATGGTAGTTTCTGCCCACATCCAAGGCTCCTTTAGGTGCGCCAGAAATGACGCGAAGGCCTGTACCGCAGATACTACCACACATGCTTTAATGCCAAAGGCATCAATACTGCCTCCATTGAACCCGACGACCAATAATAGCCTAACTCCTTGAGAACGTCTCCGGCTGCTTTTTTAACGGTTCCCATCTCCTGTTGCATCATTCGAGCAACAACCATATGGTTGAGAAGTGTCCGCCTCACCCTTCTGGCCCTTACTCTAGAGCACCCCTCGGTCTCGCAAGCGCCTCTGATGTTGCCAGAACAGGGACGCGGAGACTAAGTTCGTAAGCCCAAAACCTAGGCTTCGACAAGCAGGGGATGAACATACACCGTTCCGACATGCTAAGAGGTTCGGGACCGAATACTGAACGCAATTGCCCGAGGCTAATCTTCACTCTATTTCCGCAAATCAAGTAGCGGCAACTTTGTCGGTGCAAATAGAAACGTTGGTTCCGACACTCCACATTCCGCGGCTAACGCTAAGAGATCCAACGTATCAAGAAGACTTCCCGTAATAGGTCGTTTAGCATCCCAAAAAATGAAGGACTGAAAGAATGACTTGGCCGCGACCGAATTAAGAAGTCTTTGTAGCAACTGCGCGTCTTTCTCGGTATGGCATGGTAAAAAATAGCACGTGTCGTCCAGCACCACGGGCTTAGCTCCTATGGGGCCCACGCAACAAAAGTCGAGGTGTTTGTAAAAGCCCGAAATAGCTACCTTCCAAGGTGAAAAACTATACGGTCCCACGCCAAAAACTGAAAATCTTGGTCGCTTGCGATAAATTATGCTTGCTCTCTTGTCAAGACGGTTCGCGTGAGCTTGAAGATACTCCCACGTTCGGGGAGCTTGAAGTCTTATGATCGAGGTATCGTCACCCACACACCTCTGAGGAACTAGCATGTATCGAGACGGGGTAGGCTGCTGCTTCGCCACCTCAGAACTCTTGAGCATCGGATACAGGAAGGTCTGCTCTAGTTCAACTATGTCACCGAATCCGTTCATAAATGTGTTATTTCCCTTTGGCCTTAACTCCATGATCCGAGAGCAGTCATGCTTGACGCCTGAGCGCCATTTGACAGGAGAGCGACCATACAGGTGCCCATACTTGGTTATGCCATTGCGATCTGCAACTAGCCGTCCATCGTGTAACGCGACTGTAGAGTTGGGCTTGACGGCTCCAAGATCCGCATACACTGAGCACTGCTGAGACGCCGCGCCGGGCTCTAGGGTGCACACAAGCAAGCATGCGTCGACCGCAGCGTTGAAGTGTTCAGCCGCGCTGATGGAGTAAATGGCGGCCTCTCTGATCGAAAACTTCTGGGTCCACACTTGCTGAAGGACTTTACGCGCAACCAGCGTCTTGCAGAGCATCGCAAGTACGGCTGATCGTCCTGTTAGACACTCCAGCAGGCGCAACATCATCCACTCGGATATATCGAAGTTGCTCTTGCCCGTAATTGCGTCGAGACCTGCTAGGCGTTGGATATTATTTGATTTTATTGGTACGTTTGTACCACCCCATGTGCTCACGGCAGCATTAGTAACCCATGGTGGATTACCCACAACGAGGATGGGTTCAGGCAGGTCGTCTAACGTAACGCGCCAATCCATCTGAAAAAAGTCCCTGCAGTGCACTCTTGCCCGGGTCGCTGTCCTAGCGATGCGCACGTAAGCTGGGTTTATATCAAAGCCGAGAGGCGTCACACACTCTGGAAATACATCCAAAGAAGCTCGGAGAAATGCACCGGTTCCACAAGTGGGCTCAACTATCGATTTGGGAGATGCTCCTAAATCACGTAATAGCTCACATACCGCTCGAGACAGGACATCAGGAGTTTGGTAGTCACCAAATTCTCGCATTTTTCGCGCCCTTGCAGCCATATCTAGCGCACTCGCTTAAGTCCGGTGACGGCGCCTGCGTGTTCAATCACTCGTTTATACTGAAGTCTCCACTGGAGCGCATTGGAAATGGTTAGATATCCCAGATTCGGTGGTGTTTCCATAAGCTCATCTGCAAGCTGCATGGCTTGAATGTCATCTATTGGGAGATTTCGTTCAGTCATAAACGCGACTAGATCATCTGCATTGCCGGAGCGCTCAATTATTTCCAGAAGCCCTCGGGTAGTCTGATAGTCTGCGGTGCGAGACTTGTCTACAAAAATGGTGTGCAAAATATCAAGCCTTCCAACTCGCTTGAGGTGATCGTCCGTTTTCTCGTAGACAAAAACAAGAAGAGAGTAGCCAAGACCTCGCACCTTCTGACGGGCGGACTTAAAGGGAGAGGATGATTGAGGGTGCCTGATGCTCGTAACCTTCATATCCACGTTGAGGCCTGGAAAGTCAACTCCCTTCGCCGCGTTTCCCTGATCGTAAGTGTACTGCGTGCTAAGTACCGCTCGGAATTTATGTTCCAGATAGGTGCCCACCGCTTTGCCATCGGTGATACCATACAAGCGCGGCTCATTATGGGTAGATTCGATGTCGGCGAAAACAGCCGCTTCCGTTTGAAGATCCTTAATTGTCAGAGGGGGCTTCATTAGGTCATCTGCCGAAGTCTGGACACTGTATGGAAAGAGGAAATATGGCGCACTCTTGGACACATCTAGCGTGGATAGTCTTCATGTTCTTCACTCGTGCTGATTGAGGAGCATGTAATGGATGTAACATGTGATTTAGGGGTTCTTTGAGCGCGCGTCTGGTAGAGACGGCTGGGGGATCTGGTCACGAACGCTCGCCCGTGGCACGGGGTAAGGCATTTACGTGCAGGAGTAAAGTGGAGCAAGTCTTGAGCGCCCCCGCGCCGTGCTGTAACCGTATCGTTGCCTAGTTGTCACCGAAATGTGTATAGTGCAAGTGCCCAAGCAAATCAATCTTACATCGCACTGGCAGCGTTTGTCCGCCTTCTATTCTTGCGCAGCAAAACCCCCATCCCTTCGGCATGAACGTGCAATTTCCCCGATGCGCGCACGGGATCATCGGAGGACGACCGCAGTGGTAGCCTCGATCGGAAAGATCAGGACCGCTGTGCAGGGCTTGAACCACTTAGAAAAGGACGGCTACAAGACGCTAGGGATGATGTGGCCCACAAGGAGGCGAGCGCCAGGGCGGGCAAGGGCGCGGAGGCGCTCGGGTTGTCCGGTCCAATCGAACTGTGAGGCGACGGAAGAGCGGTGACCCTGAGACATGCAGGGCCGGGGCCTACATGCTGAGGCCCCGGCTTCTCCGCATGTGGCTCGCGAGCTTGCTGTCCCGCTCCTCCGCCTTCTCGCGCAGCTTTCTGAGCTTCTCGGCATCGTCCAGAATATGGGCGAATCCTTTCTGGCGCTCGCTCGGGTCCAGGGGCTTGGCGGGCGGCCTGTCGAGCTTGTGAGCGAATCCCGGTTTTTCTTCTTCCCCCTTTCGCCCGCGCTGAGTTCGAGGCTTGCGGGACTCGTCGAGCGTGTGCGCGAATCCTTTCTCCTGCCCGGGCGTGGGCTCGCGCCGTGACTGCCGCACTTCCCGCTCTACCGCGCGAGTGCGATTCTCGTCGAGCCGGTTGCGCAGCTGCTCGACCGTGAGCCGCGCGCGCTCCCTGCCGATCGTCATCGCGTCGAGCCAGGCGCCGTACCTGTCCTCGTTGGCGAGAACGGCCTTGCCGGTGGCCGCCAGCAGCTCGGCCGCCTCGCGCCATTCGGGCCATGCGTCGAGACGGGCAACGGGAATTCCTCGCTCGCCGGCCTGCCGCTCAAGCACCTTGTACGCCTCGACATGCCGCTCCGCCGCCGCCAGATAGTCCCCGGCGGTCTCTTGCGCGGCGGTCTCGTCGTCATGGAACTCGAGAAGTTCGTCCAGCACGTTGCGCGCGCGCCCGGACAGATCGGGATGCTCCGCAAGCGCGCGGACGCGGCGGATCAGCGCGTCGTACCCGTCCATCAGAAGCAGCGGAAGGTCGGGTTCTCCGGCGCGAGCGTCTTCGGAGCGTGCGACGAGATCGTTCCAGTCCCGCTGCAGCTCCCTGTAGAGCGTCCGCCAGTCGGGCGGGGCGTCGCGCTCCGGGCCGGGCGCGGGCGCTTCGGAGGGCCTGGGCGGCAGGGCCTCTTCGGGAGCGGGCTCGACGGCGGGAGCGGCGATCCCGGTTGCGACAGCCTCGGCTGCGAGGGCCTCCACGACTCCCTGTTCTTCGCGCGGCGCGTCTTGGCGCTTCG
>JGI24792J26632_1001967_pt1 | contig 11352 bp, 7 predicted proteins | sample MesohylBB_FD_26632 | JGI IMG/M metagenome (IMG submission 26632)
CTCCTCATGAGTTTGACTTAGGGCCGATTCCTTGCCAATAAAATCACCTTTATTGAAATCAATCCAACGGATTAATCCTGATTCTTTCGGTGTATATTCATTACGATATTCAGCATTCCAAACGCCAAAGCTCTTTTCAAGTCGCAGTGAATTGAGTGCATAAAACCCGACCTCTTTACCATCAACTTCAAGCAATGCCTCACGCAATATATTATAAAGGGTTTCATGCTCGCTTGAATGACAATTAATCTCATATCCTAATTCTCCAGTGACCGTTATTCTTGCCGTCTTTGTACGAACAAGCCCAATATCAAGAGTTTTAAGACTTAAGAACGGCATGCTNGTGTTTGAGATATCANCACGTGTCACCTGCTCAAGAAGTGCGCGCGATTTTGGGCCAAATATTGAAAACCCAACAATGCTATCGGACACATCTTCAATTGCGACGTCTTCTTTGAGATGTTGAGCAAACCAACGCATATGCCATTCTCTGAGATAATAACTCCCCATGACCCACCACTCAGCGTCATTCCAATTCATCACAACCAAATCACCCATCAATTTACCAGCGAATGACAGAATCGGATTCAGTCGACATTGGTTCTTTTGCGGAAGCTTGCCAGCAAATATCCAATCAAGCCACTTGGTTGCCTTGGCTCCAGTAACGCGGAATCTTGAATAGCTTGATATATCTAGCAACCCCGCAGTATTCCGTGCTGCTAAACACTCTTGGGCAGTTATGTCAAATGCATTAGAACGTCGCAAAGTTGGGATTTCGGCAAAGTTATTTGGAGCAAATAATAGAGGAACTTCTAATCCCCAATTTTCACCCCACTGTGCGCCATTGTTGGTCATTAATCCGTAACTTGGCGATTTTTTTATTGGGCGGCCAGCCCAAAGTTGTTCATTGGGGTATGTCATAACAAACCGGCGCGAGTAAAATTGGCCAGTGGTTTGTTTGATGTATTCAATATTTGATGTAAACTCACCGTATCGAGCGATGTCCATAGCCCATGGGTCGGCCTCAGGCTCACCATGAATGATCCATTCAGCAAGGGTTTTACCTACCCCTCCGCCCTGCAAAAATCCAGCCATAACACCGCAGGCCAACCAATAGTTCTCGATTCCCCTAACTGGGCCAACGAGCGGATTGCCATCAGGTGAAAAAGTAAAAGCCCCATTAATCCAAGACTTTACTCCCACTTGATTTAAAACGGGATATCGTCTGATGGCCCAATCCAATTCATCCGAAATTCTTTCGATATCTGGTTCAAAAAGTTCCATTCCGAAATCCCAAGGGGCTCCATCAATAGCCCAATGTTCAGGATTTTGTTCATAAAAACCGACCAACATTCCCAATTGATCTTGACGTGAATAGGTAAATCCCTCGGGGTCAACCGATGAACAAATTCGCTTTTCACCTGAAGCAACTTCAGGAATGGTTTCAGTAATCAAATAATGGTGTTTGAGCGGTGCAACTGGCAATTCAAGTCCAATCATTCGACCAACTTGTTTTGCCCAAAGTCCGGCAGCATTGATAACATGTTCCGTCAATATCGTGCCTTGATTGGTAATCACTTCCCATGTCTTATCAGGCCTTTGTTTTAACTCTAATACTTGAGTGTGCTCAAAATANGATGCNCCTCTTTTTTTGGCAGCAAGGGCATAACCACGTACTGTCCCTGTCGTATCAACATAACCNTCGCGTGAAATCCACAGCCCACCCCGAACATCATCAAGATTAACGAAGGAGTGTTTTTCTCTAATTTCCTCAGGGGTAAGTAACTTGGAATCTTCAATTCCGATTGTCTGAAACATATGATATCGAGATANCAACCACTCCCATCTTTCTTGCTCGCATGCGAGCGTAACCCCNCCTTCCATATGATAGCCGATTGGTTCATCTGATTCGTCTTCAATTTCATGGAGCAGGTTAATCGTGTANGCTTGAAGCGCCGCCATTTGTGGGTCTGCATTAATTGGATGTACGCCACCAGCGGCATGCCATGATGANCCGGCCGCAAGAACCGACCTTTCAAGCAAGCAACAATTTTGCCAACCGAANCGGGCAAGATGATATAAAACAGAAGCACCAACGACACCTCCACCNATGACAACTGCCCGATATGTTCGATTCATATGTTCACTCCGTCTAGTACCCTAATTGTATCNCAGTTGAGTATGTTTCAGAATAATTGAAATATGACAATTTATAATTCTAAATTTTAATCCAAGTTTTAATGAATTTTAACTTAGTTTAACCCGTCGTCTTATGATGAAGAATGCTGAAAGAATATCAATAATTATTCCTGCTGCTGGAAAATCGTCTCGTATGGGCGATAGCGATAAACTATTACTCAGTTTAGATGGCAATACTCTTTTAAAACTTGCTGTATTGAAAGCAGTGAATTCAACAGCAAAAGAAGTTATCGTTGTTTTACGACAAGACCAGCTTTTTCGATTGAAAGAGATTGAGGATTTTCCGGTTAAAATAGTCTATTCAACGCATCAATTGAATCTCATGTCAAATTCAATTCAAGCGGGGTTAGATAGGGTGGAGCCAAGTGCATTGGGGGTTTTAATTTTTCTGCCTGATATGCCACTCATTACAACCAGCGATTTAAATACATTGATTGATTGCTTTAATGAGGAGCACATTGTTCAGGCTTGTAACCATAATCAGCAACCAGGTCATCCCGTTTTGTTCCCCCGGCAAATCTTATCCAATTCATTTAAGATTTCGGGTGATGAGGGGCTTCGCACATTGCTGCAAGCGAATGCTTCAAGCGTTNATTTTGTTCCCTTAGAGGGAAATCGTGCTTTGGTTGATGTTGACACTCCAGATGACTGGAAAAAGTTGACTGGTGCGGGCGAAGGGACTTGAACCCCCACTGCCTCACGGCACACGGATTTTCATACCACTACAACTTTCGTTGCCCACAGTAGGTTTGTGGTCTGGACTATACCTTCACCTTAGCNCAAGCCTTAGGTGCTGTCCGTCTAGTCTCTACACCTTCCCCGAAGGGCTTGGCTCGGGATTGCCATTTGCAAGGTTTCCCCGAATTTGAACAGTTCTACCAAATTCGTTTCCAAATAAGGCACTCAAATTTTTAAGTCCGTTGCGTCTACCTATTCCGCCACGCCCGCAAGTCACTCCAACAATATGAACTCTGAATTAATAAGTCAATTGTAGAGAACTTTTATAAACACTCATTGGAAAAAAATTCAAGCCCAAGACCCAACAAAAAATTCAAATAGGTGGAGGAGATAATCATAATCCAGTCGCCTTAGATCCACGGTCTCAATTCTTGGGTTGAAATTTGTCAATTATTCGCCGATAGTTGAGCAATTTTTTCACCTGCCTCAATTAAGGTATTATTCATTGCAAATACTTTTTCAATCACACAATCTCTAGGTGCCGCAAGCGCAAACTCCATTTTCATTGCCTCAACATAGGCCAATATTTCGCCTTTGCTAACTGTCTTCCCCTCTTTGCAGTTCACCAACTTTAACAGTCCAGGAACCTGTGAAATAATCAAGTTTGATGTCCTTGACTCATCAAGATGATCAAATTCCTCCCGTGCAAATGAAAACTCCCATAAACCAGTTTCATATACCGAAACTTGAGAGTTGTGAACATAAACCTTGTGCGAAACATTTTCGAGACCAATAAATAAACCTCTTGGAGTCAGCTGACACTTTGATATCGCATCAGCGAACCGTAAATTAAAGGTATTCGAATTGAAGAAACTCACTTCCAAATCATATTGAATATTACTTCGGTTCAGAGCAATTGTTTGCCTATGACAATGCCAATGCGAAAATCCAATCTTCCAGTTTCTCCGCTGGAGTAAATAAAAATCAACGACTGCAGCAGCAGCTAAAATTAAAACGGAATTGGGCGGCGGTTCTGATTGCTGAGGAAATGGTAAGTAATCATCAAGAAAACCCGTATTAATGTCTCCGTGAATGAATTCAGGAGTATCAATGATACCAACGAGTAAATTTAAATTAGTTTTGATTCCACCAAATTCACTTTGCCTCATACCCTTTGATAACTCTTTAATAGCTTGCTCTCGTGTAGTTCCTGTCGCGATGAGCTTAGCCAATAATGAATCATAAAAGGGAGTAATTGAATTCCATGTTTCAATGCTATTTTCAACCCGTAAATTTTCGGCTAACATAACCTTGTTTACTTTACCTATACTCGGTAAATAACCCNCAAGTACTGCTTCAGAACAGATCCGAGCTTCAATTGAATGACCTTGAATTTGGACGCGTTCTTGCGATAAAGGAAGNGGTTCATTGTTGGCGACTCTTAACTGCCATTCAACGAGGTCTAATCCAGTAATTTGTTCGGTTACAGTATGTTCCACCTGAAGCCGGGTGTTCATTTCTAAAAACCAGATTTTATCGACATTAATCTCATCGCTGGCGTCAGCAATGAATTCAACTGTACCGGCGCCCTTATAGTCAATAGCATTCGCCAGTTTCAGAGCCGCTTCATATAAGAATTCTTTTACTTGAGTTGTAATATTAGGAGCAGGCGCTTCTTCAATTAATTTCTGATTTTTTCTTTGGATTGAACAATCGCGCTCAAATAAATGAATTCGATTGCCAAAGTTATCACCAAATACTTGAACCTCTATATGCCGTGGCCGAGTGATGAATTTTTCGATCATCATTTCGGTATTTCCAAATGCCAGCTGGGCTTCTTTAGATGCTTGATCGAATCCGGCGAAAAACTCAGTTTCGTTATTTATTCGTCGAATCCCTTTACCCCCTCCACCGGCGACAGCCTTTAAAAGAATTGGATAGCCAATTCTATTGGCTTCTTCAAGGAGTTTTTCTTTAGAAATATTCTTTGCTTTGTATCCTTGTAAAACCGGCACCCCAGCATTTTGAGCAATCCTCTTGGCTTGATCTTTAAGCCCCATAAGTCGTATCATTTCAGGATCAGGGCCGATAAATTTAATTCCATTGTTTTCGACAGTCTGAGCAAAATCGGGATTCTCTGATAAAAAACCATATCCTGGGTGAATTGCTTCAGCCCCACTCTTTTTAGCCGCAGCAATGATAGTATCAATGTTCAGATAACTTTCCGCTGGATTCGAGGGGCCGATTCTTATCGCAAGATCAGCAAGTTGGGTGTGCTTTGCTTCGTAGTCAGCATCACTGAATACAGCAATTGTTTGTATGTTCAAGCGATCACAGGTTTTTATTATTCGACACGCGATTTCCCCGCGATTGGCTATCAACACGCTCTTAAACATGAAATTACATCCGGAAGATACCGAATTGAGTATCTTTGATATCAGCATTAAAAGCGGCTTGAAGAGAAAGGGCAATGACTTCTCTTGTTTTACACGGATCAATGATTCCGTCATCCCATAATCTTGCTGATGCGTAGTATGAATGCGACTGAATTTCAAACTGGGATTGAATCGTATCTTTATAGTCTTGGGCCTTTTCAGAGTCTGAGGATTTTACAGCTCCCATGACACCTGCTGCCTGTTGACCCCCCATAACAGCTATTCGAGAATTGGGCCATGTCCATAGAAATCGTGGCTGATATGCTCGTCCAGCCATACCGTAGTTGCCAGCACCAAAGGAATTGCCAATGATAATAGTTATTTTGGGAACCGCAGTTGTTGCAACTGCCGATACCATTTTAGCACCATGCTTAGCTATTCCTTCGCTCTCATATTTCTGGCCAACCATAAAGCCTGTAATATTTTGAAGAAAGATTAAAGGAATTTTGCGTTTTGAACACAATTCTACAAAATGCGTTGCTTTGAGAGCGCTTTCAGAAAATAGCACGCCATTATTCGCAATGATGCCAACCAAAACACCTTCGATACAGGCAAATCCAGTCACAATGGTCGGGCCAAAATTTGCTTTGAATTCGTCCCATTCAGAGCCATCAATAATACGTGCTATGATCTCTCTTACATCATATTGTTGCCGTGGATTCTTCGGTATTATTCCTAAAATTTCAGATGGGTCGTAAAGGGGTGCAACGCTATTTGATGTTGTGGCTGGTTTTAGATTTAATGATCGAATAGTTTTTCGAGCGATGCACAGGGCGTGCTCATCATTCTGAGCAAGGTAATCAACAACTCCAGACAATTGGGCATGGATTTCACCCCCACCTAGATTTTCAGCTGTTACGGTTTCGCCTGTTGCAGCTTTGACTAAGGGTGGACCTGCTAAAAATATCGTTCCTTGATTTTTCACAATAATTGAAACATCGGACATCGCAGGTACATAAGCACCTCCTGCAGTGCATGATCCCATAACGACAGCTATTTGTGGAATCCCCTGCGCCGACATTTGAGCTTGATTATAAAAAATTCGTCCGAAGTGATCGCGGTCTGGAAAGACTTCGTCCTGACTAGGTAAATGTGCNCCACCCGAATCAACGAGATAAACACATGGTAAATGACATTCGGCCGCAATTTCTTGAGCACGGAGATGCTTTTTGACAGTAATTGGGTAATAAGTTCCTCCTTTTACGGTCGCGTCATTACATACCACCATAACGTCACAGCCATGAACCTGCCCTATTCCCGTAATTATTCCACCACTGGGAACCTCATCTTTATAGAGCTGATACCCAGCAAGAGCTCCGACTTCAATAAAGGGAGACCCAAGATCAAGAAGTTGTCCAATACGATCCCTCGGAAGGAGTTTTCCACGGGAAATGTGCCTGTCCCTTGACCGCTCTGGCCCACCTTTTTGGAGTGTTTCAATTATTGACTTTAAGGTGGAAATATCACGTTGATGAAAGGCCTTATTCTCCCTAAAAGCTGGATTGTCAATCTGGATATTTGACTTGATAATGGTCACTGTGTTCAGAATTTACGGTAATAAGTTGAGTTTAAAAGTATTCCACAGTTTCAAGAATTGACTAATTCACGTCCGATTAACATTCGTCTAATTTCCGAAGTTCCCGCTCCAATTTCCATTAACTTAGCATCACGAAACAATCGACTTACCATTGATGTCGACAGATATCCTGCCCCTCCAAAAGTTTGAACCGCTTGATGAGCCTGCTTCATTGCTTCTTCTGAAGAGTATAGAACACAGGCGGCCGCATCTTGGCGGGTGACATATCCTTGATCACAAGCTTTTGCGACTTGATAAACATAGGCTCTTGCCGAGCTAAGTGAGGTATACATATCAGCTATTTTTGCTTGAATGAGCTGAAACTCGCCAATCGGTTTGCCAAACTGCTTACGCTCTTTTACATAGGGTATGACTTCATCTAAGCAGGCAGCAATTATTCCTAGCCCGATTCCAGCAAGGACCACTCTTTCGTAGTCAAGACCAGACATAAGAATATTCACTCCCTTTCCTTCTTCACCCAAAAGGTTTTCAAAAGGAACCTCAACATTATCAAAAATCAACTCGGCCGTATTGGAACCACGCATACCGAGCTTGTCAAAATGGTTGGATGTTGAAAAACCTGACATTTCTTTTGTAACAATAAAAGCTGTTATGCCTTTGGATGCAGCTTTAGAATCTGTTTTTGCATAAACAACTAGAATATCAGCGTCGGGACCATTGGTGATCCAAAATTTTGACCCATTCAAAAGGTAATAGCCGTTCCTTTTAGTTGCACTTAATTGCATTGACACGACATCAGAACCGGCACCCGCCTCAGACATTGCCAAAGCACCGACACTTTGCCCAGAAACTAAAGGCAGCAAAAATCTTTCTTTTTGTTCATCATTACCATTCAGAAATATTTGATTGACACATAAGTTCGAATGAGCGCCATACGACAAAGCGACACTAGCCGAAGCTCGCGCTATCTCTTCAATGACAACGACATGGGCAAGATAACCCATTTCGGCTCCGCCGAATTTGGCATCAACAGTTATACCGAGTAGCCCCAATTCACCTAGTTTGTGCCAAAGATTCGATGGAAAAACATTGGATTGGTCAATCTCTGCAGCAAGTGGCTTGAGTTCCGCTTGAGCCCATTTATGGACTATGTCACGAATACAATCAATATCATCCCCTAGTGCGAAATTCATTTGACTATAAAACACTGTTAAATCCTATGGTTTAGGATTGTTGCCAGTATCAAAACTATGAAATGGAACTCACTCAAAATTTTAACTTTTATTTTTTAAATATTGCTAGGATAAAATACTGTCATCTCTACAGGTATACACTTATCGGATATTGCTCCATGCTTCACAATTGGTGCAATTCGATTAAGTCTTTCTGAAAAAATTGAATATCCCTCATACATTTACTGCGGCAGTTATTCAGAAACTTATCTCAGAGTTCAATGTCACAAACAAATATGCCATTTAAACCCCCATCAAGTTTTTCAACAATTCGTTTACCAATTTCTTTGTGAATGTTATCATCAAGTAAATATCGCGTACAGATTTATCGCGAAAGTCAAACCAAAACATATCTAGAAAGTTATGGACTAAAGGTGTTTCAACCGAGATGTTACAATATTTGAAGTCAAGAATTCCATCAATATGCCCCGAAAGCTTACTCAGCTCAGAATACAATAATTTCTTTTCAACGTTGGTGACGTCTGAGCGAAAGCTCAGGTGTACAAAATGACGAATCATAATCCTAATCTTTTTGGTATCCGATACTGGCTTTAGTGAGATAACTAAATGCAACCGACTATTGCGTGTACCCCTGAAGAAATACAGTTAGCTCACTTACAACATCATACTGAATAATTTTAGAATTATGAAGAGACAACAAATAAATTGAACATTTTTATATTTGAATATTGACTTTAAGTCCCTTGACTTGACGAAAGTTCGGGTAAATCAGCACAAATAGTGTATCACAAGTATCATATTGTCGATAATCAAGAGCTCGAAATGATAAGAAAATCAATACGAATATATATCCACTGAAATCGTACCGAGATCTACTTCAATGAGTTCTATCTGTGTCGGCATGACTTTAGGTGAGATAATTAAGGACTATCAAATGAGTAACGGATAACCACAAAAGTTGTCATTCAATTTTTTTGTCAATTAGTCTAACTTACGCTGATTGTTGGGTGTGCAATTGTACTCCATCTCTCCCAGGAATATCATTATACGTCCCATAACATGGTGCTTTTCTTGACCTGTCCATTAGTTCTAAACCCATGCAAGCGGGGTCAAATAAATTGGAATCCATGATTTTGCAATCGTCTGAGACGACCAACTCTGTTGCTGCTTGGTCCAAAATATCGGATTGCAAATCAATTCCCGGAGCTATTTCGGTTATCACCAAGCCTCGCTCAGTCAATTTAATTACACAACGCTCGGTGACATAAATGACATCCTGTTTTTGTGATTGGGCACGGCTCCCTGAAAATGAGATCTGGTCAACAGCATCAACAAATTTGTTAATTTTTCCCTCTCTGTCAATTTGTAACTTTCCTCCTTTAACTCTCATTTTTGCACCCGCATTAAAGTTTCCAGAAAAGACAATTTTTTTTGCACGTGCGGTTATATCAACGAAACCACCCGCTCCTGCTGTGCGATGCGGTGTTGCGACAATCGCGAAACATTCACTGAACCTGTTTTGTCAACTTCCAGAAATGACAATAAAGTCGCATCAAAACCACCTGCCTGAAAATAACTGAATTGATGGGGTGATGTCACGAATGCCTCTGCGTTGGCAGAACAACCAAATTTAAAGTCAAGTAATGGCACTCCCCCGACGGCACCTTGCTCAATCATCCAGGTTACCTCCCCGTGCAATCCTTCCTCAATTAGGATGCGTGGAACATTTGCTGAAATGCCAAAGCCAATATTTACCGCCCAACCTTTTTTTAGTTCTTGTGCGACTCTGCGGGCAATAACCTTATTGACGCTAAAATCCATTGTTCGAAAACTGTCAAGCGGACGTATCAATTCACCCGAAATTGCGGGATCATAATCAGTACCTGTTGTTTGCAATTGATCAGGAGCAATTACTATTCCATCAACTAGGATACTTGGGACATGAATATCATGTGGTCGAATTGTTCCTGAAGCGGCAACACGTTTGACTTGCGCAATCACTGTTCCGCCATTATTGTGAGCCGCCAATGCCATTTCCATAGCCCCTAAATAGGCTCCCTCATGTTCAAAGCTCAAATTCCCTCTCTCATCGGCCGTTGTCGCACGAATGATCGCGATGTTAGGAACTAAAGACTTGAAAAATAGCCACGTATCATCTTCAAATTCGACCCGCTTTACAAGTGGTTCTTTTCGTGCGGCATCATTCATTGCACAGCCCTCTATCTGGGGTCAACAAAAGTATCCAAGCCAACTTTAGTTAGAACCCCTGGGCGCATTGCGGCTCCTTCTCTCAGCATATCAAAGATGACGCCTGACGGTACATTATAGGCACACACTTTGTTGGCTAAAATCATATTCCAAATCAAAGTCGGTTCGGCTTGACTCGGTCCAGAAGGGTAAGATCCGCCTATTATCCGCACAAGACACCCTTCATGGGCAATGTGATCAATCCCCTTTGTACCAAAGAAATCTCCAGCTGCAATCGGATGAACCGTCGTTAGGTTCTTCGGGTGTCCAACTGCTTTAAAACGTTTACCAATACCTTTTAAGATAGCGTCAGGGCAACATAATCCGCTTGATGAATTGACCGCAATAATTGCTCCATCACAAATTAACTCTGCTGCCTCTGCTGATGTCATTAACTTTGACATGTATCTCCCCTTTATGACGTCTTCCTATATCAAATAACTATTTAGTTAATACAATTAGCCAAACAATAAATACTCAAGACAAGTTCTGATTTAAGTTAGACTAACCACTGAATTTCAGCACCAAATGATCAATATATGCAATAATCTAAATGGATTAGTGATCAATTGGATTTTTAAACTGGGTGCCTTCTCTTCTTATGTGTTTGTCCAAAATAATGGATTACTAGCGTACATAATTGTTGCTTTATTTCAAAATTTCCAATTGTGCCAATTTCACTGCTATATTTTTCAATTTAAAAATGCTTTCACAGAGTTTATTTTTGTAACAAAAGAGCTGATGTTTAAACCACCCCATCGATTTATTCTGTTCTAGGACAAAAGATCTAACCAATCATAAACAATAAACGGCTCAATAATTAACCGGCTTTGAATCCTCTCATAAATTTTTTCAGGGTCTTTCGGTGAAACGACCGTTATCAACCCTTCAAGATTAATTTTATCACTGCAAAGCCATCGCATAGCTCGCTGAAATCCACTGAAAGTGCTATAAGGAGCATTGTTGCATCCTTCTAGCAATTCCTCCCATTTGAAATCACTCGACAGTACTGGTATCTCCCATTCCCAACCACTTCGCAACTCCACAAAATTGAAGAAGATAG
>JGI24792J26632_1001974_pt1 | contig 11312 bp, 9 predicted proteins | sample MesohylBB_FD_26632 | JGI IMG/M metagenome (IMG submission 26632)
CCGGCCCCCTTCAGAACGCAGGCGAAGGCGCTGCCTGCGCGGCAACTGTGGATTCGATCGCCCTTGGCGGCTGGGTTGCCGTGGACGCGCATGCGCTCGCTCACCAGGGGCGCGAGCTCCGGTGCAGCATGAAGTGCGCTGGTGATGCGGACGCTGGCCTTGCCGACGACGCGCCGGCTGTCGCCAACGGGACGGCGGGCTGGCACCGCATGGAAGACTTCGCCGATGCGGAGGGTGAGCTTGTCAGTCGGGCGCGTGGCGCTTGCCAGGCTCACTCCTCGTCTTTCAGGAACAGCGCCCCGGCTGCGGCCAGGGATGCGCTCGTGGCGGTGTGCTTTGGCGGGATGGCGGCCTTGCTGGCCTTGTCGGCCGCCTTCGCCGCCCGCCCGGCTTGCGTGAGTGCCGGCGTCTGGTACCCCTTGCCCTGGCATGGCAAGGCAACGACGCAGCCGGCCTCGACCCCGGCATGCGTGAGAACCTGGTCCATCGTGTCTTTGGGCTTCTGGCTCTTCATGAGGTTGCGTGCCCGCTTGCGCGCCGCCTTGCGGCTGGCCTTGTAGCTCTCCGTCATGTGGGCAGCGATGGCGGCACGGTCCGCACCGGTGCGGACCGGATCCTCGGCCACACAGACGAAGGTGCCATCCTTGCGATAGACGAAGATCCGGTCGGGGTCAGCAGGGTCACGCCGGATGTGCACCCGCTCGCCCACCAGCGGCCCGAGCTCGCCCGCGATGTAGTCGGCGTTGTCGAGGCGGATTCCGGCCTTGCGGACGGTACGCCAGCCGCCNCCCGCCGGCTCCGCCAGCAGCGCGTCCAGCGCCCGCTCGTCGTGGACCCAGCGTACCGGGTGCGGCCATGAAGCACGGCGGGCGAAGGGCGAGACCCCGCCGAGGCCACCATGGGGCCGACGGCCATAGACCGCGTCGCACCAGGTGTCGCAGCGCTCCTGCAACTTTTCTGCCGTGAGTTCTGCGCCGTAGACCGCAGCGTCATCCTCGCCGCGTCTGGCAGAAAAACTCTTGCGGGAGCGGAGCGCCTGCGCCTGGGCCACGTCATGCCCGGTAAAGCCCGGAAGAGTGGCAAACAGGTCCCGCGTCAGCGTGCCCAGAAAACGCTCGACGAAGGGTTTTGCTTCGGGCGTATAGGGTGGGCAGGGACGGTGCTCGATCTCCAGATCGGCCAGTACGCCCAGAACGTGGCGCGAGGTGTAGTCCTTGCCCTCATCCGTACGCACCGCCTCCGGCACGCCCCATTCGAGGATGCAGCACCTTAGCAAAGCCGCAATCGCCGTGGCCCGGCTGGCAGGAACAACCAGCACCCGTGCCAGCCGGCTCCAGATGTCGATGGCAGCAACGATGGCGTGGCGCTTGCCGTCGGCGCAGATCACATCAGCAGGCGTGCTGTCCAGTTCCCAGAGTTGGTTGAGGCGCAGGACAGAAGCAGCCGCATCGCCGCCGGCCGGTTTGTGGCGTGAACGATCCAGATCGGGATTGGTGACGGCGAGCAAGACTGTCGCGTTCTCTCTCCGCCAGCGGCGCAGCCATGCACGGACGGTCTGCACCTTCGGCGCCCGCCCGTGTCTTGCGAGCAGCGTGCGGTGTGCGTGCACGGCGGTGAGGTGGTCGCCAAGGCCGAAGAGGAGAGCCTCCAGCGTCTCCTGCATCTCGGCGTCGATCAGGGAAGGCCGGCCGGGGCGTCTTGCATCGAGCAGCGCAGCGACGCGGGCGCCTCTGGGCAGGCCCCGCGCCTTGCGGCGCCAGCGGCCGAGAACGCCGCTGGCGATGCCGGCTTCCTTCGCCGCCGCGGCATCGGCCTCGCAGCGCGAGATGCCGAGGGCGATCAGGTCCTCGGCGCGGCGGACGGCGGCGAGCCTCGCGCGGGCTTTGTCGCGTTGGTCCTCGCCGGCGCGTTCCCACGCCGCCTCGTCGGCGAGGAGGGCGCCTGTTTCAGCATCGTAGTAGGCGCGGGCTTGCGGATCGTAGACAGCGCGCTCGCCCGGCGCGGCTGCTGCATCGGTGCGGTGCGGCCCTTGCACGGGCGTTGAAATTTCGGTGCCGCTCGGGGAGTGCAATGGCGCCGCATCAGGGAGGCAAGGCGAGTGCGCGAGGGCTCCTTCGCCCTCATGCGGGTCCCGTGAAGAGGGATGATCGTCCGGATCGGGCTTGGAAGGATGTTCAGGTGGTTCGTGGGCGGAAGGATGGTCCGGCGCAATCCGTGGGCAGCACCGGGCCGAGGTCATGCCGGCCTGCGCGCTTTCAGCGTGATCCTAGGCACGCGCGCGCCTGGCGCGACGCCCGCCAGCCGGTCCGGAAAGCCGCCGGGGCTGGCGGCAAGGGCGAAGACGATGCGCCGCATGAAGCTGAGGGCCTTGCCAAAGCGGCGCACCAGGCAACTCCTCAGATCGTGGCTCATCACGACGCACCCCCGAACGTTGCAGGTCGTCATCGACTACAGGACTTCAGTGTCGGTTGCGACATCTTGGACGCTCCCATGCGCAGCAAGGATTCGTCGGAAGGCGTGGAAGTGATCCACCGGGCACTGCATGAGCGGAGACTCACGCCTTTCCGCCCGGCTCCGCGCCGCTACGCCGGCCACCCAGTTTGGCCGAGAAACCGACAATGCACTAACATCCAAACGGGAACAGCCGCCGGGGCAGGTCGAAACGTCGAACGCGCGTTGCGTTCATGGAGCGGTTGTGGTCAGAGGGCTAGCCAAGACGCAAGAGGTGTCGATCTGCAAGAGCAGGCGCGCGGTGCATCTAGACATGAATGATTTCGCCTTCGTGTTAATCGGCGCATGAGTTTGGTGCCGGTCGCCGCGATCAACCATTGATTTGGATGGGTAGCAGGGGGTCAACAAAGCGTTCTTAACAACACTGCTGGCGAGGGATCCCTGCAGTCAACGCGCTTGGCTCGCTCGTCTGAGTGCGGGCGGTGCGGGCGCATGCCAAATAACCTGGTAGGCCTCGATTACGTTTCGCGCCGTCACTGACAATCCGGGCAGCGCAACCCAGGACGGCGGTCGCAAGCCCGCGAGTGACATGATGGTGGCCTCGGCGATAGCAGAGCCCTGGTCGTATGGTCGCTGGGCACCGATGCCCTTGATCAATCCGCCTTTCGCCATCTCGATCGCGGCATCGTTGCCGAGGTCGATGGTGGTGACCGGAACATCCAGCCCCTTGGTCCGGAGCGTCGTTAGCGCGCGGATCGCTGGCTCGTCCCAGACCGCGAAGAGGCCGTGCAGGCGGGGCGTGGAGTCGAGGATTCCGGCGATCGCGCCGTCGACCCCATCCAGGTCGGCGAATTCCGCGCGCACAAGGTGCACGTCCGCCCTCTCGCTGTCCATCCAGCGCCCGAACGCGATCTCTCGCTCGTTGGTCGCGAAGAAGTCGACCCCATAGGCGAGGATCCCGACGATCCCGCCGGGCGGAATGTAGTCGGAGAGAACCTTTGCCGCGATCTGACCGAGGCCGAAATTGTCCGCGGACACCACGGTGACGTAGTCGGTGCCCGGCAAGAGCCCGACCGGCGCGTTATCCATCAGCAGGAGCCTGATACCGGCGCGTGACACCGTGCGATGCGCCTCCGCCACCGCGGTGTTGCCGATGGGGATGCTGATGACCGCGTCCGGCGCCGCCTCGACGACGCGGTCGAGCGCATCGATCTGTGCCTCGATGCTGAACGCGCAATCGATCACATCGACGACCACGGCAGAATAGTGGCCGAGCGTGGTGACGATGCCGGCGAGCTGCTGTTTGGACCAGTCGCTCTCGGTCGTGTGAAGAACGACGGCAGCGGTGAACCGTCGCGCACGCGCCGCGTGCTGGTCCTCTTCGCGTAGATTCAGTTGCTCCGGCGGGGCCGCAATTTCGCCGTGCGGCCCCAGGCCCCTGATGGTCATCGGCCTAGATTGCATCTGCCATCTCACAACGACACCCGCGCGTCATTATCGCGCCGCAGAAGGGGCGTGGCCAGACGGTCGCGAGGACAGCGTTCGGGCATCGTGCAGCCGAAGAGGCTCTTATATCGCTGCGCTGGCAGCGGGCTGCGACTCGGCGCGTGGCGATTGCCGTTCCGCACCGCTCGCCTCCAGAAGTCGCTCGGCCCTGGCAAGTGCTTTCTCGAGGTCGGGATGAGCGAGCGGCGAGCCGGCGGCGATCCAGCCGCGAAGCGCGTCGAGCTCGAACAGCTCATCCGCGGCCACGAGCGCCGCGCCGACGAGGCCCGCCGATCTGCCCAATTCGGATGTGGTGATCTGAAGGTCACGGGTGACCAGAGGATGGGAGTGCCGGTACACCGTCTCGCGAACCGAGGCGAGGAGAATGTCGCCGGACTGCGCGATCGTCCCGGTCAACACCACAAGCGACGGATTCAGCGTGTTCACGAGCCCCGCGATCGCGCGCCCCATCAAGCGCCCGCATCGCGCCAGGAGGTCGGCGCTGAAGGAATCTCCGTGCTGGGCCGCGATCAGAACGTCAGTCGCAGCGATTCTGCCGTTCTCTTCGAGAGCGTGGGCCAGATCGTCGCTGCTTCCCGCGCGGGCGGCGCGCAAGCCCTCGGCCGCGATTGCGGTCGCGCCCGCCACAGCTTCGAGACAACCCGTGTTCCCGCAGGTGCAGAGGACCGTGTTGCTCTCGCCGGTGGCGATGTGGCCAATCATTCCCGCCGCCCCTTGCGCGCCGGCGTGAGGCTGCCCGTTCGAGATCACGCCCGCCTTGATCTCCTGGCCGATATCGATCACGAGAAGGTCCTTGGCGCCCTTGCCGCCGCCGGCCCGGAACTCGCCGAGCGCCGTCATCTGGATACGGCTGCGCAGGCATACACTCGCCCGGTAGCGGACCATGAGCTGCTCGACGAACGGATAGTTCTTCCAGGCAGGGACGCTCGCCAGGCCGGGGACTCCGAAGGTGCCGCCGGGCGCGGCCTCGACCGGCCCGGGTACTGCAATGGCGATCGACCAGACGTCGCCGCTCCCGCATTTGAGCTGTTCCAGCGCCCAGTCGAACAGGGCCGTAAGCCGCTTTTCGATCTCGGCCGGTTCGAGGTCGTGCTCGGTGGCCTCGTGATGCTCGAAGAGAAGGCGGCCGGACAGGTCCGCGACGCCTACGCCCAGGGTCGACTGACCGAACACGGCAACCAGAATCAGCCCGGCCTCCCGCCGGAATCGGACCAGCCGCGGCGCCCTGCCGCCGGAGGTCGGGCCAAGCCCGCCCTCCTCGATGAGACCGAGATCGAGAAGTGCCGCCAGACGTTCCGCGACGGCGGCGCGGCCAAGCCCGGCGTGCTGCTCGATGTCATGCCGCGTGCACGCTTCCCTGGAGCGAAGCAGCTCGACGATCGGCGCGAGACCGTGCCACGCCGGGACGGCGCGACGGGCCTCTCGCTTGGATTTCACTCCGGGCGCCGATGAGGCCGTCATGGCTTCCCGCTCCTGACCATTCGCACCCCCGTTTTGTTGAATTACGGCATAAGGCCTCCATACAACGACAGTATTCGGTCTTATGTCAACAAACATATGATGATCTGTGCGGAAAACGGCGACATAGTACTTCTTTTGCTGAATATCATTTGCCATGAGCGGATTATTGCACCTAAGCTGTGGCAATCGCCGGTGTGCGGCGGATCGAACAACGAACAAGGGGAGATTGACCATGTATCGGCCTGTCCGGCGCAGTGTGGCTGCGTCCGCTCTGTTCTCATTGCTTGTTGCAGGCAGCGTCTCCAGCGGCCTCGCCCAGGACCCCACCGCCGACATCGATGCGGCGACCCTCGTGCCCGATGGCATCGTCGGGCCCAGCCAGGCCGGGGACCTGGCCTCCGATCCCGCGCTGGCGTGGCTGACCGACGAGGAATGCGCCGCGGCCAAGGAGCAAGGGTTCAGGATCGGCATCGTGATGCAGACCATGAACATCGAGTGGTCGACCGAGCAGGTGCGCGGCATCACCGACGGGCTCGCGCGCTGCGGCGGCGAGGTGATCGCCGTGACCAATCCCGACTTCATGGTCGAGAAGCAGATCGGCCAGATCGACGACATGATCCTGCTGAAGCCGGACGCCATCATCAGCATCCCGGTGGACGACGTGGCAACGGCCGCGTCTTACAGGAAGGTCCAGCGGGCCGGCATCAAGCTGGTCATGATGGACAATGTGCCGGCCGGCCTGAAGCACAAGGAGGACTATCAGACCGTCGTCTCGTCCGACAGCCAGGGTCTCGGTGCGGTCTCCGCCCTCATCCTCGACAAGTATCTGCCCGAGGGCGCTGAGGTCGGCATCATCACCTTCGGCATCTCGTTCTACGTGACCAATGAGCGCACCAAGGGCTTCAGGGACAAGATGGCGGAGATCCGCCCCGACGTCGTGCTCAAGGAAGCCCCCTTCCTGAACCCGAACGACGCCGGCAAGGTGGCGGAGAGCTTCCTGACTGCCAACCCGAAGATCGCCGGCCTGTTCACCGAATGGTCGGCGCCGGGTCTCGACGCGGCTGCCGCGGCACGGGGGCAGGGCAAGGATATTCCGGGCGTCACCATCAATCTGGAAGGGGACGTCGCGATCGAGGTCGCCAAAGGCGGCATGATCAAGGGCCTGGCCTCCCAGGTGCCCTACGATCAGGGCCTGACGGAAGCGAACGCCGCGATGAAGAGCCTGCTCGGCAAGGAGCTGCCGCCCTTCCTCGCCTACGCCGCCGTTCCGGTCATTCAGAACAACGTGATCGAGGGCTGGGATACGGTCTTCCACCTGCCAGTGCCGGATGACCTGGAGTACGCGTGCAGCCGCAACCCAATCTGCTCGGGTACCGAGTAGGCTGCAGGCAGGATGCGGGAACCGCGGAGGAAACGAGATGCCGACACCGATCGTCGATCACAACGGTAAGCCGGTCGACCACGGCCGAGCCCAGGTGAACGGAGTCCGCCTCCACTACGTAATCGGCGGCAGCGGCGACCCGCTCTTCCTGCTGCATGGTGTTCCCAAGACCCACTACCACTGGCGCTACGTGATCCCGCTGCTCACCGAGCACTTCACGGTGATCGCCCCCGATCTTCGCGGGCTGGGCGACTCCCAGCATCCGGAGTCCGGCTATGACATGCGAAACATGGGCGAGGATATCGCCCAGCTCGCGACGCATCTGGGGTACGAGACCTTCGAAGTGGCAGGCGAGGATTGGGGAGCCTCCACCGCCTATCAGTTGGCGGCCGCCTATCCGGAACGGGTGAAGAAGCTCTGCTATCAGGAGATGATCCTTCCGGGATACGGCCTCGAGGACTATTCGTTCCTCACGCACGAGAACGTCAGCACCTATGTCTGGCTCTGGCACATCAACTTCTACAACGTGCCGGACTTCCCGGAGCTGCTCATCACCGGGCGGGAGCGCGAGTATTTCACCTACTTTATCAAGCACGAGTGCAACGATCCCACCGCGATAAGCGACGAGAATCTCAACGAGTATATTCGCTGCTACTCGTCGCCCGGCGGCCTGCGCTGCTGCTTCGCCATCTACCGGGCGACGCTGGAGTCGGGCCGGCAAAACAGGGAAGCGGCGAAGACCAAGCTGAAGATGCCGGTGCTGGCAGTCGGCAGCCAGTATTTCATCGCCGAGGACAATGAGCGCCAGATGCGCGAGGTCGCCGAGGACGTGCGCGGTGTCATCCTGCCGAAGGGGCACCAGCTTGCCGAGGAATGCCCCGAGGCTCTTGCCGCCGAATACCTGAAGTTCTTCGGGAACTAAGCGAGGCGGCTGCCCCGTCTGCCGCCTGGCGCGGCATGTGGGAGCACCCCGAACAGGAGAACGGCAACTGCAGTGCTCTGGTTCGCTCAGGGCGGAGGCGTGCGACCCACCGGCACTCATGGACGTTGACGCCGCCGCGAAAGGACCACCATGACCACCTGGAACAAGGCCTATCACGCCAATTGCTGGGGCGGCCTCGGCGGCGATGCGGTCGGCGTGACCTCGATCACCCGACTCACCTACCGTACCTTCGGCGATATGGAGCAGGCGATCCGCGAAATCGGCGAGCTAGGCTATAGCGGTTGCGAGCTCTTCGACGGCAATCTTCTCGACTACGAGGATCGTCTCGGCGACCTGAGAATGGTGCTCGACGCGAACGGCGTCCGGCTTCTCGCAACCTATGCGGGCGCCAACTTCATCTTTGAAGAGATTCTCGGGGAAGAGCTGGCCCGTATCGAGCGCGGCGCGGCGGCAGCGGTCGAGGCCGGCGCCGCCTATCTGGTGGTCGGCGGCGGCGCTAAGCGCGCCGGCGGCTCCAGGCCGGACGACTTCAAGCGCCTCGGAGCGGGTCTCGAGCGGGTCGTTGAAATCGCCCGGAAGCACGGAATGACCGCACACTATCATCCCCACCTGACAACGATGGCCGAGAACGCCGAAGAGGTGCGTTTAGCCTTGGCCGAGACCTCGATCGACCTCTGCCCGGATACCGCCCATCTCGCGGCCGCCGGCACCGACGTTCCGGCCCTGATCCGGGAGCATCGGGACCGCATCTCCTACGTTCATCTGAAGGGCTTCCAGGCGGAGCCCTTTGCCTTCACGCCACTCGACGAGGGCAGCCTGAACATGGACACGGTGATCGACGCGTTGCGCGACATCGCCTACGACGGCTGGATCCTGGTCGAGCTCGACAGTTGGCCGGATCCCCGGGCGGCTGCAGCCCGCAGCATGGCCTATCTGCAGCGCGCCGAGGCCGCACAGGCCTGACCCGTGCGGCAGGTGCGGGCGCATGACGGAAAGCCAGTCCCACTTCCAGCAAACGGTTGGACAGAATGACCAGGACGCTTAGCATCGCCATGATCGGTGGCGGATTCATGGGCAAGGCGCACGCGATGGCCTATGCCACAATGCCGATGTTCTTCTGGCCGGCACCGGCCGTGCCGCAGAGGAAAGTCCTGGCCGACATAACGGCCGACCTCGCCGCAGATGGCGCCGCTCGCTTCGGCTTCGAGGAATCGACCGGCGACTGGAAGGAAGCGGTTACCCGCGACGACATCGACGCGGTCGATATCGTCACGCCGAACGACAGTCACGCGGAAATCGCCATTGCGGCGCTCGAGGCGGGCAAGCATGTCTTGTGCGAGAAGCCGCTGGCGCGCTCCGGCGCCGAGGCCAGGACCATGCTCGATGCGGCCCGCAAGGCCGGGACCGTCACCATGGTGGCCTTCAACTACCGCCGCACGCCGGCTGTCGCGCTCGCCAAGAATTACATCGAGGAGGGTCGCATCGGCCGAATCCTCAACTTCCGCGGAACCTACCTTCAGGACTGGTCGGCCGATCCTGATGGCCCGCTATCGTGGCGCTTCCAGAAGGACATCGCCGGCGCCGGCACGGTCGGCGACATCGGAACGCATGTCCTCGATTTCGCACGCTATCTGGTTGGCGAGGTCACCGCCGTTAACGCCATGGTCCACACCTATATCAAGGATCGACCGCTGCAAGCAGGCGAACTGGACAAGCTGGGGGCGTCCGACAAGAGTGGAGGCGGACCGCGCGGCAAGGTCGACGTCGACGACGAGATGATCGCACTATTGAAATTCGAGAACGGCGCGGTCGGCTCGGTCGAGGCGACACGCAACGCCTATGGCCGCAACAATTTCCTGACCTTCGAGGTGCATGGCAGCGGAGGCTCCATTGCGTTCAACTATGAGCGGCTCGACGAGCTGCAGGTCATGTTCGCGGACGATCCGGCGGACGCGCGCGGCTTCCGCACGGTCTACACGGGCCCCGCCCATCCCTACGGCGATGCGCTCTGGCCCATCCCCGGGCTTGGCACGGGCTACGGCGAGACCAAGATCATCGAGTGCCACGATTTCATCTCCGCCATCGTGGACGGCGGAAGTGTATCGCCTGACTTCGAGGATGGTTGGCGGATTTCAACGATTGCAGACGGGATCCTCGAGTCCGGCGAGACAAGTAGCTGGGTGTCGCTCGCTTCATGAGCGACACGGATCCGGAACCGACTGGCGCTGGAACGCTCCGTACCGCTTGGCAGACGCTGATCGCGTCGGGCGGCCTGATCTACCTCGGGCTGCTCGCGCTCATGATCGCCTTCGCCTTCGCATCGCCCGTCTTCCTGAGCGCCGAGAACTTCGCCAATATCGGGCGCCAGACGACGCTGGTCTCGATCATCGCCGTCGGCATGGCGCTCGTGATCATCAACGGCGAATTCGATCTTTCCGTCGGCTCGACCATGGCGCTGTCCGGCGTTTTCGCCGCCATCACGATGAAGATGGTCGGGCACGAATGGATCGTGGGCGCCGTGGTGGCACTGTCGACCGGCGCCATGGTGGGCATGGTCAATGGCCTGCTGACCGTCAAGCTCGGAATGCCCTCGTTCCTGATCACGCTGGGATCGCTCAGTATCGCGCGGGGATTGGCGCTGCTCGTTACCGGCACGCGCCCGGTGAATATCCTCAGCGAGGACTACATCATGATCTTCGGCGAGGGCCACCTGGTCGGCATCCCTGTGCCGATCGTGTGGACCATCGTCTGTGCCATCGGCGGCGTCATCCTCCTTCATTTCAGCACCTTCGGCCGCAAGATCTACGCGACCGGCGGCAACACCACCGCGGCGCGCTATTCGGGCGTCAATACGGATTTCGTGAAGGTCACGACGCTCACGATCACCGGCATGCTGGCGGGGCTGGCGGCGCTGGTGCTGACCGCGCGTTCCCACGCCGCCCGACCGGACGCCGGTGCCGGGATCGAGCTGGACGTGATCGCGGCGGTCATCCTCGGCGGCGCCGCGCTCGGCGGCGGTACAGGGACGATCGTCGGAGCCGTGGTCGGAAGCCTGATCATCGGCGTTCTCAACAACGGGCTCAATCTCGTGGGGGTCGATCCGTCTCTGCAACTTGCCGTCAAGGGTCTCATCATCTGGTTCGCGATTGCCCTCAGCAGACGGCGCGTCCGGTGAGCAGGCAAGGAACCCCAAGGCGATTGTGATGAGCGGGTCCGGCTCCGATTCGATACGCTCGTCGGCAAGGTCTGCCGGAGAAGCGGCGCAGCTTCCGTCTCTGATCGAGCTCGATGACGTGGTCAAGCACTTCGGCAATGTTCATGCGCTGCGCGGCGTCCACTTCGACCTGCGCCCGGGTGAGGTGCACGCACTTCTGGGCCAGAACGGCGCGGGCAAGTCGACCCTGATCAAGATTTTCGCCGGCGTGCTGGACAAGGACAGCGGCACTATCCGCGTCGAAGGGAAGGAGGCCGAATTCAAGTCCGCTGCTGCGGCTCGTGCAGCAGGCGTCGCGGTGGTCTATCAGGAGCTCAGCCTCGTGCCGTCGATGAGGGTCGCAGACAATCTTTACT
>JGI24792J26632_1002010_pt1 | contig 11144 bp, 11 predicted proteins | sample MesohylBB_FD_26632 | JGI IMG/M metagenome (IMG submission 26632)
TCCGGCATCGTGAAGCGTTCGATGAACACCTGCCGGTCGCCGACGCCCAGGCCGCCCAGGACATCCTCCGTCAGGTCCATGAACGGCGCCGGGCCGCAAATAAAGAAATCGCAGTCCAGCCGGCCGCCGACGAAATCCCGTAGGAGGCCGGCATCGGCCAGCCCGGATTGCGCGTCGATGTGATGATGGCACTCCAGCCGGCCGGGAAAGCGGGCGCGCAGGTCGTCGAGCTCGCGCCGGAAGATGATCCGGTCGCGGTCGGTGTTGGCGTAGAACAGGCGCGGCGACAGCGCCGTCTCGTGCAGGGCCTGCTTGATCAGCGAGATGACCGGCGTGATGCCGCTGCCGCCGGCGAACAGGACGGGCTGCCGCTCCCGGCTGCGCAGCACGAAGCGGCCGCTCGGCGGCGCGACCTCGACGGTATCGCCCGGCTTCGGGACATCGTTGAACCAGTTGGAGCCGATCCCGCCGCCGACGCGCTTGACCGTGACCTTCATCTCGGCATCGCAGGCCGGCGCGCTCGACAGCGAATAGCAGCGCTCGATCCGGCGGTCCGGCGCGGGAATGCGGAATGTCAGGAACTGGCCGGGCTTGTAGGCGAACAGCGGCGCATGCTCGCCGGACGGCCTGAGCCGGAACGAGCGTGCCTGCGCGGTCTCGTCGACGATCTCGCTTATCGTGAGCGGATAGAAGTTCACCGGCGCATCAATGCGACAGGCATTCCCCCCTTACAAGGCGAATCCGGACAAGCGCAAGCGCGCGACGGCCTAGAATTCAGCCGCAGCGGCCCTGGCTTCCTCGATCAGCCTGGCCCGGGTCGCGGCCTGTTCCTCGGGCGGCGACAGCATGGGCTCGACGACCAGGGAGCGGATGTCCTCAAAGCCGATGAAGCTGAGCAGGAAATCGATATACCGCTTCTGGAAATCGACCTCGAAGAAATCGGAGGGCGGCAGATAGGCGGCGCCGCGCGCGACGATCACCATCGCCCGCTTGCCCTTGACCAGCCCTTCGTAGCCGCCTTCCACGACGGCGAAGGCCAGGTCCGGCTGGATGATAATGTCGATCAGATGCTTCAGCTTGTAGGGAACGTTGAAGTTCCACATCGGCGTGCTGAGCACGATCTTGTCGGCCGAGTTCACCCGGTTGAAGACCGCCTCGACATCCTTCCAGGCGTTGGCTTCCCGGTCGTCGAGGGTATCGAGGTCCAGCAGCCGGTACTTGGCGTCGATCATGGCCAGGTTGAGCTCGGGCAGCTCGGTATCCCACAGATCCATCTTGTCGATCTCGTGATCGGGATTGGCCGCCCGGTAAGAATCCAGGAAGGCTTCCGCCACGGCGATCGAGTGCGACCGCTCCTTGCGGGGAGAAACTTCGATGTAGATGAGTTTGGTCATGTCCGGTCTCGTCCCTTCATTGTTTCGTACCGGGGCTTGCCGGGGCCGTCAGTTCGCGAGCGCGACCGCGTCTCCCGTCCTGACGGGGCCTTCCTTGATTACCGCTGCGTAGACACCGGCAAACCCCTCGTGCGCCTTGGTCACATGCCGCAGTAAGGCGGGGTCCGTCTCAGCGGTTTCCGGGTGGATGGTGATGAACTTGCAGCGCGGGTCGCGCTCCACGACCATGATCTCGACCGTGTCGCCGATCCTGACCGTCTTGCCGACCAGCTCGTCCTCGTAGAAGCCGCCCTTGTCGCTCCAGTCGACATAGAAGTTGGCGCGGAACTGCAGTTTGTGGATGTCCGTGCCGGTCTCCTCGCTCAGTTGGCCCACCGTCTGCAGCGAGAACAGCGTCACCGGCCGGCAGTCGACGATGCTGCGCTGGGTATGGTGCAGCGCCAGTTCGCCCTCCGACTTGTCCTTGAGGCCGTCCAGGAAGGCCGGATCCTCGACATCGACCACCGCGCCGTCGGGCGTCTCGACCTCGACCGCGAAGGCGCCCGGATCCGTCGGGAACGGCGCGTGGATGTTGGCCGGGTGGCCCATCGCCTCCACCATGTTGTCCGGCTTCAGGGTTCCGTCGCGGTTTTTGAAGCGGGCCTGGTAGAGCACATAATCTTCCTGCTCGCGGGCCGTATGCCAGGGAAAAGCCTTGTCGGCTGCGGTCGAGGAGACCGCGTAAACCCGGTCGCCCATCACGCCGGTAAAGGCGACGAACACCTCGTCGACCTCTTCTCCGCGCATGCTCTTGACAGGATAGCGCCAAATGCTTTCCAGCTTACCCAACATCGATCAGCCCTCGCAGTTAGTGAATTGGTACGCGCCTCCGTCCCGAGGGCCCGCTGCGGGCACGCGGCGCAAGCCGCCCATTCCTTCGGGTCGGATATTCGTCGCGATCGCCGGACTCCGCCCCGGTTCGATTGTCCGCAGGCAATCGAACGGCGGCCGGTCGGTCCTGGCAGGGTGCATCATGTGCATACCCGACGCCGAGCCCGGCAAAAGGGGACGGCGCGATGCACCGGCCTCCGCCATCCGAGGAACCCGATGCGAATCAGCGGCTTGTCGGAATCGAAACGGACTCGGGACCGGAAAACGGTAGCATCGGGTTAATAGAGTGTACAGACACTTAATCCCGGCCGGGGGCATCCCGGACGGCGGTTTTCGCAACGATGAAAACGGTTTGCGACAGGCAGGCGCGCCCGGGCGGGCTCAGGCCGCCTTCTCCTCCTCCTGCTGCAGGGCGAAGATGGAGGTGTAGCCCTTCGACCAGTCGGGCGGGATCAGGCAGGCGCGCGGGTCGAACTCGGCCCAGCGCGCGGCCTCGCCCCGGATCACGCTGTTGGACAGCGCGATGTTGTCGACGATGCCGGGGAACAGGGTGACGGCGTCGGCCGCGGCGTAGGTGTGCAGCAGGAGCGGGCGCGAGCGGCTGGACTCGTTCGGCATCGAGCCATGGACCATCCGGCAGTTGTGGATCGTGACCGAGCCGCGCGGCCCCTTCAGCCAGGCGACGTCGCCGAGCCGCACCTTGGGCAGGTCGCGGTCGTGGATCGCGCCGACCCACTGGCCGTCGTCGCCGTACAGGTCGAACAGCTCTTCGTTATGGCTGCCGGGGATCACGCCCATCGGCCCCATCTCGTCGTCCACATCCTCCATGTAGACGCCGATGGTGAGCGGCGAATAGTTGGAATGGGGCCAGAACTGGATGTCCTGGTGCCATTTCACCTCCTCGCCGCCGTCGGCCCATTTGAAGTTCAGCTTGGAGTGATGGAACTTGACGTTCGGGCCGAGCAGGTCCTCGGCCAGATCGACGATCGGCCCGCGCAGGCCGAAGTCCTCCAGCACCGGGTCCTGGGTCACCGGATGGTTGAGCCGGCGCAGCCGCGGATTGTCCGCCGTGTGGGCCGGTTCCAGGTCGAACACGTCGTCCGACGCCGTGCGGCGCCGGCTCTCGTCGATGAAGCAATTGGTCACCGCCCACAGCCGGTCGAGCCAATCGCCGGAGACAAAGCCGTCCAGGTGCAGATAGCCGTGCTCGAAATAGAACCGGCGCTGCGCATCGCTCAGCACCTTCGCCGGATGTTCCAGAACCTTCTCGGGTGTCATGGCGTTTCCTCCCTGCGGCGGCGTCGGAGCCTTCTTCGTGTCTCGGCGATGCGACTATGCGAGCATCAGACGTTCGCCCTTGGGTTCCGGAACGGCACGCCCCAGTTCCCTGGCCCTGTCGATCCAAAATTGGATCGCGTCGTTGATGTTCCGCAAAGCAATTTCCTGATCGTCGCCGTGCGCCATGCAACCGGGTAACTCAGGCGCTTCCGCAACGTATGCCTGGTCCTCGTTGCTCCAATAGAGAATGATCTCATACCTGTGCATCAGCCTTCATCCCCCAATTTGTACTTCAGGATCAACTGCCGAACCTGTCTCACCTGATAAGGTTTCGCCTGTCCGCCGTGGCTCTGCAGGTTGACGATTTCTGCAATACCTTCCTTGTCGAAAAGATGATGGCTGCCCCGAATCCGCTCAGAAAAACCGAGATGGGACAGCAGAGCTCGAAGGTCCGCGAAGCGAATGTTTGCATCCGACCGTCCGCGGAGAATCCTCTCCAGCAAACGCTCGTACCGGCTCAAGGAAGCACTCCCGCAGCCCGGCCCGTATCCTACACCCGCAAAATCTTGCCCGGATTCATGATGTTCTCCGGGTCGAGGGCCTTCTTGATCAGGCGCATGAGCGAGACCGCCTCGCCGTGTTCGGCGATCAGGAAGTCCATCTTGCCCATGCCGATGCCGTGTTCGCCGGTGCAGGTGCCCTCCATGGCGATGGCGCGGTGGACCAGGCGCTCGTTGACCGCGTTGGCCCGGGCCATCTCGTCCGCGTCGTCCTGGTCGGCGATCAGCACCAGATGGAAGTTGCCGTCGCCGACATGGCCGACGATGGGCGCGATCAGGTTGTTTTCCCGGATGTCGTTCTGGGTCTCGACGATGCATTCGGCGAGCCGGCTGATCGGCACGCAGACATCCGTCGCCCACACTTCCGCGCCCTTGCGGATATTCTTGGCGGCGTAGGCGGCGTCGTGGCGCGCCTGCCACAGCTTCGCGCGCTCCTCGGCGCTCGCCGTCCACTGGAAATCGCCGCCGCCCCATTCGTCGGAGATCGCCTTGACCATCTCGGCCTGCTCGGTCGTCCCCGCCTCGGTGCCGTGGAATTCGAACCACAGCATCGGCGCCACCGGCAGGTCGGTGCCGGAATAGTCGTTGGTCGCCTTCATCTGCACTTCGTCGGCGATCTCGATGCGCGAGACGGGCACGCCGAGCTGGATGGTCTCGATCACCGTGTTGACCGCGGCTTCCAGCGAAGGATAGGCGCACAGGGCCGAGACGATCGATTCCGGAATGCCGTAGAGCCTGAGCGTGATCTCTGTAATCACGCCCAGCGTGCCCTCGGAGCCGACGAACAGGCGGGTGAGATCGTAGCCGGCCGAGGATTTGCGGGCGCGCTGCGCCGTCTTGACGATGCGGCCGTCGGCGGTGACGACGGTCAGGCCGAGCACGTTCTCGCGCATTGTGCCGTAGCGCACCGCATTGGTGCCGCTCGCCCGGGTCGCGGTCATGCCGCCGATCGAGGCGTCAGCGCCCGGATCGATCGGGAAGAACAGGCCGGTGTCGCGCAGATATTCGTTGAGCTGCTTGCGGGTCACGCCGGGCTGGACCCGGCAGTCCAGGTCTTCGGCGTTGACCTCCAGCACCGCATCCATGCGCGTCAGATCGATGGTCAGGCCGCCGTGCAGCGCCGCGACATGGCCTTCCAGCGAGGTGCCGGTGCCGAACGGGATAACCGGCATCTTGTATTCCGCGCAGATCTTCACCGCCTCGGCCACCTCCTCGGTCGATTCGGCGAAGAACACGCCGTCCGGCGGCACGACCGGATGATGGTCCTCACCCTTGCCGTGCTGCTCGCGGACCGACTCGGAGGTCGAAAGCCGGTCGCCGAAGCGCTGCTTCAGGACGCCCATCGCCTCGTCGATCCGCGACTCGGGCCGATGCTCGACCGTCCGGTGTATCTGCAGGCCCATTCCGGGACTCCCCCCTGCTCTCCGGGTTCGAGCGAACCCGGTTTCCTTCCCCTCTTGATTAAGCCACCACCGCCGATGCGGCAAGCCGCAGGGCTGCGCCGCGGCGGCATTCCCGCGATTCGGCGCCTGCCGATCGCCATTCGTGCTCGGGCACAGCGGGGCTTTCGGATAGTAACCAGGCGCCCGCGCGCGCCTGAAAATCAGCCATATGGCATTCGTCTATTTCGCTTCCGATATCGCAAACCTCCAATTTTCTCGATCCCACATGAAGGCGCATAAGAAATTTCATAACTGCTGTCGCAGGATCATCGTCATGAATCGAAGACCGCCTTTTGGCAACGGGCCGAAATTTCTTCGGTGGACCGCCTTGGTATCGGTCAGCGCTTTCGTGGCCGTCTTCGCCTTCATGTCCAACGGAATCCAGTTGCTGGGCGGGAAGATACCGTTCCCGCAAGTCCAGGAAGCGCACGGGGACGGGGACGGAGACGGCGACGGGGACGGCGACGGGGACGGCGACGGTGACGGAGACGGCGACGGAGACGGAGACGGTGACGGAGACGGCGACGGAGACGGAGACGGGGACGGCGACGGAGACGGCGACGGCGACGGGGACGGAGACGGTGACGGAGACGGAGACGGAGACGGAGACGGGGACGGCGACGGAGACGGGGACGGGGACGGCGACGGAGACGGAGACGGGGACGGAGACGGTGACGGAGACGGAGACGGAGACGGAGACGGGGACGGCGACGGAGACGGGGACGGCGACGGCGACGGCGACGGCCTTGGGGAGGTCCGCGGGGACCGTAGCGGCGATAAAGGCTGGAGCGGCCTCGACGCCCTCGACATGCGCTAAACTGCCAACGCCCGATCGGCGACCTGCTTCGAATTCAAAGCCACATGCTGTATTTCACCAAGATCGCAGAAAAAATCGACATTTCGTTAATTCTGGCCGAATTGGCGCAAGCGCCGGAAATGTGGCATGCAGACCGGAGCCGCCAACAAAAGGTCCGCTGCCAGCGAAACACTCTGAATATTTTTCTTCGCGCGCCCAGGAAACCGCTGCCGGCCGGTGCAAAAAACGCAAACGACGTTCACGAAAGCCGCATCGCGCCGGCAGCGCGGTTTTTTCCTGCCGCGCTTCGGTATTGCGAATCGATCGCCAAAAATATCGCCGGCGAAATCGGGCGCGCAACTCTGGTGTCGCTATCGCCGAACGCCGAGGTATTCCCGCATATCGATACCGGCGCTTACTATCGGATCAGAGACCGGTATCATCTGGTCTTGCAAAGCCGGCAAGGAAGCCCTCTCACAGCCGGAAACGAGACAGCGGTTATGTGGCCGGGGGAACTCTGGGCATTCGACAACAAGGTAACGCATTCGGCGTACAACCGGTCGGCGGAACCGCGAATTCATCTTATTTTCGATATACTGCCGCAGGCGGGTTGCGGGTTACACGTTTATCCTCCCGAAAATTGAATTCGGGCGGCGGGAGGATTCCCGGCAGCGTAGGCCGAATCACGACCCCAGTGTTGTATTCTGCATTGATTTGAGCCGACCGAGCTCCATTGGCCATAGTATCTTGACAGCCGCCGCCAGGGCATGTGCCGCCGAATCCACGCGGATGGCGTTGTCGTATGCCTCCGTGCGCAACGCGCCGAGAACGCATTTCTTTTTTGCAACGTAAAATGCATCTCTCTTGTCGCGGAATTGCAGTTGCCGCAACGAACGCAGGCCCCTTTGCAGCACCCGTTCATAAGTCGACTCGCGTGCCCGGTCGCCGAGCGCGCGAGCCAGCGAAGCGGCATCGGCCATTCCTTCCAGGTATGCCCCGGTCGACGCGGCGTGCGGCGGTCCGAACTCCGGTTTCTTCGGATCGTAAAACCGGCCGCGAAGATCCGGCGCAACGCTTTCCCACTGCTGCATCGGCAGCAACCAATCGTTCATCTCGAAAACGAAGTCGGAAAATTCGCGCCGGCCCGTCTGGGCGAACAGCGAGGCGCAGGCCTGGGTGTGCCACGGAACGAATGCGGGATTGCGGTTCCTGTAGTGCCGCGCCCGGCAGCGCGCGAAGGCCGTCGCGCACCGCTCGACGCTCGGCGCGTACGCCGATCGCCGGCGCGCCAGTTCGGCCCAGAACAACAGGGCTTCGCCCGAATAGAAATTCCAATTCTGGCCGTCGCGCGCCTGCGGAAAGAAAAATGTCCGAAATCCGCGCCCATCGTGTTCGAGCGAACCGACTCCGGCCGCCAACAATGCCAGCACATCGTCGAATTCGCCTGGAGCCGGACATTCCAGGATGGCCAGACCGGCGACCGCCGCCGCGCCGAGTTTGGCGACATTTCCTTCCACGATGGCGCCGCGCCCATTGCCGATATTCCGAAAGTACCGCGACAGGTTAAAACGAAGATTCCTGTGCCCAGCATCGCGAATTTCCGTGCGCCCAGTGCAATTTCCGTACCGCAGGAGAGCCGCCGAGGCCAGAAACCGGCGGATCGCATTGTCCGCCGGCGACACGGCGCCCCGGCTCGGCCAGTATTTGTATGGCAGTCCTCCTTCGGACGACAGGTTGGCAATCATCCATTGCGCGATACCGTCAGCCAGCGCCTCGGCGCGGCTCCTGAATGCCGATTCTTCGGGCTCGACGGCCGGAGAACCGCGATACAGCTCCACAGGTTCATCATCGTGTCCTGAAAAAAGAAGATATTGCATGGCGGAGAAGGCGTGCAATTTTCCCTGCGCAGAAAATTCCTTCTCGCGAATTCCGATTTTCTCCAGAAATCCTTCGTAGGCGCGATCGAAGCTCAGATTGGCGGCAATCATCCTTGTTGGCGGCAGGCTGACTACCTCGTCTTGCAATGCGATCTCCATGCCAATAACACCCCGAACTCTATTGAAAAATACCGCGGAGAAATTCCGAGGTTCGACATGGCGCAAATCATTGGCGAGACAGACCTCTATATCGGTATCGTCGGGGGCTTCTGTCAGCTTGCGGATTTCCTGCAACGATACGCTGTCTATCCATCCGTCGCGCTGCCGAATGCCGTTCTTTCGAACGCAATACCAAATCATGCCGTTTTTGATGCGACCGGGATGTAGTGCCAATCTAACCGTCCTGAGTTTCTTCACCGTTGTTTTCTGAACTTTCGGTAGCGGACAATAGTAAAGGCAGGAGCATTTCAGCGACAAATTCGGCGCGCCCGCTGACGGCGGCTTTAGCATAAAGCGAGGTTGCCTGTAACCGAGCCGTGCTTTCTTTGACATTCCGGATTTCGGCAATCTCCAAGAATCTATATCCCTTTATAATCAGCCATGCGACGTCCTTTTCGCTTCGCGTCATCTCCCATTCGTCCATTTGTTCTTCGATACTCTCGGCGAGCTGCTGCGAAAAGAACTTGGTTATCTTTTTCTCGGCTTCCAACCGGCGCCGGACTCTTCGAAGGTCCCGCGCACCGAATACGAGCGCCGTCGAAACGCCGGCGAATACAACGAGTTCGATAAAGAAATGTGCCGTGCCGAACTCGCCTTCGAGAAGCACGTCGACGACAAGATCGTAGATGAAAAAGACGATCGCGCCAGCGAGCGCGATCAGTGCAACCTGCTGGCGCCGAATCGTTCCTCTGGAAACTTTTTTCATCCCGGCAACTCCCGGCCGAAGCGCTGCCCACGTGAGTCCGCCGCCTCGTCGGCCGGATTTTTCAGTCGGCGCCCAGCCGTTGGATGTATTGGCGATCCCGCCGCCCGGCCCTGTCGCCGCGTCCGGACCATGGTCGACCCGTTCTCCGCTGCCCTCCTGCTTAAGGCACCGCCCCCGGTGCGGCAAGCCGCGCGGCAGTCTTTCCCATCGGACTTCCGCAGCGGGCGGCGCTTGCCGTATGAAACCTCCGGTCGATAGCCCGCCGGAAGCCCGACCATGCCGACCCTGCCAGACTTCGCCGAACGGACGCCCGACAAGCCGGCCCTGGTCATGGCCGGCAGCGGCGAGGTCGTGACCTATGCCGAACTGGAGGCTGGCTCCAACCGCTTCGCGCATTTGCTGCGCGCGCTCGGCATCCGCGCCGGCGACCACATCGCCTTCTTCGTCGAGAACCATCCGCGCTTCTTCGAGCTGTGCTGGGGCGCCAAGCGGGCCGGGCTCTATTACACGGCGATCAGTTCCTACCTGACCGCCGGCGAGGTCGCCTACATCGTCAACGATTGCGGCGCCCGCCTGTTCGTCTCGACCGGATACAAGCGGGATGTCGCAGTCGCGGTGCCGCCGCACTGCCCGAAGCTGGAGCATCGCCTGCTGATCGATGGCGCAGCCGGGGGCTTCGATTCGTACGAGGACGCGGTCGCCGCCCAGCCGGTGGGCCGGATCGCCGACGAAGTCGAGGGCACGGACATGCTCTATTCGTCCGGCACCACCGGGCGGCCGAAGGCGGTCAAGCGCCCGCTCCAGGGCATGGCGTTCGGCACCCACGAACCGGCGCTGGCCATGCTCGCCGATGCGGTCGGCCTGCACCGCGACATGGTCTACCTGTCGCCGGCGCCGCTCTATCATGCCGCCCCGCTGCGCTACAACATGGCCTCGGTCTCGCGCGGCGCGACCAGCATCGTCATGGAGCGCTTCGACGCCGCGCACAGCCTTGAGCTGATCGAACGCCACCGGGTCACCCACAGCCAGTGGGTGCCGAGCATGTTCGTGCGCATGCTGAAACTGCCCGAGGCCGAGCGGACGCGGCACGACCTGTCGAGCCATGTCACGGCGATCCACGCCGCCGCGCCCTGCCCGATCCCGGTCAAGGAGGCGATGATCGACTGGTGGGGGCCGATCCTGCTGGAATATTACGGCGGCACCGAGAGCAACGGCCTGACGCTGATCAACACCGAAGAGTGGCTGCAGCATCGCGGTTCGGTCGGCCGGCCGGTGGTCGGCGTGGCGCGCATCGTCGGCGAGGACGGCACGGAATTGCCGCCGGGAAAAACCGGCACGATCTATTTTTCCGACGGGCCGGCGTTCGAATATTTCAACGATCCGGAACGCACCGCCGAAGCCTACGACGCGCGCGGCTGGTCCACCCTCGGCGACATCGGCTACCTGGACGAAGACGGCTATCTTTATCTGACCGACCGCAAGTCCTTCACTATCATCTCCGGCGGCGTGAACGTCTATCCGCAGGAGATCGAGAACCTGCTGATTACCCATCCGAAGGTCGCAGACGTGGCGGTGATCGGCGTGCCGAGCGCGGAGTTCGGCGAGGAGGTCAAGGCTGTCGTCCAGCCGCTCGCGATGGCCGACGCCGGCGACGCGCTCGCCGACGACCTCACTGCCTTCGCCCGCCGCAATCTGAGCGGGATCAAGGTGCCGCGGAGCATCGACTTCATGGAAGCCCTGCCCCGCCACCCGACCGGCAAGCTCTACAAGCGCCTCCTCAAGGACCGCTACTGGGGCAAGCGCGACAGCCGGATCGTTTAGTTCGATCGAGCAAAAAGGGGGGACGGCTGACGCGCCACCGTTCCAGACCATTCGTCGTAGATTGGGCTCCCTGCCACCCGGGACCGCGGTCCGGGGACCGGAGTCGCCCGATCGGACCGGCCGCCCCTTCGGCTTCGCTCAGGGCAGGCTCCCGACGCACCCTTCGTTGCCGCCCCGGACG
>JGI24792J26632_1002018_pt1 | contig 11105 bp, 9 predicted proteins | sample MesohylBB_FD_26632 | JGI IMG/M metagenome (IMG submission 26632)
AGGGGTTCTGCTCCCTGCACGACGATGTCGTTGCCGCAATGTGCGACAATATCGAAACCGACTGTGTCGTGCCGTCCTACTTTAAACGCGACCTTTAGTTTTGTGCCAACGCTATCTGTACTGGAAACGAGAACCGGTTCTTGATAGGTTTTCAGTGCGAAAAGCCCGCCGAAACTGCCAACATCGCTGAGCACCTCAGGACGATAGGTGGTTTGAACAAGGCGTTTAAGCCGCGCTATCGCGTCGGATTCTGCTTCAAATGAAACGCCAGCATCGGCGTACGTCAAAGGCTTTTTAGCTGCCATCTGATTTTTCTTGTTCCTTCAATAATTGTTTGCGAAGCGGTGAAACGTCTTTCTTCGGTCTTAGGAGACTAATAACTAACACAATACCGCTAATACCTAAGGCTATGAGAACACCAATCTCTTCCGCCTCCGCTGGTGTCATCTTGGGCTGCAACTTCCCAATCAAGAACGGAAGGACTCTACTCAAAACCATGCCGAGAATTGCGCATCCAAGTAGGGAGATGAGTGTGTGTCGTCCTTGCGCTGTACCTATCGGACTNGGTTTCTTCTGTTTGCCACGTTGTCTGTACTGCATAAAAATTTCCCCCGTGAGGCTCNCTGCCAAGTCCATGNGAAAACTGGGTTTAATCTACGATTAACGGGAGTTGTTGTGAGGATTCTTCCACAAACGGGATNGGATATTTTCCATCAAAACAGGTGGTACAAAAATCCTGAGGTGTATCCACTGAATTGAGCAGTCCGTCAATACTCAAATAACCCAGACTGTCTGCACGNATATATTTGCGGATTTCCTCAATTGTATGTGAACTCGCAATTAATTCACCACGGGTCGGTGTGTCCACACCATAGAAGCATGCGAATTTATTCGGTGGGGATGCGATACGGAGATGGACGGCTGTCGCGCCGCCTTGCCGAACGATTTTGATGAGCTTCCTGCTGTTTGTCCCCCGCATGATTGAGTCGTCTACAAGTATGACGCGTTTGCCGCGTAGCACATCGCGCACTGGATTCAGTTTTATCTTCACCATCAACTCTCGGATATCCTGCGTCGGGTTCATGAAGGAACGACCGACGAAAGTGTTCCGAGACAGTCCTAAATCGAACGGAATACCAGATTCCTCGGCGTATCCAAGAGCGGCGATTGTTGCAGAATCAGGCACTGGGATAACAACATCTGCTTTGACGGGATGCTCGCGGGCGAGCTGTCTGCCGAACTCACGTCGCGTGTTGTTCACACTCTGTCCAAACATCATGCTATCTGGTCGTGCTAAGTAGATATATTCAAAGATACACTGCGATAACTGTGATTGTTTCTTATGAAAACGAAACGACTCTACACCGCGATGTGTGGAGCGTGTGAATATTAACTCTCCTGGCTCCACCTCACGTATCGGTTCCGCTTCAATTACATCAAAAGCACACGTCTCCGAAGTTAGCACGTATGCGTCACCGAGTTTACCGAGCCAGAGCGGTCGAAACCCGTGGGCATCGCGGGCACCTATCAGTGTGTGTTTATCCATGCATACAAATGAATACGCACCCTCAATACTTCGCAAGGCATCAATAATCCTATATTCCAACGCCTGCTTCCGCGAGTGCGCTATCAAGTGGAAAATGACTTCAGTATCCAAACTCGTGCTAAAGATGGAACCGGCATTCTCTAAGTGATTCCGAACTTGCGGCGCATTNACAAGGTTGCCATTGTGACCGAGCGCGAGGGGACCTTGCTTGTAGTTCCGAACCAAAGGCTGCGCGTTTTCNAGCGTGCTTNCCCCTGCNGTNGAATACCGGTTATGTCCGATAGCGATATGCCCTTTCAGTCCCGCTAAAGCCTCAGAGGTGAAGACAGAATGAACGAGTCCCATACCGTGGTGGTATGTGAACTTCTCACCATCCGATGCGACAATACCGCTACTTTCCTGACCTCGATGCTGAAGGGCGCGTAACCCTAAATACGTCAACTCTACCGCTTTTGGATGACCGAAAACGCCGAACACACCGCATTCGTCCTTTGGTTTATCATCGTATTGCATTTTGATGGGTGAAACCTCCAGCGTGCACGCTTGGATTTTCGCAACTTTTCATTAGATAAGCCTTCCTGAATTAAGCCTGTTCTGCACTCACTTCTGTGTCTTCTACCGGTGTTAACCTGTACCCTAATATTGCACCGATAGGAACAGCAAGGATGTACCAGATTTCGACCGGCAAACCGAGGTGCACCCACCCGCGCATGGGTAACGAGATAATATACGCAAGTGTTTTAAGAACGGGTAGAAGCAACGCCAAGATCAAATTCGGTCTGCCAAATATTTCCCACGGAACGTTAAGCAGTGCCAGCAAACCGACGACAGCAGGTGGACCCAAAAATGCTCCCGAACAGAGCGGTTTTAGAGGAATATCGGCACCAAATTTTCGACTCACAAAGCGGATTCCAGTGCTTGCCCCTACAATCACAATCCCATACGTGACACTCAACGAGATGAGGAGAAACAAGCCTACCCAGAAACCGTGATTGACTCGGTTCCCAAGTAGGAATTGCCAAATAAAATTCTCAAATAGCAGCAGGCAAATCCAGCCACCTACCAGCCCGATGATGCTCCCTGCAACAATTTGCCCAAACGTTAATGTAATGTTATTTTTGGTTTCCATGCGCTCCCAACTCTCTGTTTAAATTTCAATTCTATTGTATCACGATGCAACATTATTGTCAAAGTTATCTCACTTTTTTGTGTAGGGTCATTTAGGTCTTCTGTAAGGGGAAATTCCGATAGGACATTTCAATCCATCGCGCCCCAAGTTGAAAAAGTGAACCGTTTGCTGGTGTTTCAAAGGTAAAAACGGGTTTGCCCCACGCCAACACTATCTGCGCAAATTCCAAAATCTTACTATCCTCTGCAGCGTGCGCAATACAGATTTTGTCCGCAAGCGCTGCAACAAAGAGGTTACGTTGGTGCGCCAATGCTGCAGTTGATCGCTTATGTTGATGCCCAAAAATAGATAGGATTAATAGACGCTCCGCAGACAACGCATCCTTCCACGCCGATTTCAGTCGCATGTTTTCGATGCTCCGTGCCGGACTTATGAGAATTGGTTGTGAGCCACGCAGTAAAACGCGTAGGCACTCCTGCTCAACTGGAGAATGATACCCACTGATCGTTGGGATGCCTGCTTTTCTAAATTCTTGTGCCAAGTCATGCGCTTTCAGGATAATCTCTCCCGGGCATTTACTTGAACAGAACAGTGCCCAGAGGTCTCCGCTTAAGGTGGTGTTTTGCCCAGGTAACAGGTCAATATTCCCGCGTGCCCAGATCGTTTCCGGTGTCTCCGTTTTTAAATACTGCTCTAATCGTGTTGGATAATCCGTGTCTTTTTGTGTGATGTGTTGAATTGACTGCGCCACTTCCAGTCCCTATATGATATTTGAGGATGCAAAACTTGTAATAAATATCGCTTAATTAATCAGTTACCTAATCGTTCACTTTCTTTTTAGGACTATGAGCGATATCCATATTACACTACTGATTTTGGACGTAATCGCCTAATTAATCGCCTAATTAATCGCCTAATTAATCGCCTAATTAATCAATTACTTTTCGGACGTACTTAGTTCCTCTTCCCTTTCCTACCACAGTGAGTAAATCTTTCTTGGTCAAATCAGTTAGTTCTGCATAGGCCGTCTGGCGTGAGACATGATTGATCTCTACATACTCTTTTGTCGCGATTTGCCCGTGTCTTTGCACATAGGAAAAGGCATTCTTTTGACGCTCGTTCAACTGTGCTGAAATATCGTCAATCTCTATAAAAGTGCTCTCTTGAATCGGGGACTCAAAAATGATTGTGGTTTGAAGTGGATGAAACTCATAACGCGGTTCCTTGTTTCCCCATTCCCCAGAGAGTCTTTTCATCATTCTGATACCAGAGCCGTAACGTTCAATGAAACCAATATCGTACATGAATCGGCTTAAGATGGGATTTACCGGTTCATGGACTGGCGTGTCTGGGCTGACCCCTTCTGGAAAAGTGCCGGGATTAATGACCTCAACGCGGTTATCGAATATAAAGACTCGGACATCCGAGTGTTTTTGATAGTTGCGATGAATCAATGCGTTGATAATCGCTTCCCGCAGTGCAGCCAACGGATATTCAAACTTATCGTCTCGTTGGAAACTCCTTGAAGTCCGAAGACTTAGGAGGCGAATATTTTTTCTGATGAATTCCTCCGCAGCATCAACCATTTCCCAAAGTGCCCCAGAGCAATCCAGTCGATCAATGACAGGATGAGTAACCGATATTCCTTTAAATCTAACAACCCGAAGCTGCGCGTTTTGGAAGAATCTTTGGGGGTACTTGCTAAAGAAGAGAATACCGGCATGGGTTGGGATATCTTCATCGCTAAGCCCATCAATATTCCTCAACAATGCAGTCTGACTCATGTCCTGTGGCTTTGCTACATTTCGGGTCGTTTCTCTACGGATCAGGTACCATTCAACTTTTTTCTCATCTATATCATCAATTCCAGCACGTGTGACTAAAAGTTGATCCCAACTCTGTCCAGTGGCGTTGAGATGCATCTGGGCAATCTCTTGTGGAGACATGACGCGGTTGCTATTCCCGACTCGCTTATAACACACGCCTCTAACGGAAACAGGTTTTAGCGAGGATTCCGAAATACGTATCAGCAAAACCGATTTTTCCTTTAGGTCAACCGATTCAATTTCCAGTGCCACCCGCGGCTCAGTCGCTTGGGCAATCCGATTTGACCAGTTTCTGAGGGTCTCTTTCCCAATAGTAATTCCTCTGATTTCCCCCGTATCAGAAACACCAATCAGAATAACACCTCCGTTGGTATTGGCAAACGCAACAGCGGTCTCAATAGCCTCCTGATCGAAGTTTTCTTTGAACTCGGTCATGGCGTTTTCGCCTTGTGCAATGCGTTGTTTAAGATCAGCAATTTCCATAGTTTTTGGCAAATCCTAATACCTATTCTTCCGAAGGATTCTCAACCGGAATTGGTTTACTGCGTCCCTTGTATATTAACTTAACTCGTATTGTGCCTGATCGACGCGGTGGAGGGGTGGCTATGACCGCNTCCANGTTNAGGATGTCCTCTTCATCATAGACNGGAAAAGCGAGGCGTTGCTTCTGTTTTTTGTTCGTTGTGTTTTTTCGTTGTATGGTTTTCATAGACTGTTTAGAACTCCTTTGTTTGCAATTTTAACAGAAGTTGGGGATGTGTGCAACCGTATTACACAGCAGTCCCGTAAAGGAAATAGTGCGCGTTTCAGAGTATTCAGAGTAAATGGAAAAAATAATAGGTTTCAGGAAAAGTCCGTGAACCCATACTGGGACTGGATTCTCAGCGGTTTTGGCAGAGGGTTTCTCGGAGGTTTACTCTGAAAATTTCAGAGGCGAGGGGAGGGCTTTGGTTTATACTGTCTGAATCAGGATTTTCAAGATTATAGGATTTTCAGGATAGGAAGGGAATAACGTTCTTTAGTCTACTGGAGGAAGATGTTTTCTGTGGTGGGTTTTCAGTGCGATTCACGGAGGATTCACGGAGGATTTTTTAAAGTTAGGTGGTCCGTGGGTTCGTGGAAGGCAATATAACCTATCTCCGTGAAAATACGAAATGATAAATTAAATTTAACGAAATATCTCATTGCAGTGCGGAGCCAATCCCGCTGTCCCTGAACGAGAGAAAATCCGTGAAATCTGCGAAATCCGCGTCAATCCGTGATTCAGACAATTAATTACCTGCATTAATTTCCCAACCCCATACGATATTTAATGTCGTAGTTGATGATGAAGTCTAATTCCTCGTCTGTGAAGCCATAGTATTTGGCGAGCACATGGTCGACTTTGTCTATGATGGGTTTGGAGTGACGTGGAAAAAACTCGTCATAGACAACACGCCCGGTCGTTTTATAATTGGTCTCCTTACGTTGGGCATGATGTCTTAGATCTTGCATTAAATCAGCGGCAAGTTCAGAGAGAGTCTGCTTCATAGTCTCATCCATTTGATCAACACCAATTGGAAAACTTCTAACTTCACGCAAAGTTAAGTCGCGGCAATTAGAAAGAATGAGAAACCACCAATAAAAAAGTGAACTATTTAAAGTTGCCGCGACTATGGATGCATCTAATTCAGCTGTAAGACATAAGGGTTTAACATGAGTTGAGATTTTCTCTCTATCTCGTTCATTCCAGAAATAAGGAGCAAAATTCATTGCCCTAACCCAATAACGAGGTGAGTCATGAAAATATATTGTGTAAGGAGTTCGTTTCTTCGCGAGATATGTCCCTAAAACTGAAAATTGAGATAATTTTTTCCATAAGTTTTGCTCAATTTCACTATAAACTTTGGGAACTGAATTCTGAAACAACATCCCAGTAACATCTGCATGTTCCACTAGGGCAAAGAGATGCTCGCGAAACTGCTCATTCCATCTTTTATAGTGAGATGCATATAACATATTAAAAGGTTCTGCCCTCTGTCGAAGGACATAAATCGCTAGCCGTTGATCTGCCCCGACGAATAATTTTGATGGACGGATCCCATATGTTTTTACCCATCCAATTTGCTTGTACCCATGGAATAAATCTTGGAGCGATGACATTCTATTAGTACAGTAGGCTGAGTGTGGAATTATCATCGATTTCCAGCCATTTTGTTGAAGAAGCCGGAAACTCCTTTCAAATACAAACGCATACAAATTACCACAACCTTCCGTATCATATCCTCTAATCGTGTAATCCTTTTTCACTTTGCTATACTCTACATAAGGCGGATTGCCGATAATGACATCAAAGCCACCGTCTTCAAGAATACCGTAAAATGCAATAAACCAGTGGAAAGGTTTGTGTGAATTTAACCATTTTTTGTAATCAGATTGTTTGCTCGGGTCTACGTTGTATTCTCCAGCGAGGTATGTGTTGAGTTCATCTTCTAAGGCTTGGAGTTTGTTCTGCAGTGCCGATTTGTCGGCGGTCGTTACGGTGCCACCTAATTCGGTCTGTTGCTTGCGGAATTGTTTGAACAGATGCTCAACGTCTTCAACCTTCTCTTCAATGCGTTTCATGGTGTCGTCGAAGTCAAGTTTACCAGTAACTGCGTTTTCTACTTGTTCATAGGTTCCATAGCCGACGAGGGTATTACCTGCCTGAATGTTAAAGTCGATGTCCGGTAGCGGTTCAATCCGTTCCGCGTTTTCAAGTTGCGCCACCATTTTGAGGAAGAGGCGGAGTTTGCATATCTCAATTGCCTCCTCCATAATGTCCACACCGTAGAGATTATTGATGATAATGGATTTAAGGACGAAATACTCTCGGTTTGGGTGTTGTGCGATCCGGCCAAGGATATCGCGGAAGTCGTTATATCTACGGGAGGTTCGTGATTCGGAAATCAGTTCTACTTCGTCTAAAAAGACTTGCATCCGATCCAAACATGCCTCATAGAGCGGTTCAAGGATATTGAGCGCGGCAAAAAGGAACGCACCCGATCCACAAGTAGGGTCGAGGACTGTCACTTCAGTGATGGTTTTCCAGAAGGCGCGGAGGAGTTCGGGTCCCTCACAATTTTCGATAACATCCTGCGCGAATTGGCGAATGTTGAGGTTGTAGGTAATCAGATCGTTGATATCGCGGACCTCTCCGTTTTTGAGTTTCGCTCGGACAGTTTCACAACGTTGTCGTCGTGCGACAACCTCTCGCCAGATCTCCGTTGGCAAGGCATATTCATCGGACGCGAGTGTGTTCCAGCAATCGGTACGTTTGGAGACATCACCAATTCCCACAGCAATTTCCTCTGGCAGATCGAATTCAACACCTTTTTTGACAGCATCGTAGATATAGCGGTCAGGATCTTCTTGTAGGAGGTGCCAGACGGATGCGTCGCCTTCAAAAGCGATTTTACACGATTTTCGCGCCGCGTCAAAAAGGAAGGGTATGATAGTATTTTTGCTGATGTATTCGGTAATATCCTCTTTGGTGTAGTAGGCACCCATCTGTTTCTGGTTGATGTATTTCTCGAAAATGTAGCCGAGAACATCGGGGTTGATCTCGTTATCGTTCCGTAGGGGATGTTCGTCGAGGTGCCACTGGTATTGCTCAAAGAACCTGAAAAGTTGCTCAAACGCCTTGTCAGGAATCTCAATGTTTTCACCATGGATTATCTCAAGTTGGTGTTTCTGAAAGATGCCACCGTTGAGATAGGGGATTTTGCCGAGCAGATGTTTTACATCTCTACTCCGTTCGGCTTCCGGTTTCGCAAATCCTTCAAAGAAGAGGGGACAGAGAAATTCTTTGTAGTATCCGTTGATGCCTCTCGATTGGCTATCTGCCAATTTAGTACGTAGATAGTTTTCGTCGTTATTGAGAAAACCTTTCTTCTGAATGAAGTAGATGAACATCAGGCGGTTGAGCATTACCGAAACGTACCACTTTTGCATCTCTCTATCGGGAATGCCTTTGAGAAATTTAAGGAATACGTCATGCTCTTTCTTGAAACGGTCATAGAAACGTTTGGTGACTTTTTCAACGTCAAAACTTGCTCGAACGCGCCCGGTCACGTCAGGATGTGTAAGTTGATCTTCCTCTTCAAAAGTAAAAGCAATGGCACGCAGTTTTTGAATAAGAAGTTCACCGGATTGTTTGTGATCGTAACGGTATTCACGGCGTGTAATAGGTCTTCCATGCTCTCGGCCTGCCCATTGCCAGATTTGTGTCGTTTTCTCAGCGTCGGTGTAGACGATCAAGTTCGCATGAGAGGATTTTGCGACCTGCCGTTGGATCTTTTCCCGCGTTTTACGTTCAGGGATATGTCCTTCATCTGTTGCTGAGCAGTGAAAAACGACCAGTCCGCGTTTTTCGGCAATTGCGGTGAGTGTATATTCAGTTTCATCTACTGTGATGGGAAGTATTTGGGTGTGATGGTCCCATCCAAGTTCTTGTGTAAAGAGGTTTTCAAAGTCGGATTCTTTGAGGTATTGACACGTCTCTCGTTCGTTAAGCATTGCGAGTTCCTATCGGTTTGTGTGCTTTCAAAACGTAACTGCTAAATTTGNGTTNGTCTTGNTTAGTAAATGTCTCCTCGATTGTCAATTTGTACAATGCGAATTAGCCGATTGTCTCTGTCAACTCTGTAAATGAAACGAATATCTCCTATCCGGTAGCGATAGCGGTTATTTTGGCTTCCATAGAGTGGCTTGATTGTCGTGGGATTTTCATGCCTAAACGGGGAGTGGAGGATGTACGCAAAAGCACTATTAATTCGTTCCTGCGTTGCCCGATCTCGTCNCTTGATNAAGTTTTCGACTTNTCTTGGCAGCGGTTCAAGGGTNTATGGCTGACGGTTCACAGCCCAATCTCCTCCTTGATTTGTGACCACGGTTTTCCGCCACCAGCGTCCAATTCGCGTTCCGCCTCAGCGATATCTGCCAAGACATCGGGTTCTGAATTGATCAGAGCNGTTTCACGCCATCCGGAGAGAAAAATTGTGAGNGTATCAGCGTCTTTTTTGCCTTCTGAAATTTGTGTTACCAGTTTGAGCAATTCCCCGAAAAACTCAACAAGTTCTTCCGGTTCNAACCACTTGTGCCACTCATAGTGTTTTGAAGTGGTCACAGATTTGACGATCAACTGATCGTTCGTTAGGTGNCCAACGACAAGTTTAGGCTTTTTCATCTGAAGTCTCCGTGTAGCAGAAATATTAGGTTTCTGAAAATTATACACGATGCATCAGCGGAATTCAAGAATTTTCCGCAAGCCCTAATGAACAAATAATCTGCGGTTCTCGTGTTTGCTGCTCTTCCTCAACAATACAAAGTCGCTCTGTTTCCCATAAATCAATTACCAACGCTGCAAGGTCTTCGTTGGAAATACTACTACGAAGTTGACGATTGAGGGTATCGGTTGCTGTCTGACGCAGCGGGTACCGATAGATGGCTTCAATAACTTGCTTGAGTGCTCGCGTCTCAAGCAGCGTCCCTTCAACCGCTGAAGCGTAATCTTTCAGGCGTTCATACGTGCGGAAACGTGCCCCTGACGGCCTTCCGAGCTGTCCGCCAACTGTCCGTTCTTCAGAGACGATCAACCTCGCGGCTTCTTCGACGAGGCGGTGGTGTTCTTCAAGCGGCGATAGTGCCTCGGTATCGGGTTGGCACGCCGCAGCTTGGAGAATCGCGAACTGGGATTCCGTTACGCTCTGTCCATCGCGATCTATCCATGCCAGCGCGTCATTTTCTTGTCCAGTTCGGATATACACCAGCGCGCCTTCGGGTTCGTTATCTGTCGGAATGTGCAATTGGGTTGAATAGACAACAGACGGGAGCACAGAGACAATCTTCTCTAAATCTGGATCTTGTGTAATGGCATTTTTCCAAATCTGATAGGCGTGAGAGACGAGGTCAACATCGTTGTCTTGTGCATCGTCAAGCAAGCCTGCCTGCTCATTATAGAGATTAACGATTGTTTCATTGCCTCCATCACCATCGTCTTCAAAGAAGGCTTCATCCGTGCCGACGACCTCAGCATTCTGACGAAGGCGCGCCCGGACACGTCCACGCAAGTTGATGATGCGCTCCACACCTTCAGCAGGCAGGAACGAATAGCACAAAATGTCTTCCGACATCTGACCAATCCGGTCAACCCGACCCGCACGCTGCACCAAGCGTATAATTGCCCACGGGAGATCGTAGTTGACGACAATTGAACAGTCTTGTAAATTTTGCCCCTCGCTCAGGACATCCGTGCTGATGAGCACCCGCAATTCGTCAGCCCGATTAATTCTATCCTGTTTTTCGTTGCTGACAGGACTAAAACGGTGTGCCAAAGCAGTAGGATCTGCTGAGTCGCCAGTTGCTGGAGCGATTTGCGTTATTCCACGTTCTGAAAGTGTATCTGTCAGATACTGCACTGTATCCGCAAATTGTGTGAAAACAAGGACCTTATCGTCCGGATGTGTCTCGGTTAGGAGTTTTTGAAGGGCATTGAGTTTTGCGTCTTGTTCGGGGTTCCATGTGCCGTATTTTTGTAGGATTTCGGTGAGTGCAAGCGCGTCCTCTGTGAGTTCTTTCCGAAGCA
>JGI24792J26632_1002032_pt1 | contig 11037 bp, 20 predicted proteins | sample MesohylBB_FD_26632 | JGI IMG/M metagenome (IMG submission 26632)
CCCATAGCACCTGGACTCACAACCGGGTCCCCCTCAAGATCGGCCACGACTTCCTGTTCGCGACATTCCCCGAGTCTGAGGCGTTCCCCTGGTTCACGGCTTACTTCACATTTGCGGGCCGCTGACCTGCACAAACGCGAGTCGGGGGCCGCGAGGGGCCAAGAAAGTGGCTCCGCTTCACACTTGGGCCGCGTAGTGTTGTGCAGGCCGCTAGCGACGCTTGCACTTGTTGAAGACGATGGTGCCGGGGATGGCGGTGATTGTGCCGAACAGCGCCATGCCGACGATGANAAGCAGCNCCCCCGCACCGACAGCGGTGCCAGAGGTGCCAGCGGCCAGACCGATGACACCAACAAGCGCCGCTAGCCCGACGATTATCCAGCCGGGCAGCGCCACCAGGAAGCCGATGCCTTGGCCTGTGGTCCAGTCCGGCTCACGCGAGCCAGATGGCGGATAGGCGGGCGCGGGACTGTGGGGGGATTGGTCTGACATGAGGTTTCTCCTTCTGCTGTCAGCGAGCCGCCGCACGTTAGCCACCGCATCACGCCCCGACCGGGGGACACGCGGTGGGGCTTGACGAGTTGGCGGGAGCTACCTACTCCCCTGCCGCGTCATCGTCCACACCGACTGGCTCGCGCTCGTCCACCCATCGGGCTAGCACGCTCAGAGCGGCCAGTTGCTCTTGCGCCTCCTGCTCAGTGATGTCAGGCGACGGATGCGCTTGAGGGTTGCGGATGCCCTGAGCGCAGCCCATCCCGCGATGCATCGCCCACCCTCACTGCTTCGCGATGCGGACCGTGGAGGGGACGGAAGCGGAGCCGATCACAGGCAGGACGAAACCGAGCGTGCGGACCGCTATTTGGAGGGACTCATCAAGGAGGTCGGTCAGCCTTCTCCCAAGGCAGTCACCGAAGCGGAGGCGCTCTGGGACAGCATCGAAAGAGCACGAACTGCCCAAGCCGTTGGGTGATGCTCGGCAAGCTCTACCGGTGGAGTTCGCCCAGCTACGTTGCAGGTCCTCTAGTGTGGTACAACACCGATATAGAGGATCATCCTGACCGTGAACTGGTGATTGGGCAGCCCCTTACGATTCTAGGTTCAGACGGCGAACCACTTACGCCTTCTCCCAGTAGTCAGGCAATACTCTCGGCGCGCGAGATTCGTCGCATTCTCGTGACCCATGTTGAAGTCGGAGCCGACACCGAGCAGGAAGCAACGCGCTCGGGCGAATAGCCTCCAGTCTCAAGACTGCGACCTCACAGTGCATCCCTCGGCGACCGAACCCGCTTGTCGCAGTGGCGCGAAACACGTCGCCGGCACCGGCTTGCACTGTCGCTCGGTCTTGGTGCTGCGGCGCGTGGATCTTGGCTATATCTCATGCCGCTAGCCAACTCAGGGTAGTTTGAAGAGTCATGTCTGATCTTCCCCCACCACCGCTGGACCCTGAGCCCTCGAAACAAACGCAACACGACCTCGCTACCAAGGCCTCAAGTCGCACACCTAGGCGGAAATCTCCAATCGCGGACGAAGCGGCCGTCGTTGGATTCGGGTGCTCGATCAGCTTTGTGCTCGTGTTCCCGATGGGGTTCTTCGTTCCGCAGCTCCGCCTATTCGAGGTGAGCTATGTCATTCTGCTCATAGGGCTCGGGCTCTCGATAATGGGGGTGAGCAGACGCGACACGAATCCCGGCCCTCGCAGCCTCGCGGTCGCGGGAATCGTCATAGCGGTTTGCATCCTCGTTGCAAGTCCCATCCTGCTCATCGGGGCAGCCCAAGTCTAGCGAGCGCACAGACAGCGAGCGCACAGACTCAACAGGAGCCCTCATCGGGCTCCACCTCGGCGAGCACCGGAGACAGGCCCCGCCGCAAGGTGTCGTTGACGACCTGCTTGAACGGCTGCCCCACCCGCTGAGCCTGTTCCTTGAGGGCCGCGGCCAAGTCGTCGTCGAGAGTCAACGTCGTTCGCATTTGGACATCATAGCATCTCTCTTAGATGATGCTTTGATGTCCAAAGGGCACCCGTCTAGGCGGCTTGGTCGGACATCTCCNCCCCGAGGACCAGTGGGGCATCGACACCGCCCTGAGCACTGTATTCGACCTGCGCTGACGCTTGGCGAGATAGCGGGCGTTCACCAACCAATGATGCATTGGCCGTCGCTGATCTCGACCCGCCACTGACTGATCAGGTCCATCCCTAGCAACACATCACACGGCGTGGTGGAGTGCCTGCCTTCGAAGTGGTGCTCCGATCCCACGGCTTCGATCCGCGNGCGAAAATGATCCTCGGCCGGTGCCGTAGCAAACTGCGGGGTCGGCACGCGCACCTGCACGGGGTAGGTCGGTCTCTGCTGGCTTGCCATGTCTAGGGTGGTCACATCTGCGGTCCCGCTGGGGGCCACCCCCAGCTTCGTGACCAACTCGCTGCTGATGAAGCTCCGCGTCGCGCCGGTGTCCAGCAGACCTTCGACGTGTTCCGCGCCGCCGTGAGACGCCTCTGACACGGCCAGTCGCACCACAATGCGGGCGCGCTCAACCAGGATCTCGATTTTGGGCAACGCTACGGGAGGTCAGCCGATGGGACGGACGACGCGGTAGCCGACGCTGACCGCGCCGATGCCCTGAGTGGCGAAGTTCCCTTGCCCGAATCGTTCAATGCCAGCATCGTAGGCATCGATGCCCGCGTCGAAGATCTCGATCACTTCGCCGTCGCGCATGAGCGCTGAGCGGCCCCAATGATCACGCTCCAACGCTTCGCGATGCTCGGACGCGTAAGTCCGGGTGTGGAGNTGGACCGAACTCGCAGCTCCTGCNTGCGTGTCAGAGGCCATGGACCTTCCCCCTTCTGAGAAATGGTAGTCGCCCCGGTTCGATGAACCGCAAGCTAGCGAACTGGCAACAATTCTTGCGCTACTCGGGTTGCGCGGCGCGGATACCCGCACCAGATCACGGACTGCCGGTTCCCCGCAGAGGCGACGCCCTTGGCGAAAGAGGCCCCCGCAATGGACTTCCTGCCCATCCCGACTGGCTCACGCCCGCCGCGTACGCTGCCCACTGGCAGCAACACCAACACCAACCCGAACACCCCATAGCACCTGGGACCCACAACCGGGTCCCCTTCAAGATCGGCCACGACTTCCTGTTCGCGACATTCCCCGAGTCTGAGGCGTTCCCCTGGTTCACGGCTTACTTCACATTTGCGGGCCACTGACCTGCACAAACGCGAGCAGGGCGCGGCCAGTCGGTGTAGAGAGCCTGGGTCTCGGTCATCAACGCAGAATCGGGCGAGTGCAGCACGCGAACTCAACCGCGGGCCGCTGCCTTCACGGCCAGTGCACGCCAGGGTATGGGTTCGGGTTGGAGACAGACCACCCGTGCAGGTGGCGTGCCAGGGAGGGAGCCAGCGCCGAGCCACGAGGGTGCTGGCNCTTCCTGACAAAGACGACGGGCACGCACGNCGCGCCCGCGGCCAACCGGTCGCTGGTGATCGTGGCGAAGTCCGCGAAGTTCTCCGTCACGATCACCCGTTGCTGCTCGACGGCGGTCTCATNNACGGCGGCGTCATCGCTGCCCCCAAGNCCCGCCTCACCCACACTGAGCGCCTCATGGCCGAACGCGGCCAGCTCCGCCGCGGTGGCAGGCGGCAGCATCTCGTCGATCAGCCACCTCAAGGCGACAGCAGCTGCTCGCGCCGGTGAGCCTGGAGGCGGACCTCCTCGGCAGCACGCTCATCTGTTTCGATCAGCGCATCGACTTCTTCGGGGAACGACGCATAGAAGTCCGCCGCCAGCAGCACCGACGCTGCGCTCAGGCCGGTCTCGGCGACGAGGTTCTCGACACGGTCCATCCCCCGCCCCGGCGCAGCGGCGAGGTCTCGCACCACCTCCCACACGTCCGGGCCGCCCACTAGAGCGGCGCGTCGACCCAGGGGGCCGTTGCGGTAAACGACGCCGGGGAAACGGCGCGTCTTGAGGCCCTCGTCTAGCAAGGAGGAGACCAGTTGCGTGATCGAGGCGCCGACGGAGCGGCTCTCGACCTCGATGCGCTCCAGGAGTTCCTCGGGAAGACGGAACGATGTCGGTCGTGGCATGGCACACCTCGTAGCTTGCCGGATCTCTGTAGCTTGCTCGCACTACAGCACGCTACACTGTAGCAGGAAGTGCAACTCCCGGCCACCCCAAAGCAGTAACACGCTGACTCCAACGACCAGCAGAAGGCTCGTGCCAAGGCATGCCTTGGCNCGTTGGAGTTGAAGCCCGGGTACTGCACTATCGTCGCCATCGTGGCGCTGGCCCGGATCGGGTGCTTGGCTCGTTGGAGTTGAAGCCCGGGTACTGCACTGCTAGCGCAGGGCTGGCAGGGTGTCAGGGTCCGAGCAGTGTGATCGGGACGACTCTGACGCCGTCGTCGCGTGTGTAGCTGTAGCCGCCGGCGGTGACCACGACCAGCGTCGGGCGCCGCCGCGGCCCGCTGTCGGGCAGGTTGTTGTCGACGCGCAGCAGCGATTCGGCTGCGTGTTGGACATTGTCGGCTCCACCGAGTTTGACCTCGACCAGCATCCTGTCTCCGGCGGGGCGTTCGATGACGGCGTCGACTTCCTGCCCGGCCGCGTCGCGCAGATGCGACACCTGCGCGGCCAGGGGCTGTGCCAGCACACGGAGGTCCCGCACGACCATCGACTCGAACAGTAGGCCGAATGTGTTGAGGTCCGACATCAGTCGATCCGGGGTCGCGGCGAGGGCCGCCGCGGCCTTCTGGCCCTGCAAGCCATTATACACAATAGCAGTCGCTTGCTATACAGTGTGATGGTCAACCGGTGTACGGGATGGCACCTGCCGAGCCCTCAAAGGTGTCCACCAGATCGGTACGGACCGGCACCACCCAGCAACTCCCACACACCCCGGCCCGCCCGGCTCAGACACCTGCCCCCCAACACCACAGCCAACAACCCAGTTGCTCAACACTCTCCTAGAGGTGCAGATCAGAGCGGCGAGAACGGGAATCACGGTGTCGCAGCGGGTTCCTCGTCGGCGGATGCCAACTCAATCGCATGCGCGGGCCCCAATCACTGCGGCGGAAGGCGTCCATNTTGATTGCGAGACGGGCGGTGCCCGCTTAGGACACGAACGACCAGACAGCGTCAGCGGGCAGCGGGGGAAGGTCGGGCAGGTCCTCCTCTTCCCAGGTGTCCAACAGAAGCTCCAGGGCGCGGGCGGCAGAGATCTCTTCGCGGCGATATAGGCTGAGCACCGCCCTCAGGTAGGCGTCAGGCAACTGCGGCGGTGAGAGTTCGTCGGCGACGAGCAGGTCGAGTTCGACGATGTCGGACCGACGCGTGCGCGTCGCACGTACCAGCGCCAGTTCCTCGGGTGATGCGATCTCCAGTTCGTCCAGTCGCCGTGCCAGCGTGGACATGTCCACGCGGTATTCGCTGGCAAGGCGCACAGCGTCCACCCGAGCCTCGTCTCCTCCGCGCCAGCGGTTCTTCAACACGGCAGCCGGCAGGAGCAGGGCCCGAGCGAAACGGTCTATACGCCCCTCGCGCTTCGCGGGAGGGGCTTCGGCCACACGCCAGTCCGTGGAGTACTCGTCGCCGAAGAGGTAGTGGCCGAACTCGTGGGCGAGAGTCAAACGCCGGCGGCCGGTCTGGTAGCTGCCGTTGACCACTGCCACACCACCTTGTGCCAGCAAGACGGATGCTCCGTCANCTCCAGACTNGCCAAGCTCCCAGGAGAAGACCAGCAGGCCCAGGTCTGCGGCGCGTGCGCCCAACGCGGTCGCGGGCTCTTCACGGTNGTAGCCGAGCCTCCGTCGCGCCTCTGCCGCAGTGCCCTCGGCCTGCTCTGGAGCCTCCGGGAACTCCATCGCGGGGGTGGCGGTCAACTCGATCCCACCGAGGCGCTGGAGGAACTCGACCTCCCGGGCGACCCGTTCGGTGAAGCGATCCACGGTCGGGCTGGGAGCACCCGGCTCTGAAGCGTTCCGTCTCGACAGCACTGCCTGAGGAGCGTCTTCGAAGAACCACTCGATACGCATCTTGAAGGCCTCTGCGAACCGGACCAGCTCGGTCGCGCTGATGCCTCGCTTGTCGGTCTCGATCTTGGCCAAGGCGCTGCGATCCATCCCCACGCGCGTGGCGCACTCCTCTTGCGTGAGGCCTGCATCGCGTCGAGCGGCGGCCACGCGAGCCCCCAAGTGCCCGCTATCCCTGCTCACATGTTCGATTATAGAACACGAAGCGCTGCAACCAAGCGGGATTCTGATGCCAGGGCGGCGTGACGGCTGCCGGATCGCCGACAGTACGAGGGGATTGTCGAGTTGCTCGGTGAACTCGGTTCACAAGGGTCTCGATCCGACGGGCGGGTGTTGCCGAGCTAGTCCTCAGACTGCGTCGAGGCCCCGCCCGATGAACGGCGCCCGGCGCGGGAGTCACCCCCGCCGACGGGGCGTCTGAGCCGCGACGCGGCCACTCCGTTCGCGACCGAACCGCATCAACCTCGACGCGACCAACGCTGGCGACGTGGCCGCGCGACGGCGCCGCCCACCGCGGGCCGTGGCACGCTGACCACGAGTTGGCCGACGCGGTCGAGCACTTCTTCGACTCGGAAGGTGGCGCGCTCGTCGTCTTCGTCGCCGATGTTGGTCACGCTCATGCCTCGACTGCGGCTTCGACTACCCCCAACGCACTCATGTGCGGTCAGTGCTGAAACCCGCATGATCGCTTTCTTGTAGTGTCTAATGCGCTCTTGTAGGGGTAAGTGTGCTATTGTAGGCAACGATGTCAGAATCCCTGCTCGGACCAGGTGACCTCAACCCGTTCTCACCCGACTTTGGACAGACCCCCGCTCACCTAGACGGTTAGTTCCAAGGGGTCAGTGGTCGTAGGCGATAAGGGAGCGGGCGGGGCCGGGCTGTCGGGTGGTTTGGTTGTGCCAGATGGCGGCGGTGAGCGCGAGGAGTCGTTGCAGGATGCGTGCGGCGACGCCGCAGCGGGTGCGGCCTGCGTGGCGTTCGAGGCTGAGTTGGGCTTTGAGGGTCTGGTTGACCGATTCGATGATCTGGCGCAACGGCCGCAGGAACCGCTGGGCGGGCCGGGGTTGTTCGGTTTTGGTGGCGGGTCTGATGAGGGTGATGCCCGCGGCGTTGAGGGCGGGCTTATCTGGAGGGTTGGATGCTGTGGTGGTTGGGATCTTGGGTTTCATGTGGGAGACATGTCGCTGACGGGGCGGGGATGCGGTTGTGGCGCCGGTTGAGGTTCCACGGTCAACGAAGTGCTCGTGCGTACCGCACGTCGGTACCGTTCCGGATCTGGGCCTTGACCGTTCCGGCCCGCCTGAGCGCACCCTCGCTGACCTGCGGATATTCAATAGTGTGCCAGCTCCACGAGGGCGGGCGGTGCGCGGTTTGCTGCGTGAATTGCGCTGACGGCCGCATTTTGGCACTTTGAAGAGCTTTCGCGAATTCGTGGGGAGCGGGGTGGTTGAGGGTCGTCCCTGATTAGGGGGCGAGGCCCTGCTCGGATCGGTGATTGAGAGATCAACGATCCAGGAGGGCCTCGATGGCTTGCGATGTTATGGCAGATCGGCAACAGCACGGGGCGTGGCGCGCCCGTTGGCTCTGCCCATCTTACAGCACTGAAAGTACACGCGTGTCAAAAGAAAATGCCGGTTTACCTGCACAAACGGCGCTATCATGGGGCACATGAATGATGACACAACCTCGCAAGTCGAATCAAATCATACCATCTACATCGCCAAATACAAAGAAGCAGCCGAACGTGACCACACCGGCGAAGTAGCGCTGATGCACAACGGCAAGATCATCGGCTACTTCCCCGAAGGCGGCGATGCCTACGAACACGGCTACAAGGACTACGGGTTGGGGAACTTCTCAATCGAGTTCGTCGGGGCAGAACCAATCGACCTTGGGTTTCAGACGCTCGCCATACTCTGACAGATGCCCACATTCGTAATAGGCGTCGAGAACAACACGATCCATATACAGGTGGAGATCGCATTGGCGGAAGCCCAGCCCAGTCACCGCTTTGTCGCGAAAGTGGACACCGGTGCGAACGTCACGGCCGTCACGAACAGAGTTGTTCAGACGCTCGGATCACCCGATCCCGTCAGCCGAGGCCAATACGGCACCGCTGGCCCCCAAATAGTAGAGGCCAATGTTTATGGGCTACACGTTGCCGTTCCTGTCAGCGCAAAGTCTGGTGAAACGATCTTCGTGCAGGGCGGGGCTTTGACCGTGTTCGAACTACCGCATCAGCCCACCGGCTACGACGTGCTCTTGGGCATGGACTTCTTGAAGCGATTTCATATCACCATGTGGGGCGGCAACTTCATTATGAGCAACTAACCCCTAGATTCTTGATGGCTGGACTCGACTACGACCCCACTGGCTTCAATTCGCGAGAACGCCGTTCTCTCGCAGCGTTCTTGGCGCTTCACGCAGCGCTTAGCATGACATGGCAACGCTTGTCTCGACAAGACCAGGAGAGAGTTCGCCAACAACTGCTGAATGAGGGTTTCGAAGCCGTGTCCGTTCTCCGAACAGTCGGTCCGGGAGGAGAAATGAGAAAGGAAGTTGGGTTGGCCTTCGACGGTCTCATCGCTTGGATCGACCGTGGTGGCGACCCGAACGATGTGTGGATTGATCCACTCGATCCAAACAGCCCCTGACCTGCGAATTTGCCCCCACCCAATTTGTCAGCAGCCCATAGGCCAGCCGCATAACTCACCCCTGGCACGGTCGCATGATGAGGGCCGACCTAGACAGTCGGCAACAGCCCCCAGCTCGAAGCGCCGGAACGAGACGGCAGTGCGCCCCCCTGACCCTCTAAAGCGCTCAGAGTTGAAGCTGACGGCTGTTTGACCGTCAGCTTCAGCGCGTCCGTGGACATCCGCAGCGACTCCGCGGGGATGCAACCGGGCCACCTCGCGGCGCTCTAGCTCAGCTCAGATCCCCCACAGCGCCAATCCGGGCCGATTCGGGCCATTTCAGCGGAACCCGCGAAACCGACCGTCACAAACTCGCACACACCCCATCGGTGGGCCGTAGGGGATTTGAACCTCTGACCTCCTGCGTGTCGAGCAGGCGCTCTAACCAGGCTGAGCTAACGGCCCCGAGCCACGCAGGGTAGCAGGCGTCACTCGCCTCGGAACTCGGGCGTGCGACGTTCCGCCATGGCCCGGCTGCCCTCGGCGAAGTCGGCGGTCCGCTGGAGGCGGTCCTGCTCGCGGTGCTCGTGGGCCACGGCCGCCTCCACCTGGTCGGCTAGGTCGCCCCTCAGCGTCGCCCGGATGGATCTCACCGCCAGCGGGGCCGACATCGCGATCTCGCGGGCCATTGCGTGCGCCTCGTCCCGGACCTTCTCGCGGGCCACCAGGCGATCGGCCAGACCCAGGCTCGCCGCCTCCTCTCCCGGGACCCGCCAGCCCGTGTACAGCAGGTCGGCCGCCGCCTGCGGGCCCACCAGCCTCGGCAACGTCACGCTGAGGCCGAAGCCCTGGTGGAACCCGAGCCGGGCGAAGTTGGCGCTGAAGCGGGCCTCGGGCGCGGCCACGCGGAAGTCGGCCGTCAGCGCCAGGCCCAGGCCGCCGCCCACCGCGGCGCCGTGCACCGCGGCCACCACCGGAGTGTGGGTGCGGAAGATCCTGACCGCGGCCGCGTACAGGTCCTCGGTGGTGTAGCCGATGCCCCCGGGCGAGAAGTCTGCGCCGGCGCAGAAGTGCTTGCCCTGAGCGCACAGCACCGCGGCCCGGCTCCGGGGGTCGTCGTCCAGCGACTCCAGGGCGTCGGCGATCCCGGCGATCATCTCCAGCGAGAAGAAGTTGTTGGGCGGACGACGCAGCTCGATCGTGGCCACGTAGTCGTCGCCGATCTCGACTGCCACTGAGTCGGTCATCGGACGAACACCCTACAGAGGCAGCCGCCCGGCTGATGCGGGCCTCCCCACGCTCCCAAGCACGGACGCTCGACAACTGGCCATGTGGCTCGTCGTCCCCCACGACCCCGCCGGGCTGACACCGCAGACCGGCCCTTCCTGTGGGCCATCGTCCACCAGCCCACCGGCACTCTCCTGTTCGTAGGCCGCCTCGTCGCCCCCACCGCGTAGAACAGCACCGGGACTGCCCCGGCTCGCGGACCGTGTTGCGCGCCCGCCAATCATCTATTATCGTCGATGGTCGATGATTATCCCCGCGCCGATCGAGACCCGACCGGCACTCTCCTCGGAGGATGCCCACGAGTACGCAGGCTGGTTCCGGTGCCTGGCCGACGGGACGAGGCTGCTCGTGCTCAACACTGTGGCCACCGCGGGGCGGGCCATGACCGTCGGGGAGATCGTCGACCGTGTGGGCATCAGCCAATCGACGGTGTCGCACCACCTTCGCATCCTGGCCGAGGACCGGTTCGTCCACATGCGAGCCGACGGGACCCGGACGCTGGTCACCGTCAATCCCGACTGCCTGCAGGCCCTGCCGGAGGCCGCGGCCCGGATAATGGGCTCCGACGCCCCATGACCTCGCTGTCGGGGGCGGCTCTGCTCGTCGCAGAGATGGTCGCGCTCTTCCTGGGCGTCACGCTGGCCGTCACGCTGCTCCAACGGCGCCTCGGCGACGCCACGATCCGGCGGTGGATGGGCGGGCCTCCCCGGCGGGCCGCCCTCAAAGGCATCGCCGTGGGATTCATCACGCCGTTCTGCACCTACTCGGCCATACCGGTCCTGCTCGGCATGCGCCAGGCCGGGGTGAGGCCCGCGGGATACGCCGCCTTCATCTTCGCGGCACCCGTGGTCGACCCGGTCATGATCGGCGTCCTGGCCATCATCATCGGCCCCGCAGGAGCGGTCGTCTATGTCACCACCGCGTTCGCGGCGGCCTTCCTGCTGGCCCTCATCGTCGACTCGGTGGACATCGCACGACACCTCAAACCGGTCCCGGCACTATTCGGGGCGCCCGCCCCGGCCCTTGCCGGAACGGCGGGCCCGCACACTCCGTCGCCGCCGACGAGCTGCTCGGACCCGGACGGGGT
>JGI24792J26632_1002051_pt1 | contig 10963 bp, 7 predicted proteins | sample MesohylBB_FD_26632 | JGI IMG/M metagenome (IMG submission 26632)
GCGTAATCATCGTGTGCGGGTGACATTACGGATTGCATATCACTCGGTGAATCAATGACGAGAACACCGTAGATATCAACATTATTAGGGTAGGAGTCAGCAGCCGGATCGCCATCAGGTCTACCCATATTGTTTCCATCAGTGGGATCGATTTCAAAGACAGTCCACGCGCGGGTACCGCCGTGGTCGTCGCCCCATTCCACATCTAAGTCTTGCGTCATGAGCAAGCCGTCAAGTGTTGAGAGCGAAAATTGGTTGAGTGCGCCACCGGTGCCTTCTTCTATAAGATCGATTGGTGCTGAGGTGGCAAAACCGCCGTTGTTTTGATAGTTACCCTCGGGTCCGTACCACTTCGTAATCCACGCCGCATCACTGCGGTCTTCTCTCAGATCGTCACCGTTGGGATCTGGATCTTCTAAATGTTGGTCCTCGGGCAAGGGACCACCTGTAATGAGACCCGCCGCGAAGACAGCCTGTGAACCGCTGACAATGAGAGTAAATACGATCGCGATTGCGAGTGTTAAAGTGTAAAATCTTTTCATTTTGTATCCTTTTTTAGAGATTAAAAACTAAAGTGATTAGGCGGCGTTATGGTGCCTCCTAAGATGCTTTAATAGGTTATAAACGTTGAAATTGCGTTTAGCATTACAACTTAATTATTATAACACCTGGACATAAATTTGTCAAGGACATTATAAGGCGGTAGTTGGGTTTCACTATGTTCAACCAACCTACACTTCTGTTCGGTGGATTTCCAACTGCACCGACCGAGCCCGTGAAAAGGCGTGAATCAGCAAAAGGCGCGGCACAGTCCGTTCCTACAAGAGGTTTTGGAATTTGGAAATCAAAAAAGCCCTTGTTTTAGAAGGGGAGACAAGGACTTTGGTTAACTAATGATTCTGCTTAATATCTGCCCAAGTTGCTGTCGCCTTCCCCGTAGGATCAACTGGCAGAACACCCCGGACCTCATTGAAGAAACTCTTCTGATCTTTCGCCTTGTCCGGGTAGATTTTGCAGACTTTGTGCGTGTTATCGTCAAAGTGCATATTGATGTAGGCAGCACCGCCGGACTCGCCAACCCGGTAGAGCACAACATTCGCACCTTTCGTCAATTGGACTTCGATGTTGTAGTGTACTATCTGCGCGCCACCTGTCCATGTGGAATCGTTGTACCATTTATCACCGTTGACCCAAATCTGCGCGTGATCGTCGTGTGCCGGGGAAAAAATGGATTTCATATCCTTGGGTGCGTCAATCACACACATCACATAAGTGTCAATGTTATCGGCGGGACCGTCTCTATTCATATTATCTTGGCTCGCCACGTCAAGTTCAAAGACTGTCCACTCTCGAGTGCCGCCGTGCTTCTTATCCCAAGCCATTTTAACGGTTTGCGTCAGTTTCAAACCTTCAACCGTCGAAAGTTTGGGTTCCGTCAGCTTACCCTTGGTGCCTTCATCAATAAGGTCTCTCTTGGAGGAAACTTGGAAGGTTCCATTGTTTTCATAGTTGCCCTCGGGACCGTACCACAGACTGATCCATGTTTTCACATCGGAGTGGTTTTCTCCCAACTGTGCGCCCGGGGCTTCTGCCAGCCAGTCTTTCTCTTTCAAAGGACCATCTTTAACATTGACTTTGTGCTTCTGTGCGAATGCAATCTGAGAACTACTCACAATCAGCGCGAACATAATCGCTATTGCTATCGCAAATTGATACATTCTTTTCATTTTTATCTCCTTCTTTGAAAATAAATAGTTGAAAATACTGGATTAAACGGCAGTATAACCCAGATTCGTTCACAGGTTATGCAACGTGGAAACAATCCAACGTTACGATTAACTACCATAATATTTATACCGAAATTTGTCAAGAAAAAAATGATGCAAAAAATATAGCGAATTGCAGCACGCGATAGTGTTACAATCCGCTATATGTATGGATAGGGTTAGACAACGCGCCTATAGAACTTGTTAGGTGTTCTATTTGCGTTTAATGTCTGCCCATGTAGTTGCCAATTTTCCGACGGGATCCACAGCGAGGGCACCACGGGCTTCATCAAAGAAGCTCTTCTGGTCTTTCGCCTTGTCCGGATAGATCTCGACAGCGTCATGCGTTTTATCGTCAAAGTGCAAGTTCATATACGCATCACCGCCGGATTCACCACACCGGTAAAGCAGGACATTCCCGCCTTTTTGCAATTCAATCTCAACATTAAAGTCCACCTGTAGGGGAGCACCCGTCCAACGCGAATTGTTGTACCATTTTTCGCCGTTAATCCAGATCTGTGCATGGTCATCATGCGCTGGAGACATCACGGATGTCATTGCCTCGGGTGCCTTAATAACAATAATACCATAGGTGTCAATGTTATCCCCGGGACCATCTCTGTTCATGTGATGTGAGTCTGCGGGGTCAAACTCAAAGACTTCCCATCCTCGCGGTCCGCCATGTCCCTTATCCCAGCCGACATCAACGGTTTGCGTCAGTTTCAAACCATCAATCGTCGAAAGAGATTCCTGCGTCAGTTTACCCTTGGTGCCTTCGTCGATAAGGTCTTTTGGAGCAGAAGCACCAAACCCACCGTTGACTTCGTAGTTTCCATCCGGACCATACCACTTTGTGATCCAGTTTTTGTTATCTGAATGATCTTCATTCAGTTCTGGGGCTGGATCCGTTAACCAATCCTTCTCTTTTAGAGGACCATCTTTAATATTGACTTTCTGCGCGAAGGCAAGGTGCGAGATGCTCACAACCAGCGCGAACATAATCGCTATTGCGATCGTGAATTGACATAACTTTTTCATTAGAAATTTGCCTCCTTATAGACAGCAATTTGTAAGGCGATAGCAAATTGTGGAAATCTGCATGCTCCGCCATAGGTAGGGGTGAATCTATGGTAGGTTTCAGAATTAATCGGACATTCGGAAAAACCTAACGTTCGTGAGTGTCCGTGGGACTGGCACAAACTAAAAGTTTATGCTACAAATATGGTTCATCTTATTTATCGGTTCTACCATAAATATAATCTGGATTCACCAAGAAATATACACGTTATTAACTATTATAGATTTTTAACGAAAATTTGTCAAGTCTGTACCAAAGAAAAAATCGCCATCTCATCTTGATAGGACTTACGCACTTCACGGGTAGGTGCGGTTAGGAAAGCATACTAACACAAATTATGGATAGGCATCCAAAGCAGATTGCCATCTGGTGAGTTGCGCGACGCGCTGCTGCGCATCTGTTGGCACTTCAAATGGTCTGCCACGGGTATCAACAACCAATCCGACGACACCCCCCAGTGCCTCTGCTTCAACAACTTGTCCATTCCCTGCACCGACATCAAACCTTCGCGAAGGCTGGAGTTTTAAGGAGGCCTTCTCTCCCAATGGAAGTGAATAGAGCCGCAATTCGCCGTAGGGTACATCTTCCGTAACAGGTGGATTGCCTGCAATACGCACTTCAATCGAAAGGCACGTTTCACCTACCTTTGCAACACCGACCGGTGCGATAGCAGTGCCTAAATGGATAAGGCAATCCCGTTCAAAGACCTGCGTCGCGGCTTCAGGGTTCACCTGTGCCAGCACACCGAGTTGTGGCATCATGAAGATACTATCAACGGCGAGATGGGTTATACCTTCAGGTTGAAACGCGTCTATCATCATGAGCATGGCTTGCTGACGGCGTGGGGCATGCGACAAAACGCCACCGCTTCCGACGAGCATATCCAAGGAAAGCATGTCGACAAGGGTTTGACCGCTTTCTGCTTGATCAAAGGCTTCAGAGATCGTCCGTTGTTGTTGGACACCGCGCAATTCCACGGCGAGTTGCTTGTGCTGCTCAAAAGCGAGTCGGAGTGCCTCACGGGCGATCGCCTGTTCAAGAATCAGTTCTTGCAAGGTCTGTGGAATTGTCGTCGGGCGAATCATCTTGTTTTTGATTCGGTTGCGGAGGTCGCCGACTTCGATATCAAACGGCACCCAACGAAGGACGTTTTCTAAACCGGCTTCAACAAGGACGTTGGAGANACTGTAACTCATACCGAGATTTGCACTCACAGTGCGATTAAAGATAGGTTCGCCTTCTTTGTTTTTAAAGACGGAAAACACATCNGTCGTCGCGCCNCCGATGTCAACACCGACGACTTGAATATCTTGTTGTGTGGAGACGGTCTGAATTATCTCACCGACTGCACCGGGAGTCGGCATAATCGGGGCATCTGTCCAGTCGATGAGTTTCCTGTAACCCGGGGCATGTGCCATAACGTGTTCGAGGAATTGGTCCTGAATCTTGTGGCGTGTCGGCATGAGGTTTTCGCGTTCTAAAACTGGACGCAGGTTGTCTGTTATCTCCAGTGCCATTACGTCTTGCAGGCGTTCTGTAATTGACTCGCGTGCCTCAATGTTCCCAGCATAAATGAGGGGAAGTTCATAAGCAATACCTAACCGAGGTCTCGGACGCGCAGCCGCGATAATTTCAGCCAATTCAACGACGTGTGAGCTCGTCCCGCCGTCAATACCACCCGATAGGAGCAACATATCAGGACGTAGATGCCGGATGCGTTCAATTTTTTCGTGTGGGAGGCGTTTATCGTTGGAAGCAATAACATCCATAACGATGGCACCGGCACCAAGTGCGGCACGCTCTGCACTTTCAGCGGTCAGATTGCGGACAACACCCGCTACCATCATCTGCAGTCCGCCACCGGCACTGCTCGTTGATATGTAGATGTCGACCCCTTCATCTCCGCGTTGGGGTTTGAGGATCACACCGTTATCGAGGAGTTTGCGTCCTGCGAGTTCTTCAACTTCAGTGATGGCATTGATAACACCCGCCGTTACATCCTCAACAGGTGCTTCAACCGTGGTAGGTGCCTCGCCACGTACGACGAGTTGGTATTCTTCACCCCTTTTCTCAATTAGAATTGCTTTCGTTGTCGTGCTACCACAATCAGTAGCAAGAATAGAGCGGATGTCCTCCGCTGGTTTGTTCATGCACTCGATCTCCTGTCTTCAGATTATGTATGCGTTATCGGAGCATCGCGACTGAAAGTCGCTCCTACAAATTGGCTGTCAGCGGTCAGCAGTCAGTAAGATCGCGAGTGAAACTCGCTCCTACAGACCTGCAGATTAATAGCCTAATTGCTGCAGATACTCTCGGTTCACCGTCATGCGTTCGAGATCCGAACGTTCTTCAACCTGTCCAGGACACGCCGTAACCCACCGGTCATAGTTGAGTTCCTCCAGTGTTGACATGATTCCGGGAAAATCCATGACAGTACCGGCACCGACATCTACCCAACCGACATCGTAAGGCGTGTCATCATCGCCGCCGGTTACGCTGCAATAATCCTGCAGGTGAACGTAGACGAGGACATCACTATAGCGTCGAATGGATTCAATCGGATCGTACCCCCAGAGTGCAGAGTGCGATACATCTATACACAATTTACACTTTCGTAGGAGACTCATATATTTTGCCCAATCGTCGATCGAGTCCACTGTCGTGTTGGTATGAATATGATAACAGACCTCCAAACCGTACTGTGCGGCGTATTCTGCCCACGCTTCGGAAACATCAGCAAGTGCGGCGAGATCGGAATTATTCACTGGACGGTCTTGGGGTTTTCCTGCCCCCATGAACATGAAACAATCGGCTTCAACTTCTGCGGCAAAGTCAATACGCCGTTTGTTGAGTTCCATCTGTTCTGTGTTTTGGTCGATCGGTAGTCCGCGTGCTGTTACGGCGGCGATAGGTAGATCGGTATTGTTGCATACTTGTCGGATATGTTGAGGCGTGCCTACCCAGTCCAAGGACTGCCGCATCTCCCAACCGTCCCATCCTGCATCCTTCAGTTGCGTCAACAATTCCTCAAAATCTGGTGTCTGCCAGCGTAATGTACTATATCCAAATTTGAAACCCATGCTGTTTCCTCCTATTTTGGGTATCGGAAACCATCGTCTGTCGGTTATCGGTTGCCAGCAGTTTTGAGAAGTTGTAAAGTGTGCTAAAGTCGAGAAGTTGTAAAGTTTATCCGAACTTGCGAAATTTACGGACTTGCCAACTTTCTACTGACCGCTGAGTACTGATCGCTGATGGCTATTTAAAATATTATACCACATTTTCAAAAAAATCTATTGCTATATAACAGATGGTTTTGTTAAACTATATCCGTTAAACTTAGGGATTTTCCGTAATTACCCATTTTAAGGAGAAAACATGGATAAAGTGAAACTCGGTTTTATCGGAACCGGTGGTATGGCGAGCGCGCACATGCGCAACCTCAAAGACGACTTTGAGGACGTTGAATTTTGTGCAATGTGTGACATCTCGGAAGACCGAGCAAAACAGCGTGCCGAAGAATTTGGCGGCAACGCTTACAGCGACTACCGTGCCATGTACGACAAAGAGGACTTGGACGCGGTTTATATCTGTACACCGCCTTTTGCACACGGCGAACAGGAACGCATTGCTTGTGAAAAAGGCATCGCGATGTTTATTGAAAAGCCGATTCATTCCGAATTAGAACCGGCGATTATCATTAATGAATACATTGAACAGAGCGGCGTGATTACGAGTGTTGGTTATCATTGGCGCTACGGTGGTAATGCCCAGAATGCGAAAGCGATGCTTGAAGAACAACCGCAAATTCTCGGCGCACTCGGATATTGGATGGGTGGGATGCCCGGTACACCGTGGTGGCGCGTCCGCGCAGAATCCGGCGGGCAGCACGTCGAACAGACAACACACATCTTCGATTTGGCGCGGTTCCTCGTCGGTAGCGATGGAAAGACCGTCCACGGCGTTGCCGCGAGCGGTAGTATGGCGCATATTGAGAACTATGACATAGATGACATCAGCATGGTGAACATCGAATTCAAGAACGGTGCTGTTGCGAACATCGTCTCGGCTTGTGCGATGGAGGGTTTCAATCGCGTAAACCTTGAAGTCTTCACACGCGGTCTTGTTGTCACTGTCGGTGGTTCAAACGAAGTGAACCGAGGCGGAGAGACAGAACCGCTCTCGAACGACGGTGGAGCGGACAGGGATCGCGTCTTTATTGATGCCGTAAAGAGTGGGGACTCCTCCAAAATTCTATCACCTTACAGCGACGCATTAGAGACACTCCGTATCATGCTCGCCGCGAGTACTTCCTTCCGCACAGGTAAGGCGATAGACCTGTAGAAAATAGTAGGCACATACGTGTCGTTACGGCACGATGGAGCGTGCCTACTCCTTTATGTTACGGCACGACAGAACGTGCCTATACCTCAAAGAAAGAGAGAATTATGCCAATTAATCAATCCATCTGTTTTGGCGGTTTCAGCCGTGGTAGAGATCCAATAGATGTCATCAAGAAAGCCGCTGAAATCGGTTATAAATCCATTGAAATGTTGCCCGCAGAATATTGGTCGGTCGTTCAGGACCACGGGATGCGCGTCGCGATTATCGTAGGACACGCCTCACTTCCGTCCGGATTAAACGATCCAAGCAACCACGACCGGATTGAAGATGAAATCCTCAAGAACATTGACATCGCGGCGGAAAACGACATTCCCGGACTCATCTGTTTCTCTGGAAACCGAGAAGGCAGATCAGAAGAAGAGGGACGTGACAACACAATAGCAGGCTTGTCACGTGTTACCAAAGCCGCCGANGAGAANGGNATCAANCTCTGCGTCGAGTTGCTCAACAGTAAAGTCAACCATCCAGATTATCAATGCGACACAACGGCATGGGGTGTTGAAGTCTGCAAAGGGGTAGGTTCACCCCGAGCGCAGCTGCTCTATGACATCTACCACATGCAGATCATGGAAGGCGACCTTATTCGCAACATCACCGATTACAGTGACTATATCGGGCACTACCACACCGCGGGGAATCCCGGACGGCATGACCTCGATGACGAGCAGGAAATNTACTATCCTGCCGTGATGCGTGCCATCGTGAACACNGGATACGACCTCTATGTCGGACACGAATTCGGTCCCAAAGGGGATGCGTTCGATGCGATGCAACACGCTTACGATGTTTGTAACGTCTAACTACTTCCCATGTAAATTGTAGGGGTAGGTCTTGTGCCTACCCCATTTTTATCTTTTGTCTGAATCGCGGATTTGCACGGATTTACCAGATTACGCCGATTTTAAGGTTTTGCTTAACCTCCTGCCCTATTTTTTATTATAGGACTTATGCATGCTGCTCTTTTGTAGCATAGACTGTTAGTCTGTATCAACAAACCGTCTCTCTTTTTTGGGGGGATCCCATCTCACAGTGCGTGCTATGGTCAAAACTGCGTAAGTCCCGTATTATTCAAAATGACACCTGAACAGCAAGCCAGACGCAATATAGACAAAATGCTTGAGACAGCGGGTTGGTGTGTCCAGAATCACGCAGGGCATAACACCGCCGCTGCGTTTGGCGTTGCTGTTCGCGAATATCCGTTGAGGGCAGATCAGAGGGCTGATTACCTCCTGTTTATTAATGGTATCGCTGTTGGTGTTATAGAAGCCAAACCGGAAGGGACAACTCTCAGTGGTGCCCTTCAGCAGGTAGAACGGTATCGAGCGAGTTTGCCGGATAACTTACGTCGCCTCGCTGAATTACCCTTCTCGTATGCATCAACAGGGGTTGAAACCTATTTTCGTGACATCCGTGATCCAAATTCCCGTTCTCGTCCTATTTTTACATTCCATACACCTGAAAACCTCTCTCATCAAGCCACCGAGTCGAGAACCCTACGGGAGCGAGTCAAAGATGATTTGCCTCTATTAGAAAAAGGCAGCTTAAGAGATTGTCAATTTGAAGCGATAGTCAATCTTGAAGCATCTTTGAAGGATGCAGACCCGCGCGCCTTAATCCAGATGGCGACCGGTAGCGGGAAAACTTATGCCGCCGTGAGTGCTGTTTACAGACTCATCAAATTTGCTAAGGTCAAACGGATTCTTTTTCTTGTAGACAGACGGAACCTCGGCACGCAGGCTCATCGCGAGTTTCAGTCTTACACGCCTCCCGACGACAATTCAAGATTCACAGAACTCTACAACGTCCAACATCTCGCCAGCAACACAATTGATCCGGTAAGTCAGGTCTGTATCACGACACTTCAACGTCTCTATTCTATGCTGAAAGGCGATTTCGACTTTGAAGCAGAGAAAGAGGAAGTTTCCGGCTTTGAAAATGGGGATGTACAAACACCAGAGGTTACCTATAATCCATCAATCCCTATTGATACCTTCGACGTTATTATCGTTGATGAATGCCATCGTTCCATCTACGGCAGATGGCGACAGGTGTTGGAATACTTTGACGCTTTCATTGTTGGACTCACTGCAACGCCGTATAGCCAAACACTCGGTTTCTTTGACCACAATCTCGTTTCTGAATATCGTCATGAACAAGCCGTGGAGGACAATGTAAACGTTGGTTATTACGTCTATCGGATTCAGACCGAGATTACACAAAGTGGAAGCACACTTGAGGCGGGTAGTTATGTCGCAAGACGGGACAGGCACAGTCGGAGGCTTAACTGGGATGAGTTAGACGCTGATGTTGAATATGCAGAAACACAATTGGATCGGGAGGTCGTTGCTATAGACCAGATTCGCACAGTTATTGAGACGTTTAAGGAGAAACTTTTCACGGAACTCTTTCCGAGTCGGAGAATTGTTCCCAAAACGCTTATCTTTGCCAAAGATGATTCACACGCCGAGGATATCGTCCACATTGTCCGAGACGTATTCGCGAAAGGCGACGAATTTTGTCAGAAGATTACCTATCAGAGCGATAAACCGGAAGAACTTATCCCACAATTCCGCAATGATCCGATTTTCCGAATTGCTGTCAGCGTTGACATGATTTCCACCGGTACCGACATTAAACCGCTTGAATGCCTGATTTTTATGCGCGCTGTTCGATCCAGCGGCTATTTTGAGCAGATGAAGGGGCGCGGTGTGCGCACTATCAATCCTAACGATCTGCAATCCGTCACCGGTGATGCGACTGCCAAAACACACTTTGTTATCGTTGATGCTGTCGGGGTCTGCGACGCAGTGAGAACCGATTCACAACCGCTTCCAGGCGATCTGCCTTCTGGTGAACTCCGTGAACCCACTGAAACGGATAGGGGCCAATTGATTGACGAGATTAGTGAAGATCGGATTATTGATGCCGGATTTGACAATCTAAATTCCACACAGGTTACTGCCGTCATCCACGCCTTTAAACGGTTTATTGACCAAAACGTAGATGAATTGCCAGCGTTACAAATCCTGTGTAACCGTCCCGAGGCAGAAGGCTCGCTCAATGAAGACGGCTTAATTGTGTTGGAAGCATCATTACAACAGTATTCAAACGGACTCTCTTGCGAGGCTTTATGGTTTGCCTATCAGCAAAGATTCCCGAACCGTGTGCAAGGCAACGTTGAACGGCGCACGGACCTTATATCTCTCATTCGGTTTGCTCTTGGTGAGAGCAATTTCCTTGAGCCTTTCCGTGTAACTGTCAATCGAAACTTCGAAGAATGGTTAGAGGGTAGAGATTTTACTTCAGAACAACTCTATTGGCTTAAATTGATACGGGAACATATTACGACTTCGCTTGACATTCGGATGGATGATTTTGAGTTCACTCCCTTTGCAGAGCTTGGAAACGGAGCGAAAGTCTATCAACTCTTCGGCAATGATTTAGGGGATATACTAAAGGATCTCACAGAAAAATTGGTTTCTTAATTTCCGCGTTGTGGCTAAGACTTCTTATTTTCAAAAACGGCTTGAATACAAATAGAATTTGTAGTAAACTTGTAATAATATGAGACGTTTAACATAAAACAGACACAAAAAAGATTTTGGCGGATGTTAACTCCATTTGCCAAAATACGCTTAAACTAAATGGTAAGGTATTATAATGAATCCAATGGGTTTGCCTCTGAATTGGCAACTGGTAAAATTTGAGGAGGTTGCTA
>JGI24792J26632_1002058_pt1 | contig 10935 bp, 10 predicted proteins | sample MesohylBB_FD_26632 | JGI IMG/M metagenome (IMG submission 26632)
GGCGGGACTCTCCCTATTACACCGCCGAAATAGCCCCGGACTCGGTAGCCAGCCTCAATGATTTCTGCCGCAGTCTCGGCTCGCTCTCCGCGGACGTAGCCTATGACCAGGTGGTAGCCGTCGACTTCGCCCATCTCTGGACCCAGCGGTAGGTGAGTGTGATGAGGGTGGATATCAGGGTGCCCGTCGGCCTGCCGCTCCCCGAGACTGCCGATTTCATCGCCAAATGCGAAGAGGCCGGCTTCTCGGGTGTTGGCGTCCATGACCATCAGCACAGCGGGCGGGACGTGTTTCTCACGCTGGCCCTGGCCGCCGAGCGAACCTCCCGGCTCACGTTGTACCCGGCGACCTCCAACCCGGTCACCCGTCACCCGATGGTGCTGGCCTCGCTGGCCCACTCACTGGAGGAGATTGCGCCCGAGCGCGTGCGCCTGACCGTGGCTCCCGGCTACCTCGCCGTCGGCAATATCGGGCGGCCCCGGGCCACCGTCGCGGCCATGCGTCGGTCCATCCTCACCATCCGCCGCCTGCTGAGAGGCGAGACCGTGGAGTTCAATGGGGTCGAGACCCGGCTGCGCAATGTCAGCGACCCGCCCACGCCGGTGCTCATGACCGCCGCCGGCCCGCGGATGGTTGAACTGGCCGGCGAGGTCGCCGACGGCGCGCTGCTGCTGGTCGGCCTCCATCCCAAAGCGGTCAATGCCGCCCGCCGCCGACTGGAGTTCGGAGCGGCAAGGTCGGGACGCAGCCTCGAGGGTTTCCAGACGATCTTCATCACCCCGACCACGGTGTCGGATGATGGGCCGGCCGCCCGTCGCTTCCCCCAACAACGGTTCCGCCCAGATCAGCCGTACCTGAAGTATCCCAGCGACTCCAACCTGGTCTGGCTGCGAGAGGCCGGCATCGACCTGGCCGACGACTTTGTCCCTGAAAGCATCAGCAACACCCAGGCGGACGAAATATGCGACGCCTTCGGTCTCTTCGGCACACCCGAGGAATGCCGGGCCCGACTTCAGCGGGCCCGGGACGAATCGGGCATCGACCACGTCTTCATCTTTCCCACCCACACCCAGGAGGGTGGCTACGACATGCCGCAAGCCGAGGTGGACGCCTTCCGGGAGATCATCATGCCGGGCTTGGGCCGGCTTTCGTAACGGCGCTCCGTCCGTCCAGGCGAGCCAACCACTACACCGCTATATGGCGTGCATACCGATAAAGCGGCCTTGAGCAATGTATCGAACGCGGACCGCAAGCGTGCCATCATCGACGTGCAAGGTCAGATGGTCCTCACGCGTACCCAGTTTGATCAGAACCGTCATTGCGAGCGCAGCATGGCAATCTCGTTGGGAACAGAACCGTCATTGCGAGCGCAGCGTGGCAATCTTGTTGGGGCCAGGATCGTCGCCGCATCAACGGTATTGCCGCGTCGCTCCTCGCAATGACCAGTTTGCGGAAACTGGGTACGCATGAGCAGATGGTCGCGGCACCCTGGCATCGGTCAGGAGCACAGGGGTTATGAGGTTGTGGGCCGGAACATAGGGGTTGTCGTGGGCGATTGTCGCGTTGACAGCCCTATGCACGCGGACTACACTCGCCCCCGCTGAACTACGGACAATCCAACGTACCAGACGGACCGATAATGCTCTCCACCGACGTTTCTGATGCCATCGAGTTGATGTTCGAGACCGGGTGGACCGATGGCCTGCCGGTCGTGCCACCATCCGAAGACCTGGTCCGCAAGTTCGTGGAGAGCGCCGGCCGCGGAGGCGACGAACTCGTCGCGGAACTGCCGCCCCTGGGCGGACGCGCCACCGTCGAGCGCATCGCGGTCAACGCGGTCATGGCCGGCTGCCGGCCGGAGCACATGCCCGTGATCATCACCGCCCTGGAGGCGATGATGGATGAGCGGTTCAACCTGCGGGGCGTGATGTGCTCCACCGGCATCCACACGCCGCTGTTGATCGTCAACGGCCCCATCGTCAAGGAACTGGACATCAACGGCGGTTACAACTGCTTCGGCTCCGGCTGGCGGGCCAACGCCACCATTGGCCGCGCGGTCAAGCTCGCCCTGCTCAACCTGGGTGGAGCCATCCCTGGCGAGACCAACAAGGCCACCTTCGGCCACCCCGGCGCCTACACTTACTGCGTTGCCGAAGACGAGGACGCCAACCCCTGGGAGCCGATGCACGTCGAGTTGGGCTTTGCCCCGACCGACAGCACGGTGTCGGTGTTCCCGGCGGAGGCGCCCCACAACATCATGTACCACGCCTCCCACTCGCGGAACTTCCTGTCCGTGCTCGCCGACACCATGTGCACCCTGGGGAACGTCCAGATGTACGTCATGGGTGACACCTTCGTGGTCATCGGCCCCGAGCACGCCAAGTTCCTCCACCGCGACGGCTGGAACAAACGGGACATCCGCCAGTTCCTTTACGAGAACGCCCGCAAGCCGGTGCGAAAACTCCGTCAGGGCGGCCCTCCCCAAGGCGACTCTCGCCGCGGCCACTTCTGGCCCAGGTACATCGACGCCGATGACGACGACCAGATGGTGCCGGTGGTCCGCGCCCCGGACCGCATCAACATTTTCGTCGCCGGCGGCGCCGGCGGCCCCCACTCGGCCTACCTGCCCGGCTGGGGCTCTCGCCGGGTCACGCGAAAGATCCAACGTTGATTAGATTGTGTTGACATTCCAGTCATTCCCGCTTTCGCGGGAATCCAGAGAGTACAAATAAAGCCAACGTTTCGGTCGCAAGGCTTTTCTGGGTTCCTGCTTTCGCAAGAACGACGGTGTACTTTCAAAATATCAACACAACTTGGCGAATAGTAGAGGGAACGATGACTGTAACGAATTACCAAGACCGGATGCGGGAATTGGGCTTGGCCCTGCCCATCGACCCGGACGCCGCGTCCCGCTGGCGGGCCGCGCCTCGGCTGGACACGCTGCACGACAAGGTCGGTGGCTTTCTGGGCAACCGCAAGGCCAACGCCGACCTCCTGTTGCGCAACATCGGTGAGCGGATGGCAAAAGACCTGGAACTGGGCGACATCGTCGCCGTGGACAAGTACGTCTATTCCCGGCCGGCCGCCGATGAGATTATCAGCGATCTCTCCGAGCGCTGCGACTTCGTGGTTACCGCGATTGCCGATTGAGGCTCCTGCACCGCGTGCAGTGTGCACGACGCAATGGCGCTGGAGAACCTCGGCATCCCCACGGTGGTGCTCTGCACTGACCCGTTCCTGAACTCGGCCTTCCTCCATGCCCGCACCTTTGGCCGCCCTGAGTTCCACCCACTCGGCATTCCTCATCCCCTGGGTGGACTGACGCCCGACCAGGTCTCGGTACGCGCCGGGCAGCTGGAACAGGCGGTAATCGACACGCTGACAACCTACTAGAGCGACCAACAACCTGCTCCCGGGGTCACCGGGCGTGAATGCCCGTGCGTCCCCCAGTTTCCGGCGGAGAAACGTCAGAACCAGGATTTTCAAGATTTAGGGATCACCAGGATTGGAGCCGTTCCGTGATGGAGATCGCCCAATCCTGCCCAATCATAAAATCCCGTAAACCTTGATTCGGACAATTTACGGATGTAAGTACGCACGAAGCGCAATCGAGGAGGCGAGGACATGGTCACCGTCGGCAGTGGCAAGTACACGTACGAGCAGGTCGAGAACTGGGAGAAGCTGCCCGACGGATGGGCGTTGGGTCAAACCGCCATCGTCACCGACTCCGAGGACCGGGTGTATCTCTTCAACCGCGGCGAACACCCGCTGATCGTTCTTGACCGTGACGGCAACTTTCTCGCCTCCTGGGGCGAAGGCACCCTCCCCGACGCCCACGGCATGTTCATCGACGACGACGAGAACCTCTACATGCCGGTCAAGAACAGCCACGTGGTCCTTAAGTACGACCCCAGCGGCAACCTGCTGATGACCATGGGCGAGTGGGACAAGCCCTCGGACACCGGCTGGTCGGGGAACTACAGCGACCCGGTGGTCAGGGCAGCCGGGCCATTCAACAGCCCCAGCGACGTCGCCATTTCCCCGGACGGTCTCCTGTATATTTCCGATGGCTACGGCAACGCCCGGGTGCACCGGTTCACCCCCGACGGCGAGCTGGTGGACTCCTGGGGCGCGCCGGGTAAAACCGGTCCCGGCGAATTCCACGTCCCTCACGGGGTCTGGGTGCACACCGACGGGCGGGTGTTCGTGGCCGACCGCGAGAACAACCGCATGCAGATATTCGACTCCCAGGGCAACTTCCTGGAGCAGTGGACGGACCTGGCGCGGCCCTGCGACATCTACATCGACGACGATCTGGCGGTGTATGTGCCCGAGCTGGACGGTTTCATGTCCATCCTGGACATCGAGGGCAACGTCCTGGCCCGCTGGGGCAGCCCTCGTGACGCAGGGTGGGGCAACGGCGCCCACGCCGTCTGGGTCGACTCCCACGGCGACATCTACGTGAACCAGAACCTCGAGGGCGAGCGGCTGATCAAGTACCGCCACGTCGGCGGCTAGTAGCCAGCCCGCTTGAGCCTGGTCTCAGGGAAAGTTCAAGCGGCCCTTTCCGCAGGCAGGACTTGTGAAAAGCCCCTCCTCCCATCATGGTGAGCTTGTCGAACCACAACGCCGGCAACGACAGCATCCTTCGACAGGCTCAGGATGTGCGGAAACCAAGGAAGCCCATTACTTTGCACAAGCCCTGTTCCGTAGGGACAGGCGACCCGCGTCAACGCAGGTCGGGGTGAGGATATGCGCGTTGGTTATCAGGTCGGGCACGTGGTGCAGCGGGACAGCATCGACCATCAGCAACAGTGGCAAAACCACCTGGAGCAGTTCCGGGCCTCGCGCGACGCCGGGTTCGACATCTATTGCTGGGGCCACCATTACCTGATCGATCCCTTCCAGCACTTCCAGCCCTGGCCGGTGCTGGCGCGGCTGGCTGCTGAGCCGGGAAACATGCAACTGGCCACATCGGTCCTGTTGCTGCCGCTGCTGAACCCGGTGGACGTCGCCGAGCAGGCGGCGACCCTGGACCACATCGCGGAAGGGCGCTTTATCCTTGGCATTGGCCTGGGCTACCGGCCGGAGGAGTTTGAGGCGTTCGGAACCAGCCTGTCCCATCGCGGCGCCCGTTGCACCGAAGCTCTCGGGCTGATGCGCCGCCTGTGGACCGAAGATGAGGTCACCCACCACGGCCGCCACTTCCACGTCACCGGAGCGCGTCCCACCGCCCGACCCTACCAGCAGCCACACCCCAAGATCTGGCAGGCCGCGATGAGCGATCCGGCAGTGCGGCGGGTCGCCCGGAGCGGCGACATCCTCTACGTCGGGCCCGCCCAGTCCAACGCTGCCATCCGGCGCCAGATATCTCTGTACCATGAGACCCTCGAGGAAAACGGCCACGACATCCCCGAGGATATGGTCATCGTGCGCGAGTTCTACTGCGCCCCCACCCACGAGGAGGCACTGGAACGGGCCAGCGCCAAGCTCGCGAGGAAATACGAGGTCTACGCCCAACACGGTCTCCACGGCGCCGACGATGAGCTAACCAGCAAGGTGACCGGCGACCTGGAAACGCTGATGGACGACACCTTCCTGGTGGGCAGCCCCGAGGACTGCGTCGAGCAGATCGCCGCCTACCATGAGATGGGGTTTACCGACGTTGCTCTGAGGTTGTTCTACCCGGATATGTCCCAGGCGGAGGTGCTGGAGCACATCGACCTGGTGGGCCGCGAGGTCATCCCGGCGCTGCACGCCCTGTAGTCCGCTTCGTGGTTACGCGGGCCGGTCTTGAAACGCCGCCCACTTGTTGTAATCAGCGGCGGCAAAACGCCCACGTTGATGCGATGAGCAGCACAGACTTAACCGGGAGCGACTCGCCGACAAGCAAGCGCTGGATCGTCGTCGCCCTCGCCGTTTTCTATCCCCTGGTCCTGTTTGGCGGCGCGGCGCTGAAGGCTGAATACAGTCATCTGAGCCAGTACATCAGCGAGCTCAACGCCACGGGCTCGGCGTGGAGTTGGCAAATAGGCTTCCTCGGGTTTCTCCCCCTGGGTTTCCTTGGCGCTGTCCTGTTGCTGGTGGTTGCGCCACGCGCAGGACTGCAAGGGATTAGCAAAATTGGCTGCTGGCTACTTATCGCCGAACCCATAACCTACATCGGTTCAGCTTTCGCGCCTTGCGATTTGGGTTGTCCAAGCACCGGGAGTCTTTCCCAGAACGTACACAATATTTTGTCCGTGGTCACTCTTCCAATCACTACGCTTGGACTAGTGTTCTTGTCCTGTAACAGTAGACTTATCTTGGTACAACGGGTGGGCTGGTTGGTCTTGGCTGCGAGCTTCATCACGCTCTACATGGTGGCGTTGGTACCCGATGTCGCTCATTGGCGAGGATTGCTACAGCGTCTCGCAGAAGGTGTACTCTATGGCTGTCTGTGCATTATCAGTTGGAAGTTGTTGGCGGGTTGTCGCCGCGCGACCGAGCTGCACGAGGAAAGCGATTGAATTCGCTCTGCCGGTCGAAAAGGAGGAAACATGACTACCCAGCCGACCCTGCTGACCATTGGAGACTACGAAGCCCTGGCCAGGCAGACCATGCCCCAGGCCCTGTTCGACCGGCTGTTCGGCGACCTGGGCGCGCCCGACTGGATAATCAACACCAACAACGTCCAGGCCATGAGCGAAGTCAAGCCGCGTCCCCGGATCCTGGTGGACGTCACCGAGCGGGACATGACCACCACGGTCCTGGGCGAAGAGATCAGCATGCCGGTGATGCTGGCCCCCACCAGCGGGCCCACCCCATGGGCGAGTTGGCTTCCACCCGGGCCGCCGGCGGCGCGGGAACCATTCTGGGGCTCAGCACCGCCTCCAGCTACAGCATTGAGGAAGTTGCCGAGGCTGCCACCAATTCCCTTTGGTTTCAACTCTACTTCTTCGAGAACCGGGAGCTGACCGAGATCCTGGTGCGCCGGGCGGAAAACGCGGGCTACAAGGCCATGATGCTCACGGTGGACAACCTGGGCGCCAACTCCCGGGAGCGGGAATACCGCTACGCCTACATCCTGGACCAGGAACCCACCCTGAAGAACTGCCAGGGAATCCAGCTGCCCAACCTGCCCGCGCGGGAGAACTTCGCCGAGAGCTTCGAGTCGGGCCTGAACTGGTCCGACTTGGAGTGGCTGCGCTCCATCACCTTCGATGCCGCTGGTCATCAAGGGCGTGCAAACGGCCGAGGACGCCCGGCTTTGCGCCGAGTACGGCTGCGAGGCGCTGGTGGTCTCGAACCACGGCGGCCACGCCTTGCAGGGCACGGAGGGCACCATCGAGATGCTGCCCAAGATCGCAGACGCCGTGGGCGACCGGCTGGAGGTCTACTTCGACGGCGGCCTCCGCAAGGGCGCGGACGTGCTGAAGGCGCTGGCCCTGGGCGCCCGGGCGGTCTTCGTGGGCCTGCCCATCTTCTGGGGGCTGTCGGTCAACGGCGAAGAGGGGGTCCGCCACTGCCTGGAGATCCTGCGCACCGAGCTCAGCGTGACCATAGGCCTCTGCGGCGTGACCGACGTGAAGCGGGTGGATCGCTCCGTTGCCCAGGACCCGGCCTCGGGCAGCGCCGGCGGCGTGGTGGGTGAGCATGGCGACGATCTCGTGGGGAGACAAGACGACGCTCAGACAGCGGGACTGCCGGATGCGTCGAAGATCGGGCTGCATTCCCGGCGACGACAACCCGGGTATGCGCGAGGGTAGGTAACTGTTCAGGATGTTGTCATTGCGAGGCGCTTGCGCCGTGGCAATCTCGATGCCGTAGCAGCCACGCCTGTCCCGAAGGACTCTCATGCGCCAACGGGATTGCCGCGCTTCGCTCGCAATGACACTTTCACCGCAACTCTGAACAGTTACGAGGGTAGTCCTGCGGTTGACCTCTGAGTTCGGCGAACGTACATTATGTCGGCCCGCATGGGCCCTATGCCAAAACCCTGCGAAAACGGGATGTGCGCTCCAATATGACCCTCCGATTTGTTCATGCTGCTGACCTCCACCTGGACAGCCCGTTCACGGGGATCAGGGCAGCCGCTCCCGAAAATGTCGCCACAACGCTGTACTCGGCTACGTTTGACTCCTATCAAAACATCGTAGATCTCTGCATCACCGAAGGCGTGGATGCGCTGCTCGTCGCCGGAGACATTTACGACAGCGCCGACCGCAGCCTGCGTGCCCAGCGCGCCTTCATCGACGGTCTGCAAAGGCTGGACGCCGCCGGCATCCGGTCGTTCGTTTGCCACGGAAACCACGACCCGCTGGATGGCTGGGAGGCGCGGCTGTCCTATCCGGATGGCTGCCACCGGTTTGGCTCCGAATTCTCGCCGGCGCCCGTTTTCCCCGATGATCCGGAGCGTGCCCTGGTATACGGCATCAGCTATCCCACCCGGGATGTGTACGACAACCTGGTCTCGCGTCTCGGGCGGGTGGACGATGGCGCGTTGGCCATCGGCCTGCTGCACGCCAACGTCGGCGGCAACACCGACCACGCGCTGTACGCGCCCTGCTCGCTGGACGACCTGGCGCAGTCGGGGATCGACTACTGGGCGCTGGGCCACGTTCACACCCGCCAGGTCCTGCGCCAGCACGCTCCGACGGTGGTGTATCCCGGCAATCCTCAGGGCCGGCACCCCAACGAGACCGGCGCCCGGGGCGTCTACCTGGTTGAATTCGACGATAACCGCAACATCAGCCTGGATTTCCGACCGACCGACACGGTCCGGTGGGAGCAGGCCAGCATCGACATCAGTGCGCTGGAGACCGAGCAGGACCTGCTCAACGCAATAGACGACGCCTTGCAAAGCCTGCTCGATAGCTCGGAAGGCAGGTCTGTGGTCGCCCGCGTGACCCTGACTGGCCGGGGCGAGCTGAACCGGTTCCTTCGCCAGCCGGCCGCGCCGGATGATCTACTGGCGAGTGTCAACGACCAATGGGCCCAACGGCTGCCGTTCGTGTGGTGCGAACGTATCCAGGACCAAACCGCGGCGGCCGTAGACCGCGACGCCATGCGTTCCGGCGAGGACTTCCTGGCCGAGGTCCTGCGCACCGCCGATCAGATCAGGGAAGATCCCGCGACGCTACGGGATGGACTGGCTGAACTCTACCAACAGCGGCGATTCGGACAGCATCTTGCCGCTCTGACCGAAGAGGAGATTGCCGTGCTGCTCGATGAGGCGGAGGCGCTGGCCGTGAACCTGCTTGCCGCGGACGACCGCTGATGAAAATAACCAGCCTGCACATTGACGGTTTCGGACGGTTCGCCGACCGCAGTTTCGGCCCGTTGGAGCGTCCCGTGACCGTCTTCTACGGCCCCAACGAAGCGGGCAAGAGCACGCTCCTCGAGTTCGTCCGGCGGGTCCTGTTTGGATTCCCGAACCGTCGCGGCCGAACCAACGAGTACCCTCCCCTGGCCGGGGGCCGGCACGGCGGCAGGGTCACCATCGCCACCGACGCTGGGGAAGTCATCACCATTGACCGGGCGCCGGGACGTGGAGCCGGTCCCGTGTCCCTCTCCACCGGCGCCGGCGAAACGCTTCCGGCCGGCGAGTTGCCGAGGTTGCTGGGGAATCATACGCAGAGCGTTTTCCAGAACATCTTCGCGTTCACGCTGGATGAGCTGAACGACGAAAACACCCTGGACGACGACAGCGTCAACCTGCAGATCTACAGCGCCGGCATCGGAGCGATGAAGTTGCCGGGCGCCCTCAGCGCCCTGGATCGCCAGAAGCGCGAGATTTTCGTGCCACGTGGCAGCAGCCAATCGATCCCGAAGATCGCGAGCGAGATCGAACGGACCAACTCCGAGTTGCAGCAGATCGCCGCCTACGCAACGGAGTATCGACGCCACTCGGACCGCCTGGCCGAGATCGAACGGGAATCGAGCGACGTGAGCGCCTGCCGCCTGCAAACCGCGTCGGAACAGGATCGTCTCGAAAACCTGGAGCGGGCCTGGGAACCCTGGAACGAACTGATCAGCGCAGAACAACGGCTGTCGAATCTGCCTGCGGTTGAAGCGTTCCCGGAGAACGGCGCAATCCGTTTGGAAACGTTGGAGGCGCAGGCCGAGACTGCCCGCGATGAACTGGCCTCTGCCGACGAACGGGTAAAGCGCATCAAGGCCAGTTTTGAGACGGAGATCGAGCACCTGACTATTTTGGAACAGTCGAGCAAGGTTCGCGATTTGACGTATGCTCGTAGCGCATTCGACCAGTCGGTCAAGGACCTGCCCGAGCGGCGGGCGGAGCTCGCCAGCAAGCGCTCCGAGCTGGAATCATCGCTGGCAAACCTGGGTCCCGATTGGGACACGGACCGCCTGACCGGGTTTGATCTCTCGCTGGTGGTACGCGAGGAAGTTGCCAGCCACGGAGAGCGCCTCCAGAACGCCCGGGCCGACGTCGACCGATCCCGAACCGCGCTGGCGCAGGAAGAAGCGACGCTGACGGACGCCCGGGAGAGCCTGGAACGGGCGCAGGCCGAACGGGACCAGGCGGGCCCTCCCGAATTGAACGAAAACGACATTCGCGAACGCCGCCGCAGAATACGTCAGTCCAGAGCCACCCTGGATGAACTGGGTCGTGTCCAGGACCGGAGCCGCGATCTGCAAGCGCAGGTTGGCAATGATCTGGAGCCCGGCGAGGCCGGGACGCCGGCCGGACGATCCCGGCTGCTGGCAGGGGTGCTGGGCGTGGTGGGCGTCGCGCTGCTCGTGGCCGGCCTTTGGCTGGCTGCCACCACCTTTGGCGCCGGCGCCATTCTCGCTGCAATCGGAGCCGTGCTGGCCACGGTGGCGGTTTTCTCGTTCATGCGCACCCGCTCCGACGGGCAAACAGCGGCCTCGCCGGCGGCCTCGCGAATCCGCCGGCAGATCGGCGAAGCGGCCGAGCAATTGGCGGGG
>JGI24792J26632_1002073_pt1 | contig 10872 bp, 11 predicted proteins | sample MesohylBB_FD_26632 | JGI IMG/M metagenome (IMG submission 26632)
AAGCCGTTAGCGAAGCCGTTTCGGCTTATATCGTCGCGCGATCGATTGAGCAAAGACTTGCGAAGCCGACCTGATCGCTGCCGGCGGGCGATGGCCGCAGCCTTCCGAATCGCGGAATTGCCACCGGCATTAATATGATTCTCGGATCAGGATCAGATGTGCCGCTTGGAGAATTCGCGGCCATTCGCGTACCTGGCCGCAGCGCGGCGGCTGGCCGATTTCAATTCGAATTTTCCTCGCGAACGAAACTCTCGACGCAACTGCCGAGAGCAATTCTACGGCGAATGCTCGAGGCCAGGAGGCTCCGCCTCGATAATTTTCCGAATGAGTTCCGCAACCGCCTGCGGCCGATGCCTGGAAAGAGAAACGTGACCCATCCCTTCAAGTTCATGATAGGTTCCTCGCGCGGCCAATTCGGCCACGGCCCTGACCATGCGCGGCGGCGTTTGAATGTCCTCGGAAAATCCGATCGCGTGAACGGGAACCTGGCATGTCGCCAATGACTCGCGGCAGTCGAATTCCAGGCAAGCCCGCCACTGCGCGACAAGCATGGCGGCATCCCTTTCCCCGAATCTTTTCGTATAGGCCGAGCGCACGCGCGTCCAGATCTGGTCGTTTGCCAGAGCCTGGGCGGGATAGGCGAAAGCGGCGTAGTGGCAGGCCGCAAAAACCGGCGGAAGGCTGCCGCCGCAATTCCTGAAATCGATCTCGGCCTGCATCCAGTCGCGGGTGAAACCGGTAATGTGCGCCGCCGTGCCCATCGCGATCACTAGTCGAACCAGCTCGGGATAGTCGACCGCAACCTGCTGAGCAATCAATGCTCCCATTGACAGCCCTGCGACCACGACCGGCGGGCGGCACGCCTCGCGAATTACGCAGGCGCAGTCGGATGCAAAATCTTCTATGCTCCACGGGGGCGGAGGTGATTCCGCCGCGCCGACTCCGCGCGGGTCGTAGGAAACGCAGCGGTAGTCGCGGTCGAATAGCCGAAACTGGTCTATCCAGTATTCCGCCGTGGCGTCTCCGCCCGGAATCCAAAGTATATCGGGGCCCTTTCCCTGCCGAACGACGCGGGTCGCGACCTCCCCGGCTATAACCCGGAATTGCTCGGCATCAGGTTCGAACCGTTCGCGGGAATCCGTCGAAGGAAAGCATTCCAAATCGGTTTCGGAGGGAATTGTTCGCATCGTCGCTACCCGAACTATACCGGATTCGCTCCGCCTTGCTCTATTCTGCGAGCAATGAATTCGTCCAAGTGACCGATCCCTTCCCGGTCGACCCGAGGAGCTTCGAATTCCTCCAATTTTCTTTTCCAGATCAAATTTGCGCGAGCATTCGCGTCCATGCCGTCGTTTTCCCTCCAGGTTCCGTAGTTGGACCAGTCTGCGACGATAGGTTCGTAAAACGCGGTCCTAAATCTTTTCATAGTGTGGCTCGCACCGAAGAAATGGCCGCCTGGAGGAACCTCCGACAGCGCGTCCATCGCCAATGCGGCTTCGTCGGCAGGCGTGGCGGCGCAGATCTCGCCGAACATCTGCATGACTTCCAAGTCTGTGATCAGTTTCTCGTAGGACAGCGTCAAGCCGCCCTCGATCCATCCCGCGCCGTGGAGCAGGACTGTCGCGCCGGCAAGAACCGCGCCCCAAGCCCCCATCTGAGTTTCGTTCGCGGCCTGCGCATCGCTTGCGGCTCCTGCGGCGCCTGTTGAGCACCTCCAGGGCAAACCGAGCTTTCGAGCCAGCTGGCCCGATCCCAGGTTGGCCTTGAATTGCTCGGGAGTCCCGAATGCCGGGGCGCCGGATTTCATATCGACATTCGAAATGAACGCTCCGTAGCAAACCGGGGCTCCGGGCCTTGCGATCTGACTAAGCGCAATCGCCGACATCGCCTCGGCGTGGCTAAGCACCAATGCACCCGCTACGGTAAGCGGCGCCATTGCGCCCATCAGGCAAAAGGGCGTAACGATCGCGAGTTGCCCGTAGCGAGCGAAATCAACCAGACCCTGCGCCATGGATACGTCCAGCTGACGCGGGGAATTCGTATTGATGACAGTAAAGCTGCGAGGAGCTCGCCGGAATTCGTCGTCGTCCAATCCTCTGGCGATCTGAAACATCTCGAAGCAGTCTTCTACTTGCGCGGTTCCGCGCGCATAAACGAATGGAACCTTGTCGCTCAAGGAAAGTTGAACCCGATTAACCCTATAGTGGCGTTCGTGCGCCGGAATATCCTGCGCCTCTACGATAGGATTAAGCATATGGAAAATGTCGTAAGACTGCGTCAGCTTGATTAGCTCGGTGAAATCTTCGAGAGAACCCGGGCGACGGCCTCGATCGAGGTCCGTGGCGTGTGGAGCGCCCGCGCCGGTCTGTATCGCCAGCGTGCCAAGTTCCAGCAGTAGGTCGCGCTTCGCGCTGCCGCCCTTGAGAAGAACGGAACGCGGCGCGGTGTCAATCGCGTCGTGAACGATATCTCGTCCGATGCGGACCATGCAAGATTCTTCGTCTACGAGAGCTCCGGTTCGCCGGAATAAGTCTCTTGCTTCCTTCGACAGCACCTTCATGCCGAGGTCCTGAAGAACCGTTAGCGCTTCTTCGTGAATTGCATCCACGGCATCTTCAGAAAAAATCTTGGCCGGTTCAAACGGATTCCTAAGATTCCAATAGTCGACTTGACGTTGCACATCGGCCCTTGCGTTGCCCCTACCCGAACTCCTTCTCGTCCTAGCTTTGCTTCGGTCAACTATTGGGGCGGATGCGGCGGTATTGGATCGCATAGGTTACGTCAATGCTCCTTGGCGGCTCTATTCGCGCTCGATTTGATCCCGCCGCCGAGAGTTCAAGATACATTATTCTAGGCTCGGAAGAAGCCGAGTCTTTACAATTTACGGGAAAGTTCCCTCGTAATTCGCCAATTCCTCTCGCTCGGCTCTTCCAAATTCAGCGAACGCTCAGGAATTAGCATCCAGTCGGCGAATTCCGCTGGATCGACTCTCCGGCGCAGTCCATACCAGATTGCTAGGATTGTAAAAACTCGATCCGGCTATCAATTGGCATTCAACTCAAGCGCAGTGCCGGAATTTCAAGGTCGCCCCCAATGGAATTTTTCCAAAAGCACTCGATAAGCCTTCGTTTCAGATTCTTTTGCCGATTCCCTCGCATGCGCAGACATTCCCGAAAAATTTAACTGTTTCAAACCGCGCTTAAAATCTCGAAGACCAATTCAAGCCAAGCCGTTCGAGAAGACACGGATAGCGATTTTTCTGAATCCCCGGCTGGCATGAATGCGCAAGTCGAAATGCGCTCCGACTTGACCACTTGCTAGCCGGAGCGCATATCGGTCGATTCCAAACGCTTGCCCGGCTGCAAAATTCGGGCCGATAGAGAAATTTTGGGAGTGAATTGCGGCCACCAGTTTTTTCGCAATGCAGGGATAAGAAATTTGCAGAAGCCATTGCAATGAATTCAGGATCAAGTTCATGCATTTCCTTCAACTGGGAATAATTTGGAAATCGGCGCGCTTAAATTAACGACGCGCGTGAAAACCACCCTCATAACCGATCGCATCATCGCGAGGTACTGAAAACCCTAGAACTGGATTCAAGCGGAGGCCTATCGCTTAAGGCATTCGTTGTCCTACTTTCCCTGCAATTCGTCCTAATCGCTCCCGCGGCATTTGGAGTCAGATGCGGTCGCGCGACGGCTACTCCGGCGCGGTGAGTTACAATTCGTCATTCCGCCGATCTGCAACCGCGCTAGGAGAATCTAGAAATTGTCGCTCTCGATATAGGGCGCGACCCATTGCCGCGCACGGGTTCGCCTAGTGTGGTCTCATTGGCCTCGGTCGGATCGACCCTCGAAATCCTTTACGATCCGAGGTTGTACGGACCGTGCTACCGGCGCTCGCCCGGTCTTACGCCGATACGATCCCCGACGACGGGGACGGATTTTTGGTCACTGGCTTTGACGGCGCCGAGCTCGGGCGCTACTTTTTGACCTAAGTGATGCGCCAGCTCAAATTGACCCAGGAGCGGCTAAGGGCGGCGATCGAAAGGCTAGGGCCTGAAGCGAGGGACAAGAAAGCAATGGTAGGAACTATCGCGGAGCAGATTCATGAAGAAGGCCGAGCGGAGGGCAAGGCGGAAGGTCTAGCGAAGGGCAAGGCGGAAGGCATGGCGAAGGGCAAGGCGGAAGGCATGGCGAAGGGCATCGCGAAGGGCAAGGCGGAATCCTTGCTGCGCCTGGCGCGGCTGAAGTTCGGCGAAATCCCTCCGGGTCGGGTCGAACAGGTTCGCGGCGCCGCGAGCGGAGAACTCGACATTTGGCTTGACGCGCTGTTTTCCGCAGAGGACCTCGACGCTGTATTCGCAGCCCGGAGCTTTCACTGAGAGTCGCGCGGCCAGCGGCATCCGCCAAATGGGGTGCTGTACTTGAGGAGGTGCTCGTAGGGAACGCGCCCCCCTCGACGAATATTGAATGCTCGGCGACCAATTCGCAACTAAATTACTAATCCGGGGGTGCGGCTCAAATTTCTTGCAGTCGACGAAACGGCGTTTCGACGCCGCAAGCTGAACAACCGAATCCCGAACATTTTTCAAGTGGCGAGCGGCAGCTTGATTACGGAATTTGGTAGGCAACCGGCATCGGCAATACCGGACGGCAAGATTTACAAGAAATTTGAGCCGCACCCCTACTCCGGCGCGGTGAGTTACAATTCGGCATTCCGCCGATCTGCAACCGCGCTAGGAGAATCTGGAAATTGTCGCTCTCGATCTAGGGCGTGACCCATTGCCGCGCACGGGTTCGCCTAGTGTGGTCTCATTGGCCTCGGTCGGGTCGACCCTCGAAATCCTTCACGATCCGAGGTTGTCGGACCGTGCTACTGGCGCTCGCCCGGTCTTACGCCGATACGATCCCCGACGACGGGGGCGGACTTTTGGCCGCTGGCTTTGACGGCACCGAGCTCGGGCGTTACTTTTTGACCTATGTGATGCGCCAGCTCAAATTGACCCAGGAGCGGCTAAGGGCGGCGATCGAAAGGCTAGGGCTTGAAGCGAGGGACATGAAAGCAATGGTAGGAACAATCGCGGAGGAGATTCATGAAGAAGGCCGAGCGGAGGGCAAGGCGGAAGGTCTAGCGAAGGGCAAGGCGGAATCCTTGCTCGGCTGAAGTTCGGCGAAATTCCTCCCGATCGGATCGAGCAGGTTCGCCGCGCCGCGAGCTCGAAACTCGACATCTGGCTTGACGCGCTGTTTTCCGCAGAGGACCTCGACGCTGTATTCGCTGCTCGAAGCTTTCACTGAAAGTCGCGCAAGGACGAATTCTGCCGCCAATTGAAAGGCATTCGAGAAGAATCCCGGCTCGAGACAAAATTCCTCGGATTTAGATACTTTTTGCGTATTCGGTGGCTGAAAAAGTCTTCGAATAGCTCGAATCATGCCGATTCGCGGCGAGTCCCCAATTCTGTAAGAAATCCAACGCCAGGAAAAAATCGCAGCCGGCGACGCCATGCTTCTTGAAACCTGACGCAGCGTCCCAAAAAAGCGAAGAGTCCTGCGATCTCGCCTTGCGGGAGGAGCCGCTAGCGGCGGCGCGACTATGAATTTTCGCTAGCCGCCCGTTCTGGCTCGGTTTGACACCAATTAATACGCAAACTACGGTACGGCAACTAAACTGAATTCTTGGGAGGGTATAATGTTGAAATTCGTTCGCATGCTTATTTCTGTTGGAATTGCCGCCGCGATCGCGCCAGCGGCTTTCGCCGATGTCGTGCGCCTTGGAGCAGATGTTGATTCAGCGACAATGGATCCGCGAATCCAAAGGAACACTACCGAGTACAGAGTAAACAATCTTATTTACGACGGCCTTGTTCAGCTTAACGCAAACCTGCAAGTGGAACCGGGTTTGGCTGAGAGCTGGGAGAACCCGGAACCGACTGTTTGGATTTTCCATCTTCGAGAAAACGTCATGTTTCACGACGGTTCGATTCTAGATGCCGACGATGTCGTATTCACTTTCGAAACGATCCTAGATCCCGACCTTAAAGCGCGTTTCAGGTCGCTGTTCACGCCGATCGATACAATTGAAGCCCTGGATGCCAACACCGTCAAAATTACGCTGAAGGAACCGTACGCGCCGCTTCTAAGCTATCTGGATATGGGAATAGTTTCGAAGGACTACGTAGAAGGCGGCGGGAACATTCAATCGACGCCGGTTGGAACCGGACCGCTCAAGCTCTCGAATTGGGAACGCGGCTCGAGGATAAGCCTGGAGCCATTCGAGGACTACTGGGGCGGCAGCCCGAATACGGACGGTTTCGAATTCGTGGTTGTCGGCGACAATACGGCGCGCGCCCAAGCATTCGAAGCCGGAGATCTTTCTATCATTCAATCGCCGCTTTCCTCTCAGGATATCGGTCGGCTGGTCGCGAACACCCAATTCCAAAACGAAATTCTCGGCGGACTCGGTATAACCTACCTCAACTTTAACACGCAGCCCCCCCTGCTTGGCGACCCGGCATTGCGTCGCGCGCTTGCCATGCTCGTGGATCAAAGCACGATCGTTGACGCCATTTACGAGGGCGTTGATCAAGTCGCAACGTCGATTCTCCTGCCGTCGTCCTGGGCCTACGATGCTTCGATCGCTCAGCCGGGATTTGATCCCGAGGGCGCGAAAGACGCGTTCGCAGCCGCGGGTTGGACGGATTCGAACGGCGACGGAACGCTCGATAAGGACGGGCAGGCGCTAAGCATAGTGTTGTCGACCCATAGCGAAGACCCCAACCGGATTCAGTCGCTCGAGTACATCCAGGCGATTATGCTCGAAAACGGCGTCGACGCGTCAATCAGCATCGCCGACTGGCCGGCGTTTTCCGAAGGCGTGCGCGGAGGCCAGCATGAAATCGCTCTCTTGGGCTGGCTTAATATCGTAGACCCCGACAGGCTAATGTACGGCCAATTCCACACCGGCGGATCATTCAACTGGGGAGGCTACTCGAATGCGGAAGTCGACGCGCACCTCGAAACGGGCCGGTCCGCGACCGATGTCGGCGACCGAACCGCCGCCTACCAGGCCGCCGCGGCGATAATTGCGAATGAATTGCCTTACTTCGTTATCGCCTACCAAGGATATCAGGTTTTCTATACCGACGACGTTACTCTAGATCCCGACGCTAGAGGCATGATGCGGTCGGTGATCGGGAACTAGCGGATTCAACATGATTCGCGGCGCCCGAGGCATTCGGGCGCCGCCTCTCGAAAATGATTTGGTACGTTTTACGGCGCCTTGCGCTGTTCATCCCCCTGATTCTCGGCGTCGTCGCCGTGACATTCGGAATAATGGAACTCGTGCCCGGCGACCCGGCCGCGGTTCTGCTTGGCGACGAAGCTTCCGAGGAAGCGGTTCGAGACATGCGTCGCTCGCTCGGACTAGACCGGCCATGGTGGATTCGCCTAGGCTCGTACTATGCAGACCTCGCGCATGGCGACATGGGAATTTCCTATTTCCAAAACCAGCCGGTCACGGATGCCATCCGTCAGCGCGTCGTGCCCACCCTGGAAGTCGCCGTGGTCGCGCTTCTGATTTCAATTTTGATCGGACTCGCACTTGGCGTCGCGGCGGCGTTTTGGCGCGGAACCGCGATCGATGCGACCAGCATGCTATTCGCGCAGCTAGGCGTCTCGATGCCGGTCTTCTGGTTCGGGATCCTATTGATGTATCTTCTAGCCATCCGATTCGATCTGCTCCCTTCGATCGGGCGCGGGCCGCCGCTTGCCGGAGCTCTCGTCGAGGCGGCGCTCGGTCGTCCCGCCGCGCTGCTTGAATCCCTCTCGCACATCGCGATGCCGGCTCTCACGCTTGGCCTAACCAACGCAGCCGTAATATCAAGGCTCGTAAGAAGCGCGATGCTGGAAACTCTCGGACAGGATTTCATTAGGACGGCGCACGCCAAAGGGCTCCTAAATGTTCGCATCATTTTCGTTCACGCGCTCGGAAACGCGATGCTTCCGGTCGTAAGCGTTATCGGGCTTCGTTTCGGCGCGCTGCTTGGCGGAGCCGTGCTCACGGAGAGCATTTTCGGCTGGCCGGGGCTGGGCCAGCTAGCGGTCGCGGCGATTTCCCAGCGCGACCTCCCGCTGGTCCAGGGAATCGTACTGACCTTCGCCGTTGCGTTCGCTCTCGTAAATCTCCTGGTCGATTTGCTCTACGCCTTGATCGATCCTCGAATTCGCCTGGAATGAACCGTGAAGCCGCTTGCCGTCAATCTGTCGCTATCCATCGGCGGAACTATCGTGATAGCGGTGCTCCTATTCGCTCTATTCGGAACGATCGTATCCGGATTCGAGCCTGATCAGATGAACATGAAAAACCGGTTTTCGCTGCCTACGGCCGAGCATTGGCTAGGAACCGATAATTTCGGGAGGGATCTGTGGACGCGAATGGCCGTTGGAGCGCGGGTTTCCCTGACGATCGCCCTTTGCTCGGTGGCGATCGCAGTCGTCGTCGGCACGACCGTCGGACTAGTCAGCGGATATATTGGCGGCGCGTTCGATCTCCTCGTTATGAGAATCGTGGACATATTCCTGGGATTTCCGCCAATCGTACTCGCGCTTGCCATCGTCGCCGCGCTGGGTCCCGGCATGCTCAATCTTACGCTTTCGCTCGCAGCGATTTTCTGGACCGAATACGCTCGCGTCGTCCGCTCCGTTACGCTCGCTCAGCGCGAGGCCGACTACGTCACCGCCGCCGCGGCCCTCGGAGCGGGAAGCGCTCGCATACTTTTCCGAGAAATTCTTCCGAACGTCATCGGCCCGGTAATCGTGCTGGCTACGCTCGGAATCGGAACGGCGATTATCGCCGAATCCGGGCTGAGCTTTCTGGGATTCGGAGTCGAGCCGCCGACCCCGACGTGGGGCTGGACGCTGTCCTATGGAACCCGATACCTTCGCGCCGAGCCATGGCTGTCGACCGTCGCGGGCCTCGCAATCATGATAACCGTGCTCGGATTCAACTTGTTCGGCGACGGGCTTCGCGATCATCTAGATCCGCGCGGCGTCGCCCGGCGCATCAAGAGCGCCCCGCGCCAATGAAGGAAAAGCAAATGAAACGCCATAAGATTCACCGCCGCAAGTTCACGACAATGGCGGACGGAACCGACGCCGTATTGACGATACACGAGCTGCAGGGAGCAGGAAGCGGACCCACCGTTGGAATCTCCGCATCGATTCACGGCAACGAAAATGTCGGCAGCCAAATTGTCAGGGCGATATGGCCGCAGCTTCTCGAAGCCGAAATTTCCGGCCGCCTGCTCGTCATGCCGGTTGCCAATCCCCGAGCATTCGCGGTCAACAGAAGATTCACGCCCATCGATGAATTGAACCTGAACCGCCAGTTCCCCGGTTCCGACAGCGGCTGCTTTTCGGATCACCTCGCGGCGGCGATTACGCGCGAATTCCTGGAAAAGATCGACATCCACATCGATCTCCACGCGGGCACCGACCGCCCGACCGTCGACTATGTCTACATAATGAACAATGAAAGGCTGTCGCGCGCGTTCGGGTCGCGAGTGCTTTACCGCCCGCGGCAGGGCTTGGGCGGCACATCCTACCAGGGCACGACAAAAACCGTAACCGTGGACCAACGCGGCATCTCGTCGATCGTGGTCGAGCTAGGCGGCGGAATTGTCGCGCAGGAGCCATACGTATCGCGCGGCTGCGACGGCGTGATCAACATTCTCCGCGCGGCCGGCTCGCTTGCCGGAGAACCGGCGCCGCCGCCGCCGCAAATCGTTGTTGGCGGCATTGAAATCGTCCGACCGAAGCAGGGCGGCTGGCTCGAGACGGAGGCTCCGCCACTAGGCGAGGAAATCGGAGACGGCGCGGTGCTCGGCCGAGTCGTCAGCCCGTATACCTTCGAAGAACTTGAAGTCATTCAATCGCCCGTAAAGCGCGGCATCATGATACTTTCGCATCTGAATCGAAATCTCGTGGAACCGGGCGACTACGGCTACATGGTCGGCGACATGGAAACGGCGGAGGAAAGTCGATGAGCCGGTTCCAAAAATCCTCCGATCTGTTTGAACGCGCATCGAAAATTGTGCCGGCCGGCGTCAGCTCGAATACGCGCGCCCGAAGCCCGCATCCATTCTATTTCAACCGGGCGGAAGGCGCATGGGCCTGGGACGTAGACGGGAACAGGCATCTGGACATAATCATGGGAAACGGCGCCGTGCTTCTCGGGCATGGTCATGAAGCCGTAAGAACTGCGGCGGCCGAAGCCATGTCCAGCGGCCTGACATGCGGCCTCGAATCGCCTATCGCAGCGGACGCGATCGAAACATTGCTGGCAGCGGCGGAATGGCCGGACATGGCCCGGTTTACGAACACGGGCACGGAAGCCGTCCAGCACGCGCTGCACATCGCCCGCTACGCGACCGGACGCACGCGGATCGCCAAGGTTGAAGGGAGCTACCATGGCTGGTCGGACGAAGTTTTCGTAAGCGTCTGGATCGACCCCGCGAAAGCGGGTCCTGTCGGCGACATAACCCCCCTGCCCCAGTTCGCGGGCCAAAGATCGGATCTAGTCGCGGAAACATTGGTGCTCCCCTTCAACGATGAAAAAACGGTCGCGGAAACTATCGACAGGCACGGCGACGACATCGCGGCGATCATTCTCGAGCCGACGCTAATCGACGTCGGGTTCATTCCGGGGCGAGCATCGTTTCTGCAGGCTTTGCGAGACGCGGCCGATCGAAACGGCATCGTCCTGGTTTTCGACGAGTTGCTCACCGGGTTCAATGTCGCCGTCGGCGGCGCGGCGAGCCTGTGCGGGGTCAAACCGGATCTCGCGCTTTACGGCAAGGCGATCGCCAACGGG
>JGI24792J26632_1002082_pt1 | contig 10814 bp, 9 predicted proteins | sample MesohylBB_FD_26632 | JGI IMG/M metagenome (IMG submission 26632)
TGCTGCCCCTCCCGGTTTCCATACTGTTGGCGTTAGTAACGGCATGCATTACTAGAGCAGGGTGCCATGGAGATCGAAGTCACCGGTTACCACTGAGGAGGACGATCATGATCGCCGCCGAACCGATACACCCGGGAGAACACCTCGCGGAGATCATGGAGCCGCGTCGCGCCGCAACGACGCGCTTCGGCGACCTCAGGTGGGATCGCGCCACAGCACCTCGATAGGGGCGGAGTGGAGGCGGTCGCCGGCGGGGAAGGTGCCCGTGCCGGTGTGGAGCAGGATGCCTGCGCGGAAGGCGCCCGGTTCGGCGGCGTCGAGGCGGTCCCGCAGCGCGGCGACGTGGCGTAGATCGGCCGCCCGCGGTGAGGCGGTGGCCTTGACTTCGATCGCCACGACGGCGCCGTCGGCGCGTTCGATCACGAGGTCCACCTCGCGCCGGGCATTGTCGCGGTAGTGGTGAAGGGTCAGGCGGGGTGTGCCGGCCCCCACCTGCCGGGCGATCTCGCCCACGACGAACGTCTCGAGCAGGCGCCCGGTGGCGGTCGCGGTCGGAGGCCGCAGTGCCGGGACGTCGAGACCCGTCAGCGCTGCGGCCAGACCGCTGTCGGTGACGTGCAGTTTCGGGCGTCGCACCACTCTGGCGCCACGGTTGCGCGTCCACGACGGCAGTTCGTGGATCAGGAACACGGTGCGCAGCCAACCGAGGTAGGCGTCCAGGGTGGCACGGTCGGCGCCGAGGCGCCGCGACAAGTCGGCGAGGTTGACTTCACCGGCGGTGTTCGCCGAGGCGAAGCGGAGGAGTCTCGGCAGCAGCGCGGCTCGGCGAATGTCGCCGAGTGCGAGGATGTCGCGGCCCACGACGGTCTCGGCGTAGTCGTCGAACCAGCGGGCCCGATCCGGGCCGCCGAGGCGGAGCGCCTCGGGATAGCCGCCGGCGCAGACCATCTCCAGGTAGTCGTCGCGCTTGGTGGACGTGAGTCCCGAGCTCGTGAATCGCCCGTCGAACCAGCGCCCGATCATCCCCGGCGGGCCATCGGTGTCACGCTCGAAGGTCGCGCCGGCAATCTCGGCCCTCGATAGCGGCCAGAGCCGCAGGATGGCGACGCGCCCGGCGAGGGACTCGCTGATGGTCGGCACGGTGAGGAAGTTGGTGGAGCCGGTCAGAAGGAACCGGCCGGGCACGTCGTCGGTGTCGACGGCCATCTTGATGGCGCGCACGAGGCGCTGGCCGACGACCTGGATCTCGTCGATGACCAGCGGGAACCGATAGGCGCGGACGAACGTGTGGGGATCGGCCAGCGCGGCGTCGAGCACTTGCTCGTCGTCGAGGCTGAGGTACGTGCCGCCCCGTTCGGCGGCCACCGCCCGGGCCAGGGTCGTCTTTCCGCTCTGGCGGGCGCCGTGCAGGACAACCGCCCGCGCCGTGTCGAGTGCGTCGTCGAGCCGGTGCCGAAGGTGTCTGGCGATGTGTTGCACGAGTGAACCCTACCGGCCAAGATCCGGTAACTCCTAATTCGGAGACTTCAATTGCCTCATGTTCGTAAGCTATCTACTCAAAGGTTCGTATCCTTCCTGTCCATAATTGTGCGCACCACTCGCACGTGGCCCCCAGCGGGCGACCTCGACGGGACGTTGGCGGTCCCGCCGGTTCGCCAGTGCCCGACGGCGGAGCCGACGGCCGGTAGCGGTGCGGTGAGTTCGACGGTGGTGCCCTCGTCTGCCGACCGGTGCTGGAGCCTGCCGCCCAGGTCGTTCTCGACGAGCGTGCGGACCAGCGTGAGGCCCAGACCCTCCTGCAGCGTGCCCTCGGATATGCCGCGGCCGTTGTCGGTGACCGACACCTGAAGCTCGGAATCCTCCCGGCCGATCCGGACCACGATCTCGTTGCCGGCGGCGCTGGCTGCCGCGCCGCCGAAGCCGTGGTCGACGGCGTTCTGCACCAACTCGTTCAGCACGATCGCCATCGTGGTCATCACCTCGCTGGGAAGCGGGCCGACGGCTCCGGAGACCTCGATGGAGATCGGTGCGTTCGGTGGGGCCAGGGACTCCCGCAGCAGCGAGGAGAGCGAGGCCACGACGCTCTCGAAGGTGGTGCTGTCGCCGTCGGGCCCGCTGAGGATCTCGTGNACGGCGGCGATCAGGCGAATNCGCCTCGCCGACTCGGCGAGTGCGTCCTTGGCCTCGGGGCTCTCCAACCAGCGGCTCTGCAGGCTGAGCAGGGACGACACCGTCTGCAGGTTGTTCTTCACGCGGTGGTGCACCTCGGCGAGGGCGGCGTTCTTGGTGATCAGCAGGCGGTCCACCCTGCGCAGTTCGGTGATGTCCCGCACCAGCACCAGGACGCCGGTGAGCGTGTCCTCCTGGATCAGCGGCATGCAGCGCACCACGACGCTGTGGCCGTTGCGCTCGATCTCCTCGGTGTGCGGCAGCGCTGTCGAGACAGCGAGCTTCAGGGCCCGAGGCTCGATCCCCACCTCGGCCAGGCGGCGGCCGGTCGGGCCGCCGTTGATGCCGAGGCGGCGCAGCGCCGAGTGGGCGTTCGGCGTGAGGTACTCCACCCGTTGCCAGGCGTCCAGGACGATGACACCGTCGCCGACCCGTGGCGGATGGTCATGGTCCTCGGGTCCGCCGGCGTAGGGGTAGACACCGTCGGCAATCATGCCCGCCAGGCGGCGGAAGAGCCCGAAGTAGGTGGTCTCCAACCGTCCCCAGACCCGGTCGCTCACCGAGGGGAACTCCCGCAGCAGCACGGCGATCGTCCGGTTGGCGAAGTTCACGGGAACGGCCAGGGACTGCACCCAGCGGTGCCGGCCGGGAAGGTAGGCACCGCCGTTGGCGCTCGTCCCGGTCTGCAGCGCCAGTGCGGCCAGCGGCCGCTCGGCGGCGGTTACTGCGAGGCCGAAGAGGTCGTCGGGATGCACCGTCTGGCTCGTGACGGGGCGGCTGTGGGCGGTGACGACGAATCGCCCTCCGCCGTCGGCGCCGTCGCCGGCTGCGTCGAGGATCGGCAGCAGTACCAGGATGTCGGCGAAGGAGATGTCCGCCAGCAGCGCGGTCGTGGTGACGAGCCATTCGTGGTGAAGCCGCTCGGGCTCGCTCAGGCCGGCCAGTGCCCGGCGCAGGTTCTCGTCGCTGCTCACACCGTTCGATCGTAACGGAGCCCCTGCCGGGGGCCGGTCGCGCCCCGACGGTGCGGTCCGCCGGACAGCTCGCCGACCGGTGGACCGCACCGCTCGCCGCCTGGACCGCTCGCCGACCGGTGGACCGCACCGCTCGCCGCCTGGACCGCTTGCCGCCTGGACCGCTCGCCGACCGGTGGCCCGGACCGCTCGCCGACCGGACCGCTCGCCGACCGGTGGCCTGGACCGCTCGCCGCCGGTCCCTCGCCGACCGGTGGCCTGGACCGCTCGCCGCCGGTCCCTCGCCGCCCGGACCGCGTTGTGTCTCGTTCCTACACTGGACTGCACAGTGCCGACGACGGCGCAGCGTCCCGGCTCGGGTTGCTGCCGGTTCGGAGGAATCATGCAGTTCGGCTTGTTCTACGAGATGCAGTTGCCGCGGCCGTGGGAACCGGGCGACGAGCACCGCCTCTACCGGGAGTGCCTCGAGCAGGTCACGCTGGCCGACCGTCTGGGGTTCGACTACGTGTGGGAGGTGGAGCACCACTTCCTGGAGGAGTACAGCCACTCTGCCGCGCCGGAGGTGTTCCTGGGAGCGGTCGCCGCCGTGACGCAGCGCATCCGGCTGGGCCACGGCATCGTGCAGTTGCCGCTGGAGTTCAACCACACCGCCCGGGTGGCTGAGCGGGCAGCGACCCTCGATCTCCTGTCCGACGGCCGGGTGGACCTCGGCACCGGCGAGGCGTCCTCGCGGGCCGAACTCGGCGGCTTCGGCGTGGATTGGGACACGAAGCGGGAGCAGTGGACCGATCACATCGAGGCCCTGGCCCGCATGATGGTGGAGGAGCCGTTCGCCGGCTGGGACGGCAAGTGGCTCCGGATGCCGCCGCGCAACGTCGTGCCCAAGCCGCTGCAGAAGCCGCACCCGCCGTTGTGGGTGGCCTGCAGTCGCCGGGAGACCATCCTGCTGGCCGCTCGTAGCGGCGTCGGCGCTCTGTCGTTCCAGTTCATCGAGCCCGAGCGGGCGGCCGATTGGGTGGCGGAATACGAGTCGATCATCGCCTCGGCCGACTGCATGCCGGCGGGCTTCGCGGTGAACCCGCGGATCGCCATCGTTCTGCCGCTTATGTGCCATCCCGACGAGCAGACCGCCGTCGACCGGGGACTCGACTCAGCGCACTTCTTCGGCTACGCGCTGCTCCACTACTACGCCTTCGGCGATCACCGTCCCGGGCGCACCGATGTGTGGCAGGAGTTTCTGGCCAACCGGGAGCGGGCGGGGTTCCGCCGTGAGGACGCGGGACAGACGGGCGGGGCGCTCGGCGCCTCCTACGGTGACCTGGGCGTCCTGGGACTGCGCGGCGCCATCGGGACGCCCGAGCAGGTGCGTTCGCTGCTTCGCCGCTACGAGGAGGCCGGCATCGACCAGGTCATCTTCATGGCCCAGATGGGGCGGGTCCCCCACACCCAGATCTGCGAGTCGCTGGAGCTCATGGGTGCTGAGGTGATCGGCGAGTTCGCCGAGCGCCACCCGCAGCAGTGGGAGCGCAAGTGCGAGCGCCTCGCCCCCGCCATCGAGGCCGCACTCGCCCGCAAAGCGCCGCCCCGCCGCAGCGACGAGGGCTACAACTTCAAAGCCGCCGCGAAGGCCTGAGTTGGGTTGGGAGGGGCGTCGCGCGAGAGGCGGTCAGTCGGCCCGAGCGACAGGACCGAGCCGGCCAGCAGCGCGGTGCCGCTCGCCAGCCGGTCGAAGTGGAGCCGTTGCTCTCGCTCAGGGCGTCGAGAGCGCGGTCCGCGCCGCCGCCGCTCATCGTCTGCGGTGATTCCGCTCCCGGCAGCGGCGATCCCTCCGGGGCTACGATCGAGCAGTGCCGACGATTCTCCGGGAGGGGCCGTACCGCTTCTTCTTCTACTCGAACGACCGGGAGGAACCGCCACACGTGCATGTCCAGCGGGATGATCGGGTCGGCAAGTTCTGGCTCGATCCCGTGCGCCTACAGCGAAGCGGGGGGTTGCAACGTGCCGAACTGCGCCGGATCGCGAGGATTATCGAGCGGGACAGGGAGTACTTGAGGGAGACCTGGAATGAATATTTCCACCGTTGAAGTAAGAGTGCCCGAGGTTGGCGCGGTGAGAGTCACCGACGACACGTTGACCGCAGAGTTGTCCGACGGCCGTACGATCTCCGTCCCGCTGGACTGGTACCCGCGGCTGATCCATGCCACCCCCCGGGAGCGAGACAACTGGCAGCCTGTCGGCGGAGGCGAAGGCATTCACTGGCCCGACCTGGACGAGGACGTGAGCGTGGAAGGGTTGCTCGCCGGCCGGCCGTCGGCCGAGAGCGCGAACTCCTTCAAGCGCTGGGTTGAGGCGAAGCGCGCCGGGACCGCCGTGACCCACGGCGCCGCGGCGGGCGCCGACACGTCGTCGCGGGAAGGTTGATGGCGCTGCGGGAAGGTTGATGGCGCTGCGGAACGCCGCGAACGCGCCGGAGTCCGAGCCGAGAATGGCCGCCCATGGGGCCGAACAACCGAACAAGCCGCATCGAACACGGCCCCGAACGGGCCGTAGGCTGGGGTGATGGCGGTTGTTGCGCCTGTTGGTGCGCCGACTCGGGGTGATGCGGAGGCCGCGGCTTCGGTGTTGATAGCGGCGGGTGTCGCCGAGGTGTTGCTGTTCGGGTCGGTGGCCCGCGGCGACGCCGCCGCGGGCAGTGACATCGACTTGGTGGCCATCTTCGCCGACCTGGACTACGGCGAGCGCCACGAGCGCCAACGGGCGCTGGAGGCCGCGGCCACCGCGGCGGCCGGCGCTCCGGTGCAGGTGCATGTGACGGATCGCCCGGAGTGGCGGGCCCGCGTGGAGCGGGTGCCGACGTCGTTCGAGCATCGCGCCGCCGCCGAATCGGTCCCGGTCGCAGCTGCGGCGAGCCGATGCTCCGTGGATTGGGGCAAGGAGATGGTGTTGCCGATGAGCGATCCTGAAGAGGCGCTGAGCTACTTCACCGGCCGGGTCTTGCCGCGCCTGCAGGCCACCGCGACGGCGGCCACCAGGTCCGCCGTCGAGGTGGTCTCGCCGGTGGCGCCGGTTGAGGGGCGCCGCCTGAACCGGATGGTGAGCCTCTGCGCCGAGGCCGCTCTCGCCGCCGAGACATCGGTGAAAGCCATGGCGAAGCTCTACGGCCGGCCGACGCCGACCGAAAGCGATCTGAAACGCAATGGGCACACCATCGCCGCGGTCCTCCAGCGGTACGTTCCTACGCCCCACAGCGGCGAGATGCGTGCGACGTTCGACCGCTGCGGCGTCGATCTGGCGGGACTGTCGCAGTGGCGCAGCAAGGGGACCCATGCCGATGACATCGACGCCCTCCGCGTCGAGGCGGACGATCTCGCCCCGGTCTACGCGGCGATGGCGTCGGAGATCACCGGCCTGGTTGTCTCGCATCTGCGCCGGGCGCTCGGCGACGCCGTCGCCGAGGCGGCGGCTGAACGAGACTCGCTGGCCGCGGTGATCGCCGGCCAGGATGTGCGTCTCGGCGTCCCGGCATCTGGCGGTCCCGACGTCTAGCCGCCTGGGGTCAGGTGCGTGTTAGGTCCCAGCGCGCGAACGCTTGTGGACACAGCACTAGCAGGCGAGTCCGACCGGACCGCGACCCGCGGGGTGGCGGCGGCGTCTTGCCGGGTGGCGCCGCGCAGGGTCCGTGCGGGCGGCGCCCGGGTCAGCCGGCGGCCACCATCGAGGCGGCTCTCGCTTCCGCCGCAGAGCCGGCTGCACCTTCGGCGAGGTCTCGCAGCAGCCTGCGGTAGACCATCGAGGCACCGTCGGCCACCTTGAGGTGCAGTTCGTCGCGCAGGTCGAGGGGCAGCTCGGGCGGGTCCTGGGACTCGACCACGCCCCGGTCCTGCTCCATGACCACGGCGAAGCCGTCCACGAAGTACTCGTCGGGGACGTCGAGGGAGTGGTTGCGGGACAGGTACCCCAGGATGAACGTCTCGGCCGTATCGGTGGGCGAGGCGATGAACGTGACGGTCGTGACGTCGCCGATCTTGGATTCGGCCTCGGAGTCGGTCTGCTCGGTCCAGGTGACCCCGCCGGTGGTGGACGTCACCACCTTGCGGTCGTGCAGCGTGAAGGGAAGGTGCAGCCTGTAGTCCCGCGTCAGAACGCTGTCGTTGTAGGCGTAGGTCATGCCGTAGTCGGTGGTCGCCACGTCGTAGGGCTTGATGAACGGCCCGTCGGCGAGTTCGGTGAACCCGGCGTGCACGAAGTTGAAGTGGGCGAAGTCGATGACGTTCTCCGTCATCCGGCCCGCGGAGGTCTGCCAGCGCCATGACCCCACCAGGAGCGGGCGCCAGTCGGGGTCGTTCCAGTCATCGTCGGGCCACGGCGGCAGGTCGGCCACCGGCTCCTCGAGGGCGATCCAGACCGCGTCGTACTTGTCCTGCACGTTGTAGCGGCGCACCCCGGCCTGGCTGGGGATGATCCCGTCGGGCCCCAGCGCGGGGATGAACGACACCTTGCCGGTGCGGTCGTACTCCCAACCGTGGTAGGGGCACATCAGCCGCCCGTCGCGGATGCAGCCGCGCGACATGGCCGCACCCCGGTGCACGCACTTGTCGCGCAGGGCGACGAGGCCCTCGTCGTCGCGGTACAACACGATCGGCTCGCCAAGCAGGCGTACCTGCTGCGGCTCGGTCGTGACGTCGCTCGAGACGGCGACCGGATGCCAGTAGTGCCTCAGTGCCTCCTCCAGCATGATGTTCCCTCCCGCTAGCTGTTCGGTAGTGACGTGTGGGCGAGCGGAACCCTCGGGCCTCGCGCTACTTCAGTCCCCAACTGTATGAGGTTTGTCGGCGGGCGTGAAGTGGAATGCCGCGTGAGCGGTCGGAGGGGCCGGTCACGCCGGGACGGCGGCGGCCATTTCGCGCATCATCCTGCGGTAGACGATCGAGGCGCCATCGGCCAGCTTGAGGTGCAGTTCGGAGCGCGGGTCCAGCGGCAGCTCCACGGGGTCCTGGTCCTCGACGACCATGCGGTCCTGCTCCATGATCTCGTCGAAGCCGACCGCGAAGTCCTCGTCGGGGACGTCGAGGGAGTGATTGCGGGACAGGTACACGAAGATCAGCGTCTCGGCCCGGTCGACGGGCGAGGCGACCGACGAGATGGTGGTTACGTCGCCGGCGCGGGAGTCGCCCTGCTCCGACCAGGTGATCCCGCCGGCGGCAGCCACCACCGACTTGCGGTCGTGAAGCGCGAACGGGAGGTGCAGGGTGTACTCCCGCACCAGAACGCCGTCGTCGTAGGCGTAGGTCATGCCGTCGTCGGTGAGCTTGATCTCGAAGGGCTTGATGAAGGGCCCGTCGGCCAGCTCTGTGAAGCCTGCATGCACGAAGTTGAAGTGGGCGAAGTCGGCGGCGTTCTCCACCATCCGGCCCGCGGAGGCCTGCCAGCGCCACGTCCCCACCATGAACACGCGCCGGTCGGGGTTGTTCCAATCGTCGTCGGGCCACGGAGGCGGGTCGGCCACCGGCTCCTCGAGGGCCACCCACACCGCCCCGTACTGCTCGCGCACGCGGTGGCGCTGCACCCGGGCCTGGCTGGGGATGGCCCCGTTCTGTCCGAGAGCGGGGATGAATGACACCCTGCCGCTGCGGTCGTACTGCCAGCCGTGGTAGGGGCACATCAGTTCCCCGTCGCGGATGCAGCCGCGCGACAGGGCCGCACCCCGGTGCACGCAGCGGTCCGCCAGCGCGACGGGGCCCTCGGCATCGCGGTACAGCGCGATCGGCTCGCCCAGCAGCCGCACCTGCTGCGGCTCGGTCGTGACGTCGGTTGAGACCGCCACAGGGTGCCAGTAGTGCCTCAGCGCCTGATCCAGCATTGCTGCTCCCTCCGGTTACTGCCGCCAATCGTATGGTAGGGATGAAGGCGATGACAGAGGAGAGGTCAATGGCGGCTCGGCGGGTGGCTGTGGTGACCGGCGGCGGCACCGGCATCGGAGCGGCGAGCGCTCTGGAGTTGAGTGCAGGAGGCTGGGCGGTGGCCGTGTGCGGGCGGCGGACGGCGCTGCTCGCCGACGTGGTGGCGCAGTGTTCGGGCGAGGTGCTGGCGGTCACAGCCGACGTCTCGCTGCCCGGCGACGTGGAGCGCCTCTTCGACGCCGTCACCGAGCGCTTCGGGCACCTCGACGTGCTGTTCAACAACGCCGGTGCCGGTTCGGTGCCGGTGCCGGTGGACGAGTTGCCGGTGGAGGACTGGCTGCGGGTCGTCGCCGTGAACCTCACGGGGAGTTGGCTGTGCGCTCGGGAGGCCTTCGCCCGCATGAAGCGCCAGGATCCGCCGGGTGGGCGCATCATCAACAACGGCTCGATCTCGGCGCACGCCCCCCGGCCGTTCTCGTCGCCCTACACGGCCACCAAGCACGCCATCACGGGTCTCACCAAGGCGCTGTCGCTGGAGGGGCGCCCGCACGGCATCAGCGTCGGGCAGATCGACGTCGGCAACGCCCGCACGCCCATGGCCGCCCGGATGGAGGCCGGCGTGCCGCAGGCCGACGGTTCGGTGCGCCCGGAGCCGTTGATGGACGTGGCCAACGTGGCCCGGGCCGTCCGCTACATGGCCGAGTTGCCGCCCGACGCCAACGTCCTGCAGATGACGGTGATGGCCAACAACATGCCCTTCGTGGGCCGCGGCTGACCGGGCTTCGCTCCTGGCCTGGTCAGGAGTTCTTGCGCCGACGGATTTCTTGGAGAACGGCTCGCATGGCCTGAGGCCGGGTGCGAGGCTCCTTCAACCACTCGCGCAGTTTGCGGTCGTCGCCCTCCAGCAGTTGATGGAGTTCGTCCTCAGCCGACTTGCCGAGACTCTGAACCCACTCCTCATGGAGTTCGACCTCGGCGAGCACCGGCGCCGAGTGTTCGGCGAGGTCGCGCAATCCGATGATGACACGGCTTACGTGGTGGGCAATGCGTTGCTGCAGAAGATGGATGCCAGCGTCGGCCATGACGGCGACCCGTTCGCCGGCCTGGAGTTCGGCTGTTTGTTCGCTGCGCAGCTCGCGAATGCACGCGGCAGGATTCGGAATGCCGGGGACCGGCGCGCCCGGCAACGGCATCCAGTCGAAACTGCCATGCCAACGGGGCACGTCGTGGTCTCGGATGGGCGCGACGATCTGGGTGTCGTGGAGTTGCGCGCCGCGGCGAATGGAGCAAGCGTGCGAGCACACGCAGACCGGGCCAACGCCGGTGATGATGACATCCCCCTGCATGAGGGGCCTCGACGGCGATGCGCGCCCGGGTCCCGTGTCGAGCCAGAGGTCTGCGGGATCGTCGGGGGCGTCAAGACGCGTCAAGTCCCCTCTCCTCACTCCTCCGAACGAGTATCCGCCCCGCTTCGGGATCGTCGACGATCATCCACTCGGCGCGGGTTTCGCTCCGCCAGTCGGGGTTCCAGCGATCGAGCACGTCACTCGCGGTGAGCTGACCTTGCGCGTACTCGAGCACGTCGTCCGCACGGCCTTCGCAGTAGAGGTCGGCGGCCGTCACGGTGTGGTGCTCGATCAGCCGCATCCCGAACCAACCCGCGGGTTCGCCGACCGGGCCTACTTCCTCCAGCAAGTCGAGGAACGCCGCCAGCCTCGCCAGCGCCCTGCGGTTTCCCGGCGAGATCGACTCGCCCGCTCGCCATTTCCGT
>JGI24792J26632_1002084_pt1 | contig 10813 bp, 14 predicted proteins | sample MesohylBB_FD_26632 | JGI IMG/M metagenome (IMG submission 26632)
ACGATGTTCGCGGGCCGGGGGTGTTGCAACCGCTGCGCTGGTTCGGGTTGCTGGAATACCACGGGCCTCCGGAGAGGGCCGAGGTGGGCTGGCGCAAGAGCGCTCTCTTCGACCGCTTCCTGTCGTTCGATGTCCAACTCGTTGGGGAGCGCGGGACCGGTCACTGAATGAGGCCTACAGCGTGAAACCGGCCGCATCGGCGCTGGGTCGCGTACGGACCCGGCAAGCGCTAGGTGAACCGCCGGCGGGCAGTCGTGCAATCGCCGGCCTCCAGAACGGCCCGTCGCTGCGAGTTCAATTCGGAGCTGGAGGAAAGCCGGGCGCTGTCGATGACGAGGCGGTAATCACGAAGATCGGCAGGAACCTACCCTGCCCTTGTGGCAGCGGCAGGAAGTACAAGCGCTGCTGTTGGCAACGCGACCGAGGCGCGCACGTGCCTGCCACGCCAGCGGTATCGCCACATGGATACCACCTGGCCGAGACCGATCTCGACCGGCTCTCGAACAGCGTCGTCAGCTTGCTCGACGAAGGTCGCCTCGATGAAGCCGACGCCGCCTGCGAGCAGTTGAGGACCCGCTCTCCCGAGGTGCACGATTGGCTGATGCGCAAGGTGATGGTCTGCGAAGCGCGCGGCGAAATCGAACGCGCGATCGAATACTGCGAGCGGCGCGGTCCTGCGCCAGCGTGAGGACGAGAACCCGGTCTGCGTCTCCGCGGTGCGCCTGCTCCTGCTGGCCGCATGCGGGCCGGGTGAGATACGTCGCCTGCGGTGGTGCGAGGTCAAGCCGGAGCGGCTCGCCCTGATTGACGCGAAGACGGGACCGAGGCACGTTCTGCTCGGCGAGGCTACGCGGGAGCTGCTGCATGGCCTCGCCGAAACGGCGTCCGGCGAGTGGGTGTTTCCGGGCGGCAAGGGGAAGAGACCGTTGAGTACGAATGACCTTTGGGCGTTCTGGACCAGGGCACGCGACGGGGCTGGAATCGTGGCGGATGCGCGGCTTCATGACCTGTGGCATGGGCACGCCTCGCGCTCGGTCATGAACGGCGAAAGCCTACATGTCGCCGGACGCCTGCCTGGGCACCGGCGGGCCACCACGAAGAATCGCTACGTCCATCTTGACTACGGGACGCTAAGCCGAGCCGCCGAGCGGGTGGCGACGGCGCTCAATCTAAAACTGCGCGGAACCATAGTCACATGATAGTGTCAGGAATGAACTGCAAGGACCACTCTCCCGTGTCATGGCCATCAGCATACGACATTTCGAACCAACCTACCGACTCTATTTTGACCGGTTCACCTCGGCGGATTTGGAATTGGCAGTGAAGGCCATGGTCGCCAAAGATGAAGAGTATTTGCAGATCGTTTTGGACGCGATCAGAGTTAGTTCACAATACAAGCCCAAGTTCGGTCAAGGATCAAAGGGTGGCGGGCTAACGCTTGAGCAATTTCGAGAGTTGTATCAAGGAGATGCCTTTTACAGTTGGTTTGGACTCGACAACCCGATGATGTACGCAGCCCACAAAGCAGCGGGCGGCATGACAAGCGTATATCGGCAAATCGGAATCGGGTGTGAGAGGCTGTTTCGTAGGGTTGTCAAAGACTCCATGGAACTATCAGAGGAAGATGTTACATGGTCTTATCAGGTGACATTGCCAAGTGGACGGAAGCGGACTCTGTATCTGGATGGGCGAGTTCCTCTTGACAAGATCAGCGACAAGGCAAAGCGAGACCGTTTCCACCAATGGATGAACGAATCTGCAATAATGCTGGATGTCGACGATAAGGTGTTTGGGAGTTTATCGGGAACGATTTTCGAAGTTCGGCAGGGTTATAAGAGTAAGGACTCAAAGCGACAAAACGCCGACATTGCCAATGCTGCCACGGCCTACACCAGAGGTTACTTTCCTTGTGCCGTCATTCTATCTGGACAGATAGACGGCGATGTGCTGATGCGCTACCGAGCGGAAAAGTGGTCCGTTGTAACTGGCATACTTGGTGCTACAGATCCATTAATATCTACCTATGACTTCATGCGGGAAGTCATAGGATACGATCTCGCTGCATTCTTTGAGCGGAATAGCTCGACGCTGCGAGAGGAAATTGACACCATCTTGCACTCCTTACTCGCACCGGAGGCGATGTGAACGTCATTGCCAGAGAGAAGCTTCGACAGCGGGCGGACTACACGCACAAGTTCAATGCGAACACAGGCCGGCATGGCTGGCTGCGGCTAACGCCTGCATATTCGGTAAAGATAGTAGAAGAGCTTATAGCCCAGTACGACCGACCCCGACGCGTGCTAGACCCGTTTTGTGGAACGGCCACAACCGCCCTGAGTGCTGCGTACCACGGGCACGAAGGTATCACGACAGACATCAATCCTTTCTTGGTGTGGCTTGGAAACGTGAAGACCGCGCATTTTCCCAGTACCACGACAGCGTCAACGCGCTGTGCATGTGCTCGGGTGATTGATGCGGTTAAGCGGAACTCGGTCGAACCAGCCGGAACGCCGCCCATCCACAATATTGAGCGATGGTGGTGTACGGAAGCATTGGCGTTCCTGTGTAAGCTAAGGTCTGCTATTGAGGCTGAGAGTGAGAAACAATCTCCTGAAAGAAACCTTCTATTGGTGGCGTTTTGTAGGACGCTGATTGGTCTTTCCAATGCTGCGTTTAACCATCAGTCAATGTCCTTCAAAGATAATGCTCAATTGAGCATACCGTTCGGCGCAGAGATGGAACGGAGGTTCAGTGAGGACTTGTATTTTGTATTGGATGGTGCAGAGGATAACCCGAGCGGGACGGGACAAGTGGTGTTCGGAGATGCCAGAAAGTTGGAGCGCGCAGTCGATGGTCCTTTCGATTTGATAATTACCTCGCCACCATATGCCAATCGGATGTCGTACATTCGCGAATTGCGACCGTACATGTATTGGCTTGGATTTCTGGACAACGGTCGCGAGGCAGGGGAGTTGGACTGGTCGGCAATTGGCGGCACATGGGGCGTTGCGACTAGCAGACTTATCGATTGGGAACTGCCGAGCCAATCTTTTGCACATCCGCTACTCGATGCACCTTTAAGCAAAATTGCGCATGACAAGAATAAAAATGGAGTTCTGCTCGCAAAGTACGTTGCCAAGTATTTCAGCGATATTTGGGAACACGTGAATTCGTTAGTATCGTTGGTCCAGAAGGGCAGCGAATTGCACTACATCGTTGGTAACTCGACGTTTTACGGGGTGCTCCTGTCGGTGGAACGAATTTACGCGGCAATGTTGGAAGAAGTGGGGTTCGAAAATGTCAATTGTAGTGCAATCCGGAAACGAAATTCAAAAAAGGAATTGTTTGAATTTAATGTTTCTGCTCGGTGGCCTGGCTGAGATGGAGTGCGGCCTGCACAATTCTCGAATGGTCCTTGGTGGTGGCTGTGAAGGTCGGCCTAACGGAGAAGGAAGTATACGCATAAAAGAAGTTGCTGCTACGACTCATGTTGTCCTCCGTCGGTTCCGTTGAGCTGTTGAAGCCATCATGGCGCTAATTCCACCAGGTTATCTGAACGCGGTTGTTTCTTTGGGAACATCCGGTGAGTCGTTCCAACACATCGGTACGGGGTTTTTGTACGCCCATCCCCTAGCCGAAAAGCAGGGCCAGACACTGTATCGGGCATACCTGGTCACCAACAAACATGTGGCCGCTAATGCCATTACAGCTAATGCCATTACACATGTCCGGTTCAACGACCCAGAAGCGGGACTGACGGTAATGCGCATTGGATCCGTCGGGACTGGCTCGTGGACCTTCCATCCGAGAAGTGCGGATATAGCCGTGATGCCTCTTCTGGAGCATAGCCCCTTATGGAAGGGTCGGGATTTGCGAGAGCCGGGAATGTACTTGGGCGACGTATGCACAACCTTTGGTGAAGGCGTTCAACCACTGGAGGGTGAAGGTGTATTCGTGATCGGTTTTCCTCTCGGACTGGTCGGTGACGCTCGCAACTACCCTATCGTTCGATACGGAGCCATTGCGAGAATCCAAGACTGGGTTCGTCGCCACCAAGATACGTTTCTTATTGATGCTCCCGCCTTTCCTGGCAACAGTGGCGGACCTGTAGTCCTAAAACCGGAAACCACCGCCCTTGCAGGAACAAGGCCGATCACGCACTGTCTCTTGGTCGGGGTTGTGAGCAAGCAACTTCGCAGTCGCGAGGTCGCTGTTAGCGAGCGGACTGGCGAGCCGCGTGTTGTATTCCAAGAAGATTCCGGACTTGCGGAAGTGGTACCGGTGGAAATGGTACATGAGACCGCCATAAAGGAAGTCTCGGACTACGAATCGCAATAGATGGGAACCCTGAGCGACGCAGAGGTCGTGAGAGTTGAGGGGAAGGTAGCGCAACATTGATCTTGTGGTAAGGTCGTGTCCTGAGAGTAACGCCGGTTTGCAGGGTGGAGGAGTCGGAAGGAAAGGCCAATATTCATAAGGCGTCGAGAATACGAGGGTTTATGCTGTAACTAGTAGTGTTTCCGAAAGCTCTACTAGCATCAACGGTGCGTCGGGTGGCTTAGGTCAATCTATGTCCTGTCAGGAACAATGCCGGAGAGCGACTCCCCCACTCACATATCAGTGGGCTGGATCAGCGGAGACAACTAATTGTTGGCATGGACTGCAACTGGTCACGATGAACGGAGCAGGGGGCAGCATCAGTTCGCGCTCGGCGACGGTGATGAAGTTGTTGCGCAAACCGTCGAACCAGAACTGGGTCCCGCCCGCCTCGCCGATGCGGGCGTAGAGATGATGCGGGTCCTGGACATGGCCGGTCGCGCTGGTCGGCGATGGGAACACCCAGTCGCGAACGCCTTCGGGCAGATCCGCGGCGGCGGTTCGGCGGCGTTCGAGTATGGCTGCGAGCTGATTGGTGATGGGAAGCTCCAGGGGCACGCCCGTCTTGGTCTCCTCGACGCGGAAGGTGAGCGCGTCCATGTCGACCCGCTCCCAGCGCAGCGTCAGCACCTCGTCCCGGCGCATGCCGGTGTAGAGCCCGAACCAGAGAGCATCGCGGATCGCAGGGTTGTTGACCTCCGCCTCGATACCGGCACGCCAGCACGGCAGTACCTCCGCCGGCGCCGAAATCTTGCGCCGCGCTTTGCGGTGAAACTTGCCGCCGCCGGCGAGCCAGAGATCGACCGGGTTGCGCAGCCCGTCATGGTCGACACAGGGCCTGCGGTAGATCGAGCGCAGCAGGGACATCGCCCGGTTGGCGGCCGACCATCCATGGTCGGCAGTGATGCTGTTGAATCGGGCCTCGACATCCGCGCGGCTGATGGCGTCGAGCGGGCGGGTGAGCCAGTCACCCAGATACCGGTTGGCCTCGTAGCGGTAGAGATCGTTGGTCCGCTTCGAGCGGTTGGGGTTCATCATGTCGCTAACGCCGAAGATGATCGGGCCGTGTCTTCCTCCAACCGTCAGCATAGCGCCGCATCGGTGGGTAGCGGATCAGGCGGAACATGTCGCGTAGAAGCGCGTCTCTGGACGGTGGCCGAAATCGCATATGGCGACCTGATCCTCCAGCAGGTCCGGACACTGGGCTTGGATCTTGTCGGGATCGCCATAGGTGAGTGACGGGGCCGCTTGAGCGATCGAACCCTTTCGCTTCGACTGGGCACATCGCAGCGACCCCCACAGATCTCGAAGGTCGGCGATTAGCTCTTCTATTTCGTTTCCGCGTCCCTCACGAGCCACGTCGCCATCCAAAATCATTCGCAATGCCGTGAACTAGACAAGAGTCCTCTTTTTTTGTAGATGCGGGTCCTCCGAGGATGCCGTGCTCGTTTCGAGTACGAATCCCTCGTTCGGAGATGCACATGCACAAACCTCGGGCATGACAAGAACAGGCTGATTCAAACTGAAACTCCATAGGTGGAAGGAACGTTAGAAATGGGTTACGAAGTCGATGTAATCGGTGTCGGAAAGGAGTCGAAGAGTGGAGATGCCATCGCCTTACGGTGGGGGAACCTTCATGGCGATAGGAATGATCAAAAAATAGTGCTTATCGATGGCGGCTTTAAGGAAACAGGTCAAGAAGTCGTCGATCACATCAAGAACCACTACGGGACGACATCAGTCGACGCCGTAGTCTCTACCCATCCGGACCAAGACCACGTGAATGGCCTGCATGTCGTTCTGGACGAACTCACCGTGAAGGAACTGTGGATCCACAAGCCGTGGGAGCACAATCAGGGACTTGCGGAGAAATTCCTGGACGGCCGGGTGACAGACGAAAGTATTGGACGGCGCCTTAAAGAAAGTCTCGACGTTGCGGCTGACTTGGTAGCTAAAGCAGAGAGCAAGGACATACACATCGTTGAACCATTTTTGGGTGTTTCACTTTATGACCAAGAGGAGTTCCGTGTGTTGGGCCCTACGCGCGAGTATTACGAGAGTCTCATTCCGGAATTCGATGGTATGCCGCAGGCGAGGGCCACAATCGCCTCAATGCTTGCCGAGTTAACGGGGTCAGTGGCGCGTACGATGAGACGCTTTAAATCCACGTGGGGTGTAGACGCGCTGGATGATGAAGACACGACATCCGCCAAGAACAATTCAAGCGCCATTACTCTGTTGACGGTAGACGGCCGTAACCTCCTCTTAACCGGAGATGCGGGGATCACGGCCCTGACTTACGCAGCCGACCAACTAGGCGCACTTGCAAGCGGTGGGAACTTGCGATTTATTCAGATACCACACCATGGGAGTCGACGGAACGTCGGACCCGCTATTCTCAATCGGCTAATCGGAGCGCCTGTACAGCAGGGTAAGTTACGCAACATAAGTGCAATCGCCTCGACTGCCAAAAAGGGGGAACCAAAGCATCCGAGGAAGGCCGTTATGAATGCTTTTACGCATAGAGGCGTGAGCGCGAAAGCGACAAGAGGCAACACCATCTGTCATCACTACGATGCGCCCAAGCGAGAGAGATGGTCGGCCATGGAGCCTGAGGAATACCACTGGAATTACGAAGACGAGGAGTAGTCCTGAATGGAAAAGGACTTGAAGGCTCAGAACGCCTTGCCTCTGACAGCAATCTATGCTGGCACGTTTGTGCTGGTGGCGCTGGTTCACTGGGGCGTGGAGAAGGTGTTCGAATATTCCGATCAAATTGGTCAGCAGGCGCTCATGGTAGCAGCGATTACAGCATTCGGGGGAGCTCTTTCGCACGTCCTGCCGAATAATTGGAAGCATCCATTGGTGTATTGGCGACTGCGAAATGTCTTGTCGGGCCATCGTAGTCGGAGGATTTGCGAAAAGGACCCACGATTGTTGCCCGGCGACCTTCAGCGAAGGTGGCCCGCGCTTTTCCTCAACGAGATGACCGAAGACGAGCAAAACGGTTACTGGTACAAGGAGATCTACCGCCCAGTGAGGAACGAGCCTGAAGTGTTGCAGGCTCACCGTAGCTTTCTTCTATTCAGGGATGCCGCAACAGGACTATTCTTGCTCCTCTTGGGCCTCCTGTCTTGGAAGGTGGTCGGTGAAGCCGTCCCGGTGGAGTCCGTGTCCATGTGGTCGGCGGGGATTCTCGCAGGAACGTTCGTGTTGGCAGCGCTGGCCGCGCGACAGAGTGGTGATCGAATGGTGGCAAATGCGGTGGCGGTCGCATCGCGGTCGGACGGGGGCTCTGAAGAAGGCTGAATGGCGAGGACGCTAATGACCGATACGAAGGAGGCTTCCGTGACAGGGTGGAGTAGGTTGTTCCTGGATGACGATGGGAATCCGTCGTCGATGCGTGTCATGTCGGCCATCGCGTTTGTGGCATCGGCATACTTGGCGGTTGTCGAGGTCAATGCTGAGGTAACGGAACAGGCCGGTGATACTGAGCTGGTGTTCTATTTCTTGGCTGCGGCGTTCCTGCCGAAGGCACTCCAGAAATTCGCAGAGGGGTCGACGGGAGCGCCTGTGGAGGAGGACGCAGAAGGCAAGAAGGGGTGGTTCACCGACAAGAACGGCAATCCCTCATCGGTACGTTTCATGGCGTTGGGCGCGCTGGTGGTGGCCATAGCCCTTGCCGCAATTGAGGTGCATGGTTGGGGATCCGGGCAGGAGAAGAACGAGCTTGTCTTGTATTTCCTAGCGGCGGCGTTTGTACCGAAAGCGATCCAGAAATTTGCCGAAGGAAAGAAGCCGAAGTGAGAGCAGCGTTGTCGCTTGGATTCGGGCTACGCATCGAAACGCGCTTGTGCTTGTTCTGTCGTAACCTGCTGACAGCGGCCCGGCTGACCGCCGGAATTCCAATCGGGGTCTCGGTTCTCCGGTCCGCTCGAAACAATGGGTCACGACGCCGGTCATCGTAGCGAAATCGCGCGCGTGCAAACTCGGGGGCCCGTTTGTCCGCCTGTGTCCGTCGAACATCTATCGCTCCGTCTTGCGCCGATCAAGCCGCGCGGCGGTGTTTACATGTTGGATGTTCGGCCGCGAGACGTCGAGGGTTCCGTCGGCGAAGCGGCCGAGGTGCAGGCACGAATGGGGGGCACCGCGCGTCACATGTTTGCGTTCGGGGGAGCGAGGCGATGAAGGAGCAGTTAGGCAAGCCTGTGTCCACGCTCGAAGTGATGAATAAGGACTCGATGAACATGTCGTGGTCGCTTGCGAGTCGGCTCAAGCTGGCATTGGCGGCGACGGAGTTCTTCGATGTCGAAAACCTCGAGCAAACGCGGCGGTTTCTAAAGGACGAGGTGGGAGCGGATCACCTGGGCGGGTCGCCAGGGCTCTCTTTGCTGGATTTCGTGCAGTATTTGGAGGTTAAGACGATCTTTCCGAAGAAGCCAAACTACTTGCGGGTTCGGCATATTGTGGCCCAAATGGCGTCGCTGGGGATGCTCGTTCCGGTGAGCCCAATTCGGCCCGGGCCGCCAGTGTTCGGAGAACGGTATCTTTGCTTCCGTGGAATGTTCGGAGAGCACTTCCGAGGGAACCTTTGGCTCGCTCCGCTCTTGGGGGCGGAACTGCTCTATGAAGAATGCAAGTCCAGTGTAGTGCAAATAACTGGACAGAAGAATGGTCGAACGGTCGGCGGAAGCGGCGTAATCATCCACTCGAACTACGTTCTAAGCTGTTGCCACGTGGTCGAGGAAGTCGAACTCGACCGGACGCAGACGTTCCAAGGACGACAATGCTCGCTGGACGTTAGCTCCATCCGCATTCATTCCACCGAGGACATCGCCCTCATAGGCATTGAAGATGGTCTGGATCCACTCAACGGAGCGGTGTTCCGGAAGCCGATCATCGCGCAAGGGGTCTACACAATGGGGTACCCGAGATTGCCGAACACCCGAGATGCCTCGCTCACGATTCAACAGGGAGCGGTGACCAACGAGCGCGTAACTTCGCTTGGCGGACAAGCTCTGTTTCTCTACTCGGCGATTTCCAGGCCCGGGAATAGCGGCGGGCCCGTGCTCTCCGAGGATGGCTATGTGGTTGGTATGGCCGTCGAAGATCACGCGGCGTCGTACGAGTCCGACGAGCTGTTTTCGCCGCACTACGCCGGCGTGCCCGCAGACGTGGTGGTGGAAGCCGTCGAAGAACTCGCACCCGATATCCAGTTGGTGGTCGAGAATCTGGAATAGCGGACGTCAAGATACTGTCGGTTTCTGGCCCTCGTCTGACAATGGCCTTCGGGGCTGTGAACGGGTCCGCATCGGCTACGGCAGGGCCTTATGATGGTGGCAAGCACGAAAACTGGTGCCCGGAGATTTCGAACTGGCGCACCACCCAAGATTGCTGTATCTGGACGCCGCGACACCACGGTACACCCTAAACGGAGGATGCCGTCATGCCTCACGTTAATATTCGCAGGTCGAGCGAAGCGGTGGCGATTGAGACCTTGAACGAGCGTCCCACTATTGCTCTCGACGACGAGGCATGGGACGGCTTCGTTGCTGCGCTTGACGTGCCGGTGGAGTTGGAGGCCGCGGTCAAGGCACGCTACGCGCACGCGCGGCAGTGGGACCGTTAGATTCACTCACCTCTTCATATGATTCATGATCCAGTCGTAAATCCTCATCGTCGCATGCACCAGACGCATGCGATCGAGTTCGAGGCTGCTTGAGACCCATCAGGGTTGACTGCTTGAGGCATGCGGCACGGCATCCAGGTCGCTCTCTATGCTGTCGCCGATGCGAGCGGCGGAAGCTTTCACGGTGTCTCGGGCCAGATGAGCGTACCGGGCGGTCGTCTGCACCTGTGTGTGACCGAGCAGCTTGCCGATCATCGGCAGGCCTTCGCCGAGCGCGAGCGCGCGCGAGGCGAAGCTGTGCCGAAGGTCATGGATGCGCACGTCGTCGAGACAGGCGCGGTCCCGGATGCGGCGCCAGGGATGCTGAAGGTCGGTGAGGTGGCTGCCGGGTTTCCTGCCGGCGATCACCCACGGGTTGTCGTCATCGCGCGGCAACGACTCCAGCAATCGCACTGCCGAGGGCGCAAGCGGCACCGCGCGCCCGCCAGTCTTGGTATCGGGCAACCGCAGCTCGCCGGCCTCCATATCGACATGCTCCCATCGCAGCTTCTGGACTTCGGAAAGCCGGCAGCCGGTGAGCATCAGCAACCGGACTGCCGTGACCGCCGAGCGGGTCTCGGAACCGTCCTCGAGGATTTCGTCGAGGACCGTGCCGAGGCGCTGGAACTCCTCGGCGCTCAGGAACCGCTCCCGCTTCTCCTCCTTGAACCGCTTGACGTGCAGGCAGGGGTTCGAGCCGTCGGGACGCAGGCCCCACATCTCGGCGAGGTTGAACATCTTCGAGAGCACGCCCAGCGTGCGGTTGGC
>JGI24792J26632_1002092_pt1 | contig 10794 bp, 10 predicted proteins | sample MesohylBB_FD_26632 | JGI IMG/M metagenome (IMG submission 26632)
CAGATTCGTCCGTATCTCGCCGAAATGGCGAAAATAACCGATGTACCCGTTATCTGCTATCCGAACGCTGGACTCCCCAATGAACTCGGTCAATACACCCAAACCCCAGCAGAAATGGGGGAGTGGATGCACGAGTTTGCACAAAACGGATTCGTCAATATCGTCGGTGGATGTTGTGGAAGTCAACCTGAACACATCGAAACGATTGCCAAAGTCGCCGCCGAATACGCACCGCGGGAACCAGCGCAGCAAAAACGCGCATGCCGTCTGAGCGGCTTAGAGGCGTTTAACATAACCCCTGATTCTCTCTATGTTAACGTTGGCGAACGGACAAACGTAACAGGATCCCGCCGATTCGCAACGCTCATTAAAGACGAGGACTATGAGACCGCTTTAGAGGTCGCCAGAGATCAAGTCGAAAACGGTGCACAACTTATCGACATTAATATGGACGCAGGCATGTTAGATGCCAAGAGCGCGATCGTCAAGTTCCTCAACCTCATCGCAGCGGAACCCGACATTAGTCGCGTGCCTATCGTGCTGGATTCCAGCCGATGGGAGGTTATAGAAGCAGGATTGGAGTGCATTCAGGGGAAGGGAATCGTTAACTCAATCAGTTTAAAAGAGGGTGAGGAAGATTTCTTAGAAAAAGCACGGCTAATTCGACAGTACGGTGCCGCCGTTATCGTTATGGCGTTCGACGAGGAAGGGCAGGCGGATACTTACGAACGGAAAGTGGAGATCTGTCGTCGGGCGTACCAACTCTTGACGGAAGAGGTTGGATTCCCACCGGAGGACATCATTTTCGATCCGAATATCTTCGCTGTCGCGACTGGGATCGAAGAGCACAACGAATACGCGAAAGCGTTTATTGAAGCCTGTGAGCGGATTAAAGCCGCGTGTCCTTATGCCTTAGTGAGCGGCGGTGTGAGCAATATTTCCTTTGCTTTCCGTGGCAATGATACGGTGCGCGAGGCGATGCACGCCGCGTTTCTCTACCACGCCATCAATGCTGGTATGGACATGGGGATTGTCAACGCTGCGCAACTCGCGGTTTATGATGATCTGCCGAAACCGCTCTTAGAAGCGGTAGAGGATGTCCTGTTCAATCGCCGAGAAGATGCAACCGACCGACTCGTTAATCTCGCCGATACACTGAAAGGTCGGGGTAAAAAGAAGCGTGTAAATAGGAAATGGCGGAAACTCTCGGTTGGAGAACGCCTGCGCTATGCACTTGTTGAAGGAATTATCGAATATATTGAAGCAGATACGGAGGAAGCACGGCTCAATCACGAACGTCCTATACACGTAATTGAAGGACCCCTAATGGACGGTATGAACCGCGTCGGTGAACTCTTCGGAGACGGTAAGATGTTCCTACCACAGGTCGTTAAAAGCGCGCGGGTCATGAAAAAAGCGGTTGCGCACCTCATCCCGTATATTGAAAAGGAGCAGGCGGATGGTGCTATCCGATCCAGAGGCAAAATTGTGATGGCGACCGTGAAGGGCGATGTTCATGACATCGGTAAGAATATCGTCGGTGTTGTACTTGGGTGCAACAATTACGAAGTTATCGATCTCGGTGTGATGGTGCCCGCTGAAGATATTCTGGAAACCGCACGGAAAGAGAATGCCGATATTATCGGGTTGAGTGGACTCATTACACCGTCCTTGGATGAGATGGTACACGTCGCTGCGGAGATGGAGCGTGAAGGTTTCCAAACCCCACTCCTTATCGGTGGCGCGACGACTTCAAAGGTACATACCGCCGTTCAAATTGAACCCGCTTATAGCGGTTCAACCATTCACGTCAGGGATGCATCTCGAAGCGTTGGCGTTGTCAGCCATCTGATGAGTAGCGAAAGACAGGAGACATTTACCGAGCAGACCCGTGAGGAATACGCTGATATCCGGGAACGTCGAGCGAAAAATCGGCAACAGNCGAACCTGCTACCCTTCGCTGTCGCACAGGAACGCAGATCCACGCTGGATTGGCGCAATTATCAACCTGCCACGCCGGACATGATGGGCACTAAAGTCTTTGAAGACTATCCTTTAGCGGAACTCATTGACTATATCGACTGGAACCCTTTCTTCACAACGTGGGGACTCCGCGGTAAATATCCAAATATACTGGAGAATCCAGAAGTCGGTGAGGAAGCGCGTAAACTCCTTAAGGATGCCGAAACGCTCCTGCGTATTATCGTCGAGGAGAAAAGATTTCAGGCATGTGCTGTCGTTGGGCTTTTCCCTGCCAACGGTGTTGGTGAAGATACTGAGATTTACGCCGACGAAGCGCGGGCAGAAGTGATCGCCACCTTGCACCACCTACGTCAACAGACGGAACAACCGTTTACGAGACCGAATCTCAGCCTTGGTGATTTCATCGCGCCGAAGACAACAGAAGTCCCGGATTATATCGGGGCATTTGCGGTGACAACAGGCCACGGGGTCTCTGAATTCTGTGATGAGTTTGAGCAGCAGCAGGACGATTACAACAGCATTATGGCAAAGGCGTTAGCAGACCGACTCGCCGAGGCTTTCGCGGAGCGGATGCATCAGCACGTCCGCACAATGCTTTGGGGCTATGCCGTTGATGAGACGTTGGATAATGAAGCCATGATTGCCGAAAAATACCGAGGGATCCGCCCAGCACCGGGATACCCCGCATGTCCTGACCATAACCAAAAACGGGTGTTGTTTGAATTGTTGAACGCTACAGAGAACACGGGTATCTCTCTTACTGAGAGTCTGGCGATGTTTCCAGCGGCATCTGTGAGCGGTTGGTATTATTCACATCCAGAAGCTCGGTATTTCAGCATCAGTAGAATCGGAGAGGATCAGGTTTCGGATTACGCCGAACGCACCGGTATGGACATCGAAACAGCGAGACGTTGGCTCAAGCCGTTGCTTACGTGACTATAATCTTTCATGTTTTTTCATTTCGGTTGATATTCAAGCAAATTTTTGTTATAATTGTGGACAAGATTTAGGAGGTGAATCTCATGAACTTAACTATTGAATTGACAACTGAGCAAGTTATTGCTTTGGTTCAGCAAATGCCACCCAAAGAAAAATTCTTGGTTGTTCGCGCGCTTACAAAGGAAACACCAGAGGAACGCGAGGAGCGAATGATATATGCCGAATCAAAGGTTAGAAAAGTATGCGCCGCACGCGGGTTGGATTGGGACGCTATGAGTGAAGACGAACGTTTGTATTTTATTAACGACCTTGTCCATGAGGACCGTGAATGCAACCGGTAGTTGTTTATGATACGAATGTTCTGATATCCGGTATGATTTGGGGTGGTGTGCCTTATCGATGTATTGAACTATCACAGGAAAAGAAGGTCAAAGGGGTAATCTGCGATGAGATCCTTGATGAATTTGAAGATAAGTTAAGGATTAAGCTTGATGTTTCTTCTGCCCGGACTTCGATGATGAAGACTCAGCTTCTCGGATTTCTCCAATTTGTCGAAATTCCGAACCGCCTCAAAGGAGTTACTACAGATCCAGACGATAACATGGTCGTAGAATGTGCTGTGGTCGGGGGTGCGACCCACATCATCACAGGTGATCAGAAGCATCTGTTACCGCTTAAAAGTTATCGGAACATCCTTATTGTAAAACCAGCAGATTTCCTGGCACAGTTTGAGTGAGAGTACAAAGGTGAAGGTACGCAATTAACTAAAGGAACATCATGCAAACATCTCATAAATATCTCGATCCCGTCGCACTCTCTCGAATTGGCGGTATGGAACTCGTCGCGAGGCTTGTCGTTGAGGGATTCGTCACTGGGCTACACAAAAGTCCGTATCAAGGGTTCAGCGTCGAATTCGCGGAGCACCGACAATATATGCCCGGCGATGAGATCCGTTATATCGATTGGAAAGTCTACGGGAAATCGGATCGGTATTACATCAAAAAATTTGAAGAGGAAACGAACCTACGCGCTTATGTCCTCCTCGATACCAGTGCATCGATGAACTACAAGCACGCAGAGGAAGGGTTGACGAAGTTTGAATACGGCTGTTATCTCGCGGCGACGCTCACCTACCTCATGCTGAAGCAGCGCGACTCTGTCGGTTTGGCACTCTTCGACACGGATATTACGCAATACATTCCACCGAGGGGAGCCGCAACGCATCTACGAGCGATTATGTCCGCTTTGGAGAATGCTACCCCCGGTCAGGAGACCGAGTTGAGTGGTATCTTCCATGAACTCGCCAAACGGATTGTGAGACGCGGTTTGGTTATCGTCATCTCCGATCTGCTTGATGAACCTTCGCAGGTTATCTCTGCCCTGAAACACCTTCGTCATCAGAAACATGAAGTCCTCGTTTTTCATCTGCTCGATCCTGCCGAACTTACCTTCCCTTATACCGGTTCTGTCGTCTTTCGGGACATGGAAACAGGGCAGACGCTTTCAACACAGGCGGATACGCTGAAAACGGATTATCTTGAAAAATTGAACCAGTTCATTCAGAGTTACCGTCGCGGGTGTGGCGCGAGCCAGATCGATTACGTTCAAATGGATACTGCCACGCCGTTTGACTATGCGCTGTCTGAATACTTATCCCGCCGAAAGTAGACCTATTTTCCGAAACGCTTAGGTTTCAACCGTGCGATGTCTTGACGGTAACACCTCTACGCTAAACAGAGATACGTTTGATGACAACAACCGTTAAGTCATCATACTGTTCTGCCTCCTCAACAAATCTGCTAACATCTTCAACGATGTGTTGAATCACTTCCTCAGCGGTACATTCGTTTGGTATTTGGGACACCAATGCTATTAAACGTTCAGCTCCGTACATTTCTTCGTTAGGGTTGAGCAGGGTCATTTAGTTTTCCTAAATTATTGAGTTTTGGTTTGAGCGGATCCCCTGTAGGAGCGATCTCCCGATCGCGACGCTTCGCGTAAGCCGGACAAAAACCTTAAAACTAAATAGTCCTGAGAAAAATCAAACGCNTTGACCCNTTAAACGAACTGTGATACAATGCGAAACATCAACAGCGTAGTCAGGCGGATATAAGGACAATCAAATGTGAGAAAGGAGCAATGATGAAAACATATCGAATCGGAATTTTGGGATGTAGAGGGCGCGGGACAGCAGCAGCACGAGCATATCATGCGCATCCACGTACGGAGATTGTCGGACTCTGTGATCTGGTTCAGGAACGTCTTGACACACTCGGCGAAGAAATCAGCGTCACCGCACAGTTCACCGATTTAGATGAGATGATTCGGCAAATCCAACCCGACATCGTCGCGATTCCCACCGGCACGGAATTCCACTACGATCTGTGCATGCGCGTGCTGGAGCATGGGGTCAATATTGAGGTCGAAAAGCCGATGTGCGTGGATCTCGTGCAAGCGGATGAAGTTATCGCCAAAGCCAAGGAAAAAGGCGCACAGGTCGCCGTCCACCACCAAGGTAGAGTCGGGGCACCTATGCAGACCCTCTCACGAGCCTTTGATGAAGGAAAGATTGGTGAGTTGCGCTACATGTACGGTAGCGGGAAAGGCTACTACGGCGGCTACGGCTTGATGAACATCGGCACCCACATGCTCAACAACATGCTGCACTTCGGGAAACGTTGTCATAGTATTGCGGCACACCTGACGACGGGTGGCAAACCGATTATGCCTACAGATGTCGTGCCGTCACCAAGCGGTATGGGGACAATCGCGGGTGAGTATATCACTGCGACGTTGCAGTATGAAGGCAACGTCACCGGCACTCTACTCCAACACCGCTTTGACAAAATGGACACCAACGGGTATACGATGGAGCTTTACGGCACTGAAGGAAGACTCTTCTGGGGACTCGGCGGCGCGTGGTGGCTACCAACACCTCATTATGTTCCTGACGGCACACACGACCAGTGGGAAGCGTTGGAACTTATCTATCCTGATCATTACGATCCCGATAGTAGCGCGTCGGAAGCGGATTACTGGTTTGTCGAGGATTACGTCAACGCCTTAGATGAAGGCAGACCACATACGTGCAGCGGCACCGAGGGACGACACATCATTGAAATGATGATGGGTATCTTTGAATCGGCGGCGTATGGCATAAACGTTAATCTCCCGCAATCTGATCGGCGGCACCCGTTGTTACGGTGGCGTGAAGAAGCCGGTTTAGAACCACCTGCAGAGATGCCACGAGCCTATTGGGACTGGCTAACATTGGAATCCGAACGGATTCGTTAAAAGTAGTAGGCACACTCCGTGTGCCGTAAAACAACCATATCGAATTCAACCAGATAATTCTGGAACGTGTGGTAAACCGTCCTACTACAAGCAAAATCGTTCGTAGTAGTGCGATTCATCGCACGTCGCCCGATCCAACTATTTCCTTATCCATTCAACCGCACCGAACCCAAACCTGAGAACACATCTACATTATCTGCGCGATAATCGCGTTCGTCTGCAATCCCGACTCGCCCGTACACCGGATCGGTTCACCCGTCTTGAGGTGATTGACAAAGTCTTCCACAAGCCCTGTATGTGTGTAAGGAAACGGGGTCTGATTCATTGCAATCTGCTCATCCGATTTTTCCAACGTCAGGTTCCCGCTATTTAACGGCGAACACCTTAAAGCCCCTTCCGTACCGTAGACTTCAACGTCGTCGATCGAAACACCGACGTTCCAGTTGACGTTCGCAACGGCATGCGCACCACTCTGAAAACGGAGCGTAAACGCCGTGGAATCATCGACCGCAATATCCAGATGCACCGTCTCCGCATAGCCTTGGACAGATTCAACCGCTCCCATCAGATACTGAAGGAGCGAGATACGGTGGCTACCGAGATCCATCAGCACCCCACCACCGCTAATTTTCGGATCCACTCGCCACTTATGCAGGTCGTGCCGATTCGGATCATAGAAACCTGTGTGATTGATCCGCGCCAGCACCACGTCCCCGATAGCACCCTCATCCATCAACGCCTTCATCTTCACGATATTCGGATAGAAATTGCGGTAATAGGCGAGCATCAAGGTAACGCCCGCATCGTGGCAAGCGTCCACCATCCGTTGGCATTCTTCAACCGTCATCGCCATCGGTTTCTCACAGAGGACGTGTTTGCCCGCCGCTGCCACACGGAGCGTCTGTTCACAGTGAAGGTAGGGGTGTGTTGCGATGTAAATCGCGTTGAGGTCGTCATCTGCCAGAAGATCGTCTATATCGGTATAGAATCGTTTCGCGCCGTGTCTCTCCGCAAAGGTTTCCGCTTTGGTGCCGTCCCGTCGCATCACAGCGATGAGTTCCGAGTCATCGACGCTGTAAAGGGGCGGTCCGCCCTTATATTCAGCGACATCTCCACAACCGAGTATTCCCCATCTGAGCGTTGCCATGTAAGCTATTCCTCATCGTTGGTGAAAGGTAGTAACTGGAAGCGGCCTGTAAATACGCGCTACGATACCTCAAAAACAGTGTGGGTTAGCGCGAGTCGTTGCCATTCGTCGTTACGATTAAGCCTAAAGTTTGCCAAAATGCCTCCAGGCTGGGAGTTTGTAGTGCCTCACGGCGCAACTGTCTGAGACGTTGCACATCGTCGACGTACTCAAGCGTTGATGCCACGGCTCGCAAGTTGAGGGCATTGAAACGGACCTCTAGGTTTTCAAGGATACCCTCAATAAGAATTTCTCGTGTACCTTGTTCAATACCTTGTTCAATACCTTGTTCAATACCTTGTTCAATACCTTTCTGCAGAAAATGTTGGATAACCGATGATTCTTGCATGACCGTCTCCATTATTGTCTCACGAATAGTTGAATAATCAAATACTAACCCGCCCAAAATCGCTAAATCTGCCAAATAATCTGCTTTTGCTATGTTATCCTGTGGTAAGGAGTCAGCGACCTCAACGCATTGCCGGATCCACTCCTCAGGTTCCATATTTTTAGGTGGCTTCATCAATGGCACAAAAGGTATCAAGCCCTTTACACCCGCCTCCAGAAACGGCAAACCTTCTAAATCATACAAGCGGATCACCTTGTATCGGATGCGAATCTCATAGTCAGACATCCCTTGAACATATTCACCAGGGTCGGTTCGTCCTGCCCGTGGGTGCAGGTAGATGACGTGTGAATAAATCGGCAGCTGAAAGGACTCAATCCCCCTGCCAACATAACCTGCCATACGATACGGCATCAGTATCTCTCTGCTGTCGTGCGTCTGCATTTCCAAATGCACAATGGCTTCTTCGCCGTGGACGTTCGCGCGTATAAAACTATCCACACGATTGGATTTGACAGTGGGCTGCTCGGTTTCAAGCACTTCGATCACCTCTGCCTCCGGGATGCCGAGGCTAAACCTTAACCAGTCTTCGGGGTTCTGGTGAATCAGTACTTTTGAAACGGTATCATATTGCCGCCTGTTAGATGCCGAATGATCTGGTCTTTGTGCCATATCAGATGCACTTATTGGAGGTAAAAGTTCGTGCCAGTTCCTTTCTCATTGATAGTGAATTGTTAAAGTTTAACACACATTGGCAGCGGGTGTCAAACAATTTTAGCGTTGAACATCGGAGGGAAATTTGTTAGGATAATGTGTAACAAAAAACAGGAGGATGGACGATGGCAACAGATTCGATACTTAAGGAAATCGCCCCTTTTTTTATTGTGGATAACCTTGCGACGTCAATCGACTTTTACAATCAGAAACTCGGTTTCGAGACAGATATTCTCGTCCCAGAAGAAGATCCGTTTTTTGGAATCGTGAGTCGAGATAACGTGCGGATTCTTCTCAAACATATCACCGAAGATATACATCCAGTCCCAAACCACACCCGACACGAGTGGGCGAGATGGGACGCGTTCATCTTGGTTCCCGATCCTGATGCGCTGTTTGCCGAGTTCCAGTCCCGTGGATTAGAGTTCCACGAACCCCTCGCGGACACCGAAGACGGTCTACGCGCCTTTGAACTCAAGGACCATAACGGGTATGTATTGTGTTTTGGGAAACCGCTTTGAGCGGAGGGGCGGGAAAATGGACTTTAGTCATCCATTCTTCAGTCCTATTCTTGTCACTTTGCATTCGGTTCTGGGTTCAGGAAAAGCGCGGTGCCGAAACACCGCGCTCGGTTCTTCTACTTCTTCAAATCTGCCCATATCCCAAAACGCTTCGGGCGAATCAGAGCAGGTGCAGCGGGTGCATGCTCAAAAAATCCTGGAGTTCCAACATCGTGAGGTTCCCCATAGTAAGTCTTGGAAGGAGCGTCCGCACTTGGATAGCGATGATGTGATTGCCGTATCCACTTCCCCGCGTGCGGTGGAATCACAGGTCCGCCAAGGTCAAAAGCACGTCCGACCCTGTGAATATCGTTACCTTGCGGATCTTGAAACAACCACCCACTTTTCAGAATGTATTGGTTTAGGTTGAGTTGATAAATCTGCTTTTTATCAAGCCCGCCAATATGATCACCAATATGTTTTGTTATATCGTGGCTCGCGAGAATAATAGCGGACTTCGCAGGGATCTCGAATTTCATCAGCGTCTGCTTATGATGGCTATACTTATTCCTGGAGTGCCACTCGCCATGTGTAAAAGTATAACCAGCAAGGTCAACCGCCACAGTGTTCGGATTATACACTTCAATCCAATGGGGCTCCTTTCTCCCGTTGTCCAAAAGCATATACTCAGTAACAAGCAGGCGTTGTGAAACAGACATAACAGGTTTCGGTTTAGAGACCGGCACACTCACAACAGCATTCTGTATTGCCCGCGAAAATTGCTGTTCGTTAACGACTGGGTCGCCAGTATTATCTCCAGTGCTCCCCCCTGTGCTAACTACAGGTTGTGGATCTGGGTCTGGATTAACCTGCCGTTGTGGGACTGGGTTTGGATTACTAACTATTGTCGTTGCGGGTGGACTGTTATTACCACCTGATTCTTTTACATGCGAGTGTGGTGGGTAGTTATACGTCATGCGTTCCGTATAAGTTTTCCCTCCTCTCCTTACAACAGTACCACCTATATTGTAATCGGTAATATGGATCAACCGTGGCTCTCCAGTCCCAGGGAATATATTGTTAGGCAAATAACCTGCGTGTTGATGCACCCAAGTTGTTAACTTACCTATATGCTCTTGCTCATCTGAATGCCCATCAGAGAGATTGGGCAAGATCGTAAGGCATAGCACCAGTGCTATGATTTCTAATCTGAATCTAAACATTTTTTGCCTCCTTTTTTATTGTCAGTCTTGTAATACTGCCAGTGTTTGGATACGGACGTATCCATGTGAGCCGCCTGTAAGGGCGTTACCGCGGATGCGTAAAGTGCACGCGTTTCGGTAGTGCCATTTTGCGACCTGTCCCCCTGCAAATAAAGCAAGGAGAACATCGTGGCAACTATTTTAGATTTTATACTGATTCTCGGAACAATACGCTGAAGGAGGAAGAAGTTCACCTCAACGACTCTGAAGACATCCATGAAGCGAGAAATCGTATTGGACATTTTATCGAACAAGTGTATCACCAAAAACGCCCCCATTCGGCGTTAGACTATTTGACACCTATGGAATTCGAGCAACAAAACTTGGATTAACTTTGCGAAATTGTGGTCTGAATAAACGGTGGCACTTCAATTGAAGAAGTCCTACCGAAGTTAAACAAAAAAAGCCCCTTGGCGTGTTTCCTGTGTCAGGAATCCAAGCGGCGAAGACAGGGACGACCCTTGTCGCGGGGCGCGGCGGCATTCCGCAAGGCGCGACAGCGTGTCCTGAATGTGTTATTGGAGAAGTTATACTTAACGGGAAATAAGTGGGGGGGGGGGTAATCTAACG
>JGI24792J26632_1002106_pt1 | contig 10740 bp, 7 predicted proteins | sample MesohylBB_FD_26632 | JGI IMG/M metagenome (IMG submission 26632)
TTCTTCACTCCATTTCTGTTCGATAATTGTGTTAACAACATTTTGAAGTTCGCGTGTTTTTTGTGTTGGTGTCTCTTTGCTAAAAGCAATAGCGATATTCCAACGGAGACGCGCTTCAGGAATGTATTCTTTGACAATCTCTAATTCAGGGTAAGCAGTGTCTGTCTGTTCTGGCTGCTGAATTCGGGAACCCTTTTCAATCAGCCATCCAATATTTGACCAGACATATCCGTAAGCAATTTGACCTTTCTTGAGAGCGTCAAGGACAGCGATTTGTGAGCGATACACGCGGCGATTATATCCCATCTGTCGAAGAACGTCGCTTGCGATAGAACCCGCTTCTGTCCCAATCGTTTCTAACTTAATGTCCTCCAGCGTTTTCGGGGACGCTGGGTTGCTTTTCTGTTTTACCAATATGTAGCCGGTACCAAAGATGGGGTTAGAGAAATCAACGTTTTTTCCCAATTGAATTGCTTCACTCATGGCGCGCTCCTCAATGGGCACTCCGATCACGCAGTCGCAATGTCCACGTATCATGTCAGCGAGCAGACTGTCACGAAGGGTGTTAAGCCAGTGGAGGTCCAACTTAACGCCGAGTTCCTCTGCCAGTAAGTGTGCTATCTCAACATATAATCCAGGAAGTTCGGGATCCGCATTGGAGTAGGGCAGATTTCGGACATCCATACAGACCGTTAAAACGCCCTTTGCCCGAACCTCTTCCAAAGCACTGTCAGCGTTGGCAGTACGTAGCATTAAAATGGGCAATATGAGAAGCGCGATCCACAAAGTGATATAGTGTTTCACGTGGAAACCTCCTTGTGCCGATGGNAACATTATTCAAAGAGCGCGAACACAAAGAGAGTTCCGCCTTGACGAGCATTAACTTCAGCATATTTCACAGCACCTGACGCTATCNCAACGTATTGGACACCGTCAAGTTGATAGGTAATTGGGGGNGCGAGAACCCCGGAGCCNGTCTGGAAATCCCAAAGCACTTCACCGCTTTCTGCTGACAATGCCATAAATCTTCCTTCTAAATCGCCAGCAAAAACGAGACCGCCCGCTGTNGTGAGGCATCCNCCCCATTGTGGGAAGTTCGTTTTGTGTCGCCATTTAATCTCACCCGTAGAAACTTCGATCGCACTGATATGTCCCCACATCATCATATCACCGTCTTCGTCTTTCTCCGCTGTCATACCGCTTCCGANGTAGGGCAATCCTTTTATGTAGAAGACGCGCCCTTGATGATAGGAGCCACAGAGTTCCANTGAAGGAACATAGAGGTAATTTGTGAGTGGATTGTAGGCTGAAGGGGGCCAGTTCTTTCCACCTTCAACACCCGGACAGACGCGGATCGTGCCTTCTTCTGAGGTAGACACGCCGGGTAGGACAGTAGGACGACCATTTTCATCGAGTCCCCCGGTCCAGTTCTGTTCGCAGTAAGTGCTTGCATATAGAAATTTTCCGTTGGTCCTATCAAGCACATAAAAATAACCGTTCCGATTCGCTTGCATCAACGCTTTTACCGGTGCACCATCTATCTCCATATCGATTAGAACCGGTTCGCTCACGCCGTCCCAATCCCAGAGATCGTGGGGTGTAGCCTGAAAATACCATTTGAGTTTTCCTGTATCGGCATCCAATGCAACGATACAGTCAGTATAGAGGTTATCGCCTCTCCGGACAGCACCGTTCCAGTCTGGCGCGGGGTTGCCCGTTCCCCAATAGACGAGATTCAATTCAGGATCATACGAACCGGTAACCCAAGCGGATCCGCCACCAGTCATCCATGAATCGCCTTCCCATGTATCACCGCCGGGTTCGTCTTTTGAAGGGACAGTGTAAAATCGCCACGCCTGTTCACCTGTTTCAGCGTAGTAGGCATCAATGTAGCCTCGGATCCCGTATTCCGCACCTGATATACCAACAATCACTTTATCTTTGACGACTAACGGAGCGACAGTGAGGGATTCAGCATTCGTTGGATCACCGACAACTCTGTCCCATAGGACCCTGCCGGTTTTTGCATCGAGGGCAAGAAGATGGGCATCAAGCGTTACCCAAAAGATTTTATCGCCCAAGATGGCAGCCCCTCGGTTCACCATACCGCAGCAGATCGCTAAATCGTCGGGGAGTTCATAATCATACCGCCATATCTCCTTACCAGTTCTCGCGTCCACAGCATAAATGGTACTATAGGGGGTCGTGATGAACATCACACCATTGACGACAAGTGGAGTACATTCAAACTTGTCGAAGGGTGTGCCAATTTGAAACGCCCATTTCGGGACGAGTTTTTTGACGTTTTCAGTGTTAACTTGTGTGAGTTGACTATATCGCCAACTTCTGTAGTCCCGTCCATACATCAGCCAACTCTCAGAGTCGTCTTGTGATGAGAGTAACATCTCGTTCGTGACAGGTTGGATATCCGGTGTAGTGCCAGCTGTGATTGTACTTGGCATCATAACAAGTGCTAAACTTACTACAAAAATAACTAAACTTACGTGCTTTACCTGTAAACAGTAGCTTGCTGCTCCAGAAAAAATGTGCCTATTCATATTCCCGCTCCTTGTTCTGATAGTGAGACAATCCCAATTTCTTACTCCTTTAAAAACCGTGTCCTGAAGGAAACGCGAGGCATTTCGCATTTTGCAAAAATAGATACTTCAGACAGTAGTTTACCAAAAATTGGATTTAATGTAAAGCATGGAAAATTTTTGGCGATGTGTGGATCGCGCGATCGGAGGTAGGATGGACGTTAAATGCTATAATGGTGGTTAGTTTTGGTCTAACCGTGCTTGTTCACCAGCATGATAGGAGCTCCGCACTAATGGACCTGACTCTACATGTCGAAACCCCATTTCGATGCCTGCTTCTTTGATTTCTTCAAATTCTTCGGGAGTATAATAGCGTTGAATCGGCAAATGGCGTGAGGATGGGGAGAGGTATTGACCGACAGTGAGAATATCACAGTTGGTATTGCGGAGGTCTTCCATTGTCTCTAAGAGTTCTGTAACGGTTTCACCTAAGCCGACCATAAGTCCAGATTTTGTGAGCATCTGTGCATCCAGTTGTTTGCTGGTGCGGAGGAGATTCAGCGTTTGTTGGTAATTAGCATACGGACGGACGCGGCGGTAAAGGCGCGGTACTGTTTCCGTGTTATGATTGAGCACTTCAGGACGTGCTTCAACGATGACGGCGAGGGCATCCCAATTCCCTTCGAGGTCAGGGATGAGGACTTCCACGGTACATCCAGGACGATGTTTCCGTGCTTCGGCGATGCATTTCGCAAAGATGCCCGCACCACCGTCTGTAAGGTCGTCTCGATTGACTGAGGTGATAACGACGTGTTCGAGTTTTAAGTGACCAACGGCTTCACCGAGCCTGCGCGGTTCATCGACATCGACGATACCTCCGGGCGCGCCTTTTTTCACAGCGCAAAACATGCAGCGACGCGTACAGACATCGCCTAATATCATAAAGGTAGCGGTGCGGCTGTTCCAGCACTCACCGATATTCGGACATCTTGCCTCTTCGCAGACCGTGTGAAGTTGCAGATTCCGCATGAGTCTTTTGAGTTCAGCATAGTTATCACCACTCGGCATCCGGGCTTTAATCCATGTTGGGTGCCGTCTTTGTGGTGTTCTGTGCTCAACTAATGGAAGCGTTTTTAGCATTTTTTAATTTATCCCTAACGGGAGTGATTCATGCGTTCAGGACATCGCAAATGCGTTTAAGTTTGTAGTAGGGTGATTCATCACCCGTTACAAGGCACAATCGCGCACTGCCCCGCAAGTCCACGCGCAACTTGCACAATGCGCTACAATAAATAAAATGATGATTATCCTAATTTGCTACACTGATGGCGGGAGAGGGTGGGAGTCGAACCCACCTATCCATTTGCATGGACAAGCCGGTTTTGAAGACCGGTAGGGCCACCGGACCCTATCCTCCCCCACAATTTTTAAACTATCAAATGGTGATGTGTTTATGTTTCTATGTGCCGNGGATGNAATCTTCGGACGTTGCCATCTCGGATCGTGAGGCTCTGACTGTCGCAATATTCCAAGAACGGCACCGCATATTTTCGTGAGGTNTGTGCTGTTTCTCGGAATTCGGCAACNGTTATTGTATCATTTTTACGGAGGTAAGTCGCTAATAATTCTTGTATTTCTTCAAAAACGGTTTTGTGGATAAAGAAATTATCCGCTATTTTGATAAACTGTCCCAAGTTCAGAAGCGCGAAAAACGTGGATTCCAGTAGTTGCGGTGTATATTCCGGAAATCGCGCGTTGAGTTCGTTGAGAGTGGGTGTATTGATGCCTGCTTCCAAGAACAGTTTCTCAAGTGTTTCCTTCGCAGTTTCTTCCTCTTGGGAAAACTGGATTTCATGGGATGCCAACCGGAGAAGATTTCCCTCTTTGGCGAGCTGACCCTCAGTGATAAGGCGATTTTCGAGTTTCTCAAAACCGATTTCGTCCAAATTGAGTTCTCGGCGTAGTTGCGAAGAATTTTGACCGGCAAGAAGNGGTTCTGCCGAATGGAACGCTTTCAACGCTTCTATGATTTTNTCTTTGGTGTTTGCCGTTCGTGCTGCATCAGAAACGAGCGGTGACCTACCCGATTTATCCCAGCGTACTATTTTNCCATCGGTTTCCAGACTGTTCAAGATGGCATTTACGTTCGTCTGTGACTGCGGTAGGTAATAGTGAAGGAAGGACTCTGGCATGCAAAGGGTCTCGCTATTTGCTAATACAGTGTTCACGATCTGGGCATCATCGGCTTCTTCCCATTGTGCTAAAGTGGCGATAGTTTCTGGCGTGAACCGCTTGTGTTTGGGGGCAAATGGGTTAATAACTTCACCACCGCCTACTGTATATTGCGCTGAAAAATCACGTAAGATAATTCTGTCGCCTCTGAACGTTAGAATGGGTTCTTCTAAGCGAAGTTGAACCTGTACGGTATCCCCCGGTAGAATTGCTTCGTCAACAAGTAGAATTAATCTGCAAAATATTTCGCGNGTNCCGAGATACGCGCGGAGACGCGTCCAATGTTCAAGTATCCTNGGAAATGAAGACAGAACTTGCATCGACACGTCAATGTTGTCAGTCACTTGNGAAAAATCAATTGGACAGAGGACATCGCCGCGTTGGAGNTCCTGTGCCGAGATGCCGGAAAGATTTAATGCTGTCCTCTGCCCGGCTTGTGCTACGGGTGCGGTTTCATTGTGCACCTGTATNCCTCGGACCCGTACGGCATTACCTTGCGGGAGAATCACCATCCGCTGTTCTCGATTAATCAATCCGCCGATGAGAGTGCCTGTCACAACAACGCCAAACCCTTGGACAGTGAAAACCCTGTCAACGTATAACCGCGGGATACCATCATTCTCCTCGGTTTCCGTCGCGAGTGCTACCTGCTTGACGATTGTTTCTTTCAGTGTTTCAATACCTGCCCCGGTTATTGAGGAAACACTAACGGTTGGGATGCCTTCAAGGCTTGTGCCGATGAGCATTTCCTGCGTCATTTCAGCCGCTTCTGACAATTCATCAACGGTTGCCAAGTCCGATTTTGTCATGACGAGGATGCCGTTTGAGATGCCGAGCAAATCCAAGATTGCCAGATGTTCGAGCGTCTGTTCCTGAACACCTTCTTTCGCATCGACGACAAAGAGGACTATATCCATGCCGTAAGCACCGGAAAGCATACTTCGGATGAATTTCTCGTGCCCTGGAACATCAACGATACCCGCACGCGAGTTATCTGGGAGATCGAAGTAGGCGAAGCCTAACTCAATAGACAAACCACGTTCTTGCTCTTCCTTGAGCCGATCTGTCTCCATACCGGTAAGTACGCCCACGAGCGCGGTTTTCCCGTGGTCAACGTGTCCTGCTGTTCCAATGATGAGGTGTCGTCTGTCTTGGTGCATTGGTTTTAAGGATAAGCACGGATGAGTTTGCCGATTCGATTGAAGCGGACGTTACCTACCATTTTCCACACTTCCCACAATTTTGCCGGACGAGCATTAAATGACCAGTACACCATAAATGCTTGTCCTTTGATGTCGTTTACATCCACAGGTCCCCACGAACGGCTATCACTACTCTGATCGCGATTATCACCCATTGCGAACACCATGCCTTTCGGCACAGTGAACGGTTTACCTTCAGGGAACTTACGTTTGAATTGACTTGTCGTTAAGCCAAAATCAGAAAAAGCATTGCTTTCTGGCAAATATTCTGGTTGACGGAACGGTGGAAAATTGCCTCTTCTGAAATGGCTAAAGGTCATGTGTTTCGTGTAAGAGCCATCATCGACTGCTTCACCGTTTACATAAAGGGTGTCGCCGCTCGTTTCGATTGTATCCCCTTCAATGGCTACGATACGCTTGATGAAATTTCGTTCTCGATCGTGAGGCGGGATGAAAACGAAAACATCTCCCCGGGTAGGCTTATGGAAATTAAAAACCTTGATGTCTGTGCCGGGGATTTTAATACCGTAGATAAATTTGCACACCAAAATCCGATCTCCGATGAGTAGCGTGTCTTCCATTGAACCGGAGGGAATTTTAAATGCCTCAACAACAAAAGGACGTATGAACCCGAAAACGAGAATGAGTGCTACAACAATGACTTGAGTATATTCCCATACAATAGTCTTCCGAAATTTTTGCCATTTGGACAATTGAATATCGTTGTTATTCATGGTATTGTGGTGCCATCATCGGTAAAAGGCGTTTTCCTTTCCTTATTCTATCTCGGTGTTTAATGCGTGTCGGTGATGATAAGGTGCATATAAGGTTTAACTGTTTTGGAGTATCAGGTCTCCAGAGAAAATAAGTATGCTCCAGTCTATTCGGAGAACGAATCTGATTCTGAAAGGATGCGTTTACCGATTCGGTTGAACCGGATATTGTCTACCATCTTCCACACTTCCCATAACTTCACCGGACGATTGGCAACCGAAAACATGACCATGAAGGCTTGTCCTTTAATGTTATCTACAGCAACAGGTCCCCAGAAGCGACTATCGCTACTCTGGTCGCGATTATCGCCCATAGCAAACACCATGCCTTTTGGCACAGTGAATGGATTTCCTTGAGGAAACTCACGCCTAAACTGGCTTTCCGTCAAGGTGTAGTCGTCATAACTCTCACCAGTAGGAAGATATTCTGGTTTTCGGAAGGGTGGAAAATCTCTTCTAAAATGGCTGAACCTCAGGTGCTTTGTATAACGACTATCTTCAACTGCTTCGCCGTTGACATAGAGGGTATCATCACGCGTTTCAACTGTATCTCCTTCTACGGCTACGATACGCTTAATAAAATGGCGATCGTCGTGTGGTGGAATAAAAACGAAAACATCCCCACGTGCCGGTTTATGGAAATCGAAAACTTTGATGTCTGTGCCGGGGACTTTGACCCCGTAGATAAACTTGCATACCAAAATCTGGTCTCCGACAAGCAGTGTATCTTCCATGGATCCGGATGGAATTCTATACGCTTCAACAATAAATGGACGGATGAGACCAAAAATAAGGATTAATGAAACAATGATAAATTTAGCATGCTCTCGAAACCCGCTTTTTTGTAATTTTCGCTGTTTAGATGATGTCGTTTCAGGTAGCTGCCTGTGGTGCTGCGTGTTGTTATTCATTGTGAAAGCCATCGGATAGAGTGGCATCCTCCTTTCTCCAATGTGAGTCAGTTTTTGACCCGTGAACGATTATTTGTTCATTCTATATTACTCATCAGTCGCGAGCATCGCCGTGAATGCTTCTTGCGGAACATCAACGTTACCGATCTGCTTGAGCCGCTTTTTACCTTCTTTCTGTCTCTCCAACAACTTCCGTTTTCGCGATACATCGCCACCGTAGCATTTCGCAGTAACGTTTTTTCGGAGGGCTCGGACTGTTTCACGGGCAACAATCTTGTTACCGATTGCGGCTTGAATCGGGACTTCAAACATTTGACGCGGAATTAACTCTTTCAGCTTGGTTACCAATGTCTTGCCCCGTGTTTCTGCATTGTCTCGTGGCAAAATTGTCGAGAGCGCGTCTACGGGGTTACCGTTCAGTAGTACATCTAATTTGACGAGCTTCTCAGTTCTATATTCCCCGATGTCATATTCTAACGAACCGTAACCGCGTGTCAATGATTTAAGTTTCGGGTAGAAGTCCATGAGCATTTCGCTGAGTGGGAGTTCGTAAAGCAGTTGCACGCGACTCGCGTCCAATTGGTTCATTCGCTTATATATACCCCGACGCTTCTGACAAAGTTCCATCGCATTTCCAATATAGTCACGCGGAACGATAATGTCAATATTGACATACGGTTCTTCAATGCGTTCGATGTCATTGGGTTCTGGGAGATGTGCTGGATTATCGACCGACACGTAACCACCGGTTTTCAGGTAAACTCGGTACATCACGCTCGGTGCAGTACGTACAAGCGCAAGCCCGAATTCCCGTTCGAGGCGTTCATGGATAATCTCCATGTGAAGCAAACCGAGAAAACCGCACCGGAACCCGAAGCCGAGGGCAACGGAGGTCTCAGGTTCAAAATTGAAGGAAGAGTCGTTGAGGCGTAGTTTATCGAGTGCCTCGCGGAGCGCATGAAACTGATTTGTGTCCGCTGGATAGAGACCGCTGAATACGAGCGGTTTCATCTCTCGATAACCCGGAAGTGCGGTCGCTGTCGGTTTTGTATGGTGTGTAATTGTATCCCCAATTTTCGCTTTGTCGATTTCTCGGATGCCCGCGATAAGATAGCCGACAGCACCCGTGTGGAGTTCAGATGCGGGTTGCATTTCTGGTGTAAAAATGCCGACCTCCTCAACCTCATAAGAGCGTTTCGTCTCCATCAGTTGAATCTTTTCGCCTGGCTTCACACTCCCCTCGAAGATTCGTGTGTACATGATGACACCGCGATAGTTATTATACACAGAGTCAAGCACGAGAGCCTTTAAGGAGGCTTCAGGTTCGCCTGTAGGAGCAGGGATTCCCTTGACAATTGCTTCCAATATGGCGGGAATACCGATCCCCATTTTCGCGCTGACGAGGAGGGCATCGTCGGCAGGAATACCGATGACTTCTTCTATCTGCCGTCTGGCTTCATCGGGTTGTGCAGTGGGTAAATCAATTTTATTGACGACGGGGATGATTTCAAGGTCATTGTCGATAGCGAGATAAGCGTTTGCTAAGGTCTGTGCTTCGACCCCTTGCGCGGCATCAACGATGAGGATAGCACCTTCGCACGCAGCGAGGCTACGGGAGACCTCGTACGTGAAATCGACATGTCCGGGTGTATCGATCAGATTGAGCTCGTAGCGATTTCCGTCAGCGGCGGGGTAATGGAGTTTGACGGCAGTTGCTTTAATGGTAATACCGCGTTCACGCTCTAAATCCATCAAATCGAGCACCTGTTCGCGCATATCCCGTTCAGCGAGCGTGTTTGTATGCTCGAGGAGTCTATCGCTCAGCGTGCTTTTTCCGTGGTCGATGTGCCCTAAAATGCAGAAATTCCGTATGTTTTCAAGATTCGTTGGCATAGTATAGATAGTATATCACAACTTCTGTCGGATTGTCCATAGAATTTCACTGATAGCGATATACTACAAAGCATAAGTCCTACTATGCATCGAGTGCTTGTAAGAACGCTTCAAAGGTGGGGGTAAGTGCTGCAGTTTGTAGTAATTGTGTCAGTCGGTCGGTATCAGGGATCGCTTCAAGCGCATACTTGACAGGCTGCAGGTCACGCTGACAGAATCGCGCCGTGAGGACGGCGAGAATGTTATTGATAGAGGTCTCGCGCGCACCTTGCTCAATGCCTTGCTCAATGCCTTGCTCAATGCCGCGTTGCATCACAACTTCGTAAAAAGGAGATTCTCGCATGATTTCCTCCGATATAAACGCCTGAAAGAGTTCAGGGCTATGGGCTAAACTCCCGAAAATAGATAACGCAAACAGTAACGTCGCACGCGTCTGATCGTCAACGCGTGCTGAGACGGTGGTCTCTACACATTTCTCAACCCACGCCTCACTCGTCATACCCACAGGCGGACGCATCAACGGCGTGAAAGGCAATAAGCCAACAGATGCCGCATCCAAGAACGAGGTGCCCTCTAACTCCGCCAACCGAATCACGGTATACTTAAACCACAAGCCACCCCGTGTCGCATTGCCATATTCGTAATACCCCATATCCGTGCGTCCTGCACCGGGACGCAGATACAACACTGTGGAATACACTGGTAACTCATACTGGAGCCCCAGAAAACTCGCATACGCCAACATCCGTAAGGACATCGGTTTGTCTCGGCTATCGTCTGTTTGTACCTCTATATGGAGGATGGCTTCCTCATCGGGAAGACGGACCCGAAACGTCATATCACTGTGATGCATCTTGATCGTTGATTGCTCGGTGGTGAGTTTTTCTTCAACTTCAACGTCTATGGACGCGAGGGCTAAAGCTGCGAACGCATCGGGAAATCGATCCATCAAGTGCTTCACAATCTCGTCATAATATGGCATATAAACATTGTACTTCTATTTGTAGCAAATGTCAATAAGAAACATATGTAAGTCCTACTATGTAGCGACCTATTTTTCGGTACTGGGTGCCTATAGGGACTTGACCTTAATGTTTCTGCACCAGATTTTTCCACCGTGGTCTTGAATACCGATATGTCCATTCCGGGGGAAATCTTTGAGTGCAATACCGAATTTGTTCCGACTTCCGTC
>JGI24792J26632_1002107_pt1 | contig 10739 bp, 10 predicted proteins | sample MesohylBB_FD_26632 | JGI IMG/M metagenome (IMG submission 26632)
TTCGAGGCCGAGCCGGCCTTGATCCCGGCCGAACCGGCGGACCTGGCCGGCGACCGGGCGCCCGCGAAGCGCGGGCCGGGCCGGCCGAAGGGCGCGCGGGCGAAGCGCACGGCGCACCTGGCGGCGGAGATCGGCGGCCGGTTCGGGCATCCAGTCATCGCCCTGGCGGAGCGGTATGCCTTCGCCGACCTGGCGGAGATCGCGCGCCGTGCGAGCGTCACGCCGTCGAGAGCCGCGGAACTGCAAATCGACGCGCTCGACCGGCTGGCGGCATGGGTGACGCCGCGGCCGAAGCCGGGAGCGCCGCCGTCCGTGCTGGCCCTGGCGCTGGCGGACCTGATGGCGGCGCAGCGCGCCTTGATCGAGGAACGCCGGGCCGAAGCCGCGGCGCGGCGGCAAGCTGCCGAGGCGATGGCGGCGGCGGCCGTCGCGGGCGCAACGGGCGGCAGGCCGTCGCCGGTCGAGGCCGGGCCGGCTGGCGACCGGGCGGCGGACCCGGCGGCGGACCCGGTGCGGCGGCAGGATGCAGCACGCGCCACGCCGGCGGCCTTCGACTGGCGCGGATACGACCCGGACAGCGGCGCGGACGGCGGCGCGGACCTGTAGAACGGCGGTCTTGCTCCTACGGCAAGAGCCGGATTAAGGCCGTTTATCTGCAGAAAACCGCCATTTTCTCGAACGGAGTTCGCGCTTGCCCACGGAATTGCCCACATCGGGAAGGCGGCGGCCTGGCCCTGGCCTCGATCCGGCCCGCGGCCTGGCGCTCCCGGCCCTGGCCTCGATCCGGGCCGCGGCCGGGCGCTGGCGGCCCTGGCCTCGACCCTGCCGGCCCTGGCGCTCCCGTCGCCGGCCTCGATCCGGGCCGCGGCCTGGCGCTCCCGTCGCCGGCCTCGATCCGGTCGCCGGCCCTGGCCTCGATCCGGGCCGCGGCCGGGCGCTGGCGGCCCTGGCCTCGACCCTGCCGGCCCTGGCGCTCCCGTCGCCGGCCTCGATCCGGGCGCCGGCGCTGGCCTCGATCCGGGCCGCGGCCGGGCGCTGGCGGCGCTGGCCTCGATCCTGCCGGCGCTGGCGGCGGGCGGCAGGAAAAAGGCGGCCCGGCCCGAACCCGCGCGGCGGCTCAATGGGACCCGCGAGGGGAGGGGGGGCCGCGCGCGCCGCGCCCACGCCTGGGAGTGGGGGTCTGTCAGAGGCTTGTTGCCGAATTTTCGCAGCCGCGCTGCCGCGCGGCGGCCGGAAAAGGGAACGCAGCCGCCGGCCGGCCGCGGCGGCCCGGTGCGAACGCCGTTCGCCGCCCGGATCGAGGCCAGCGACAGGCCGCCAGATGCCGCCAGATGCCGCCGGGCGCGCGATGGGCGGTTCCGGGCCGGCCGCGGCGGCATGGTTCGGCCCTGCCGGCGTGTCGCCCCTTGCGTGTCGCTCCGCTGGCCCGCGAGGCCGCCGCGGCGGCCTGGCCCGCGGCGCTGGCGGCGGGCGGGAGGACAAAAGCGGCGCACCCGGAAACCGCCGGCGGCCTCAATGGGACCCGCGACGGGGGGCGGGGGCCGCGCCCGCGCTGTGCGCGCCTGAAAGCGGGGGTCCGAGAGGCCCCATTCGCCGAATTTTCGCAGCCGCGCTGCCGCGCGGTCTCCAGAGGAAGGGAAGCCGCTAGCCGCGGCGAACGCCGTTCGCCGTGCCGCCGCCGGCCCTGGCCGCCGCCGCGTGCGGCGGATTTGCTTGCGCGCTGGATCCGAAATCGCTATGTGTTGTGTTCGATGCCGCCCGGTCGCCTAGATGTTGAGGCTAGCCGGGGGGCGGCGACACAGCAGAAAGCAGGCCGCCAATGAACATTCGGGCCAATCATCGGGAAATCGCCGCTTCGCGGGAAATCGTTGCGGCGGCGCTGGAACGCGCGCGGGCCGCGACAGGCGCGGCGCCGCGGAAGATCGCCAGCGAAGCCTATTCGGACTTGCGCGACCTGGCGTATAGCATCGACGCCTGCTCCAATAACTGCGCCCGCACCGTGGCGGAGCTGGTGGCGGAGCTGCGGCGGGCCGCGCATGGCCCGACTGCCGAGGAAACCGCGACGGTAGAGGCCGGGCTGAATCGGCGCCTGGACGAAATCGCGGCAGAAATGGATGGCCGGCTGGCGCCGTGGCTGGCGACCGGCGACGCGATCAAGGCCGCGCGCAAGTCGAAGTCGCTGGCCGACAAGGCCGGCTTGCTCGACAGCGGCCTGCGGGACGTCAAGACGATCAATCCGCCGTGGGGCATGGTCCCGCCCGGCCATGGCGCGTTGACGGCGCTCCGCAGGGCCGAGGCGCGGGCGGCGAGGTTCGGCGCCGTGGACGGTCTGGTCGGGATATTCGATGAGGCCGTGGCGGAGATCGAGGCGTTGCCGGGCCGGTTCGAGGCCGCCGACGGCACACTGGACCACCTGACAGCGAAACTGGACCGCGCCAAGGGCGAGGCCCGCACGGCGGCAGGCGCCGGGGACGCGCGGGCGCGGGGCTGGCTTGGCAACGTGTATCCGCAGGCCGCCTTTGCGATTGAGAACGCGCGCAACCTGCTTGCCGCGGGCCGGCTGGTCGAGGCGGAGCGGGCGATTGACGCGGCGGCGGCGGGCCGGCAGGCCGAGGGCAACCGGGCGGAGCAACCGCGCTTTACCGAAAACGCGCCGGAGCGGCCGGAAAAGGCCGTCGCCGGCTGGGCCGCGGCGGCGTAGGGAGAAAGAGCCATGAGCGACCGATACTTGAACAACGGCGTTGCCGGCCGGACCGCGGATTTTCCGTACAAGCCGGCCGGCGCGCCGAGTCGCATTGTCCTGGCGCACGCGCAGAACGCGGTTCACGCCAAGGCGAAGAAACTTGGCTTCATGGATGCGACCCTCACGAAGGCGTTGCAGGCGCCGAACCACAGGGAAATGGCGAACATCCTGGCGGAGGACCAGAATTATCGCGACCTGGCGACCTTCATCGGAACCAAGGTCGCCGACGGTGTGAGCCATGCATGGTCCGAAGCCGATTGGTGGGAGGGCCGGCTGCAGCAGACCTTTCAGCAAGCGCCGGCCGACCGGGAGAGCGAAGAGTTTGCGAAATGGGACGCGTCCGAAATCACGCGCGGCGAACTGCGCAGCAAGGCGACCCAGGTGAAGCAAGCCCTGGTCGACGGCGACATGGCGAAGGCGCAGGCGATCTACAAGCGCGACCTGGAGCCGGCGAAAAAGGCGATTTTCAAGGACCATCCCGACGAGCGCCGGACGTACGACCTGGCCCAGGGCGCCTATTCCAAGCGCGACGCGACGGGCGACGAGATCGCCGAGGCCCACACGGCCCGGATGCAGGCCGCGGGCTTCTATTCGCGGCCCGACTTCAACCTGATCGACGACGACAACCGGCCGGCGGCGGACGAGCGGCCGCACCCCGGCCCGGACGCGACGCCGGAGCAAATCGAGGCGTGGCAGGACAGCGTGTTTGAGGCGTGGGGCGAGACTCCGCCGGCGGCGGCGTAGTCACCGCTTGCGCTGGCGGCCCTGCCCCTTGCCGGGCCATCCGCGGCCCGGCCCGGATCGAGTGGCGCATGACCAGCTTTGCCGAATCCGGGCGCCCGCCGCCCGACGATCCCAAGCCCTGGTATCCCGACCGGGTGAGTTGCACCTGTTGCGGGTTCGTCGGGCGGCGTTGCCATCGGCCTTGCGTCCGTCACGGCGCGGACTATTGCCGGCGCTGCGACACCGGCAAGGGCGCGATCCCCTGTCCGCGCGAGGCCGCCGGCGACGCCTGCACCAACCCCGATCGGCAGGCGCCGGAACTGGCGCTCTAGCGGCCCGGCCCGAAAATCCATCTTCCGTTTAAGCGCCGTAGAGCGGCGGTAAGGGGTCCGGGGCTACAATCCACCATCCGAGGGCCGACTCCGCGGCCCCTGCCTCACGGCGCGGCGGCGGGCGGGGAAAATTCCGGCGACCCGACCCGGCTTCCGGGCGCTGCAAGCCGGAACCGGCCCGGCGCGGCGTTTGACCTGGCCGCGCGTGCGGGCTAATTCTAGGGCCGAATCGGACGGCAGAGAGAGTCGGCATGATTCATCCAAGGCTTCGCGAGGCCGTCGCCCGCTACGCGGCGAGGCCGGCCTATGACGGCAAGCGGTTCTTCGCCGGCCTGGCCCGGACCCGGCGCGCCTGGCGCGTGACGGAGCGGGGCGAACTGCGGCAGGTTCTCAAGATCGGTTACGCTTCGGACCCGCCGCGCGTTCATTGCCCGATAACCGCCGTCGCCTGGCGCGAAACAGCCCGGTATTACCCGCTGAACCGCTACGGCCGCGCGGCGCATTATATGCGCCTGTCGCCGGCGACGGCGGCGGCACTGTCCGCGGCGGCCGACAACCTGCCCGGCCATCGGCCGGCGCTCCGCGCGCGCCTGCTGGCGGCCTGCGGCCTCGATGCCGGCGCGGCGCGGTGAACGCAACGGGAGGGCCGCCATGACGGACGAAAAAACCGGCGCCGGGCCGGCGGCGGCAAGCCCGCGCCCCGATCCGCTGATCGGCAGTCCGTTCGACTGTTTCGCCGCGGCGCGGCGGGATCATCGCGCCGGCGACGCCGCCGGCGTTGTCGCGGCAATGGCGGCGACGGTTCACGCCAGTTTCGACCGGATCGGCCGGGCGGCGCTGCGCCGGGGGTTCTGTCACGTCATGGAGCGCCTGGCGGCCGCGGACGCCGGCGCGGGCAACGGCGACGTGGCCGCCGCGGTCGCCGAATGGTGGAACGGCCTGGACCCGGCAGAGGTCGAGGCCGTCCGGCATGTGCTGGCGAGGCATGGGCCGGTGTGGTTCGGTCCCGGTTGGTAGCATCCTTGAGGTGGCGGGCCGGCCCCGGAAGCGCCTTGCGGCGAAACAGTCAGCCTGTCGGCTTCCATGCTTCAATGCTTCAATGAGGCCGGGACCGGCCCGCACATCCCCGCGAGGGCGGGGAACCCAAACCGTCGGTTGCTCGAAAGCGAGCCCACATCGGTTCATCCCCGCGAAGGCGGGGAAGGGTGCGGGGCGGCCGGCCTAGGAGAGACGGCCGCCCCGCGTGCGCGCCGCAGAGCCGGGCTCCGGCCTAGCCTGTTTCCACATTCGCAGTAGCAAACCGAGAAGCGGGGCTAGGTTGTATGCCACCAACCGGGGCGGGGCGGACCCTGCCGCGGCGGCGCATGTGTTGCGGCGCGCGGGGCGATCCTGCCGGGCGGCGGCGGGCCGGTCAAGGGCGGGCCAGTGGGGGCAAATCCGTGGGCAAGCGCGAACGCCGTTCGCAGAGTGGCGGTTTTCTGCGGTCTTGCGGCCTTAATCCGGCTCCTGCCAGAGCACATGCACCCGTTTGCCGGTCTCGGCAAGAGTCCGGGAAATGGCGTTCAGATCGCCGACGGGCATGGGCAACATGACGGGCCTCCTGTCATTGTTGTCCGGATCTCATGGTAGGCAGCGGACCGCCGCGGGCGCAAAGACTTTCTCGCGCCGGCCCGGCCCCCGACCGGCCCCCGACCGAACTCCCGACTCGGCCCCCGGCCGGTCAGCCGCCGAACGGCAGGCCGGTATAGTTTTCGGCAAGGGTCTGCTGCCCCGCGGCGCTGTCCAGCACGTATTGGAGTTCGGCGCGCTGCACCCGGCCGTCGAATGCGCTGCGGTCCGGGAAGCGGTGGAGCAGGGAGGTCAACCACCAGCTGAACCGCTGCGCCTTCCAGACCCGCTTGAGGCAGGTGTCGGAATAGGCGTCGAGCCGATCGGCGCTGCCGGTGCGATAGTAGGTGTCGAACGCCTGCGCAAGAACGCGGACATCGGCGACGGCGAGATTGAGGCCCTTGGCGCCGGTCGGCGGCACGATGTGGGCGGCGTCGCCGGCCAGGAACAGGTTGCCCCAACGCATCGGCTCGGCGACGAAACTGCGCATCGGCGCGATGCTCTTCTCGGTCGACGGGCCGGTCTCCATGCCGGCCGATGCCTCGGGGCCCAGCCGGCGCTGGAGCTCGGTCCAGATCCGGTCGTCGGACCATTCGTTCAGGTCTTCGTCGGGCGTGCACTGGAGGTAGAGCCGGCTGACCCGGGTCGAGCGCATGCTGAACAGGGCGAACCCGCGGGGGCTGGAGGTGTAGACCAGTTCGTCGGATACCGGCCTCGTGTTAGCCAGAATGCCGAGCCAGGCGAACGGATAGACGCGCTCGAACAGGTCGAGGCGGTCGGCCGGGATGCTGGCGCGGCAAATGCCGTGAAACCCGTCGCAGCCGGCGATGAAGTCGCAATCGACGCGATGCTCGACGCCGTCGCGCAGATAGCGCAGGGACGGCCGGTCGGTCTCCACATCGTGGAGCGAGACCGGCGCAGCCTCTAAGACGATGTTGGCGTTGTCGCCGAAGCGCCGCTCGAACAGGTCCTTCTGAATTTGCGTCTGGCCGTAGACGGTGACGCAACTCCCGCCGGTCAGGGCTTTCATGTCGATCCGGTGCCGGCGGCCGTCGAGCGCAACCTCGACCCCTTCGTGGACAAGGCCTTCGCGCTGCAGCCGCGCGCCGACGCCGGCGGCGGTCAGCAGGTCGACGGTGCCCTGCTCCAGCACGCCGGCGCGGATCCGGCCCTCGACATAGGCCCGGTCGTGACGCTCCAGAACGACCGATTCGATGCCGGCATTGTGCAACAGTTGCGAGAGCAGCAGGCCGGCCGGCCCGGCGCCGACGATGCCGACCTGCGTGCGGAGCGGGCTCACCGCTCAGGCGGCCGGGCCGGCCCAGGCCGGCGCCGTGGTGCGCCGCTTGCCGTCCAGGGTCCGTTTCACGCCGGGCGCGTCCAGTTCCTTGCGGTCCCACAGCTTGCAGGTCACCTGCTTGTGCTTCTGGTCGAGCCCTTCGCAATAGTTGGTGTATTCGCAGACCCGGACCTCGCTGCCGCAGCCGGCCCGCACCTTGAGGAAGAAGTCCGGATCGGCGAGCGCCTGCCGGGCGATGCCGACGATGTCCGCCTTGCCTTCCTGCAGGATTCGCTCGCCCTTCTCGAACCCGTGGACACCGCCGGTGACGATAACCGGCGTTTCGAAGCCTGCGTCGCGCACCGCCTTGCGGACCGCCGCGCCCGGCTCGATGTTGCGGCCGAACGGCCCGAACTCGTCGGAGATGTAGGCCGGCATGCACTCATAGCCGGACCGGCCGGTATAGGGGTAGGCCGCTTCGCCGATGTTGGGCTGCTTGGCATCCTCGAACCGGCCGCCGCGGGAGAGCGACAGGAAATCCATGCCGGCGCGGGCGAATTCGGCGGCATAGAAGCTGCTGTCGGGAACCCCGGAGCCGCCGTCGACGATATCCTCGGTCAGGAACCTGCAGCCGACCGGATAATCCGCGCCGACGACCTCGCGCACCCGGGCGAACGCTTCGAGCGGCAGGCGGACCCGGTTCTCCCTGGAGCCGCCGTAGCCGTCGTCCCGGTCGTTGGTCCGGGACAGGAAGGAGGCCATGGTGTAGGCGTGGGCGTAGTGCAACTCGACGCCGTCGATGCCGGCTTCCTGCGCGCGCTGCGCAGCATCGGCGAACAGGTCGGGCAGGACACCGGGCAGATCGCGGATATGCGGCACATGGGTGTCGCCGACCCGTTCGCGGAAGCCCATACGCAGCGATTCGAGTTGGCGCGCGTCGAGGACGCCGTCCAGTTCGGCGTCCGGCATTGCCTTCAGCGTCTCCCGGATTGCTGTCTCGTCCGCAGCCTCCATGCCCAGCGCCGCCCGGATGTCGTCGGTGACGACGAGGAAGCGGTCGAGGAACTTCGCCGGATCCGGCCGGCGCCGGATCGCCAGGAAGTCGATGCACTGGATGAACAGGCGCGTCTGCCCTTCGCTGGCGCGCCGGACAGTCTGCGCCAGTTCCTTGAGCCCGGGAATGTAGCGGTCGTGGCCAATGCGCAGCAGCGGGCCGGACGGGATATCGCGGATGCCGGTGGCTTCGATGACCAGGCCGCCGGGCTTGCCGCGGGCGAACTGCTCGTACCAGTCGAGCACGTCGTCGGTGACCCAGCCTTCCTCGTTGGATCGCCAGGGTACCATGGCCGGCACCCAGGTGCGGCTCGTCAGGGTCAGCGGGCCGATGCGGATCGGGCTGAACCACAGGGAAGACTCGGCCTCTATCCGCGTCGGCCAGGCGCCGGGTTCCGGTGCATACTTGATCCGTTCAGGCGGTTTCCACATCGCGACGCCGCTCCGGCTGCCGGCAGCTTTCCCGGCTGGTCCGGTTCCGACTGAGCCGGCCACAATTAGTTTAGGTCTAAATATTTTAGATATAAAATAATTGACCGCAACCCGAAACCGGCCGCGCAAATGCGTATCAGATAGGATATTATTCTATAGTTTTTGTTCGCTATGCGGTCGCGCAGCCCGGCTTAAAATGACGGAGACGGGGGCGGCAGCCGCGCCGGAATGGCGGAAAACCGGGCATCTTCGCCTCTGAGCCCGCGGTCCGCGGACCGGACATCCCGAACGGAAGGAGACTGCCGGGTCGAGGGACCCGACCGGCCGGGCCCGCCCGGACAAGGGCAGTCGCCGCCTCGGGCCGCCTGACTCGGCGGGCCGCAAAGGGATCGACACTGCGGATGCCTGGGGTGCCCGCAGACTGTGGCAGGCGGACTTCGGACGTTAATGGGTCCCATATAGAGAATGAAGTCAACTATATCAAGAAAAAAATAATGCAATCAGGAATAATTTAATCACCGCCACTTCGGCGTCTCCGATCGGCCTTGCGCGCGTGCGGCGCGATCCGGCGCGAAAATCCCTATCCGCCGCGGCGACGACCGGATTATAGTGCGCCGCCCGGCAACCTGCTGTCCGCCCGGCCGGGCGCGGTTTTCCCGTTGGGATTCGACGAGCGCCATGTTCACCTCCTTCTTCCTCGAGCTTCGCAAGGCCCATCTGCCGGTCAGCATGAAGGAATATCTGCTGCTGCTCGAAGCCGTGAAGCAGGGGCTGGCCGACTACAAGGTCGACGATTTCTATTATCTGTCCCGCTCCGCGCTGGTGAAGGACGAGCGAAACCTGGACAAGTTCGACCGGGTGTTCGGCCATGTCTTCAAGGGGCTGGAAATGCTCTCCGAGCTGTTCGATCCGGCCAACATCCCGGAGGACTGGCTGCGCAAGATGGCCGAGCTCCACCTGACCGAGGAGGAGAAGGCCGAGATCGAGGCCATGGGCGGCTGGGAAAAGCTCATGGAGGAACTGAAGAAGCGCCTCGAAGAGCAGAAGGGCCGGCACCAGGGCGGCAACAAGTGGATCGGCACCGCCGGCAAGAGCCCCTACGGCGCCTACGGCTACAATCCGGAAGGCGTGCGCATCGGCCAGGACGGCAACCGCAATTTCTCGGCGGTCAAGGTCTGGGACAAGCGCGAATTCCGCAACCTCGACGATTCGGTCGAACTCGGCACCCGCAACATCAAGATCGCCCTGCGCAAGCTGCGCCGCTTCGCCCGGGAAGGCGCGGCCGACGAGCTCGACCTGCCCGACACCATCCACTCGACCGCCAAGCAGGGCTGGCTCGATATCAGAATGGTGCCGGAGCGGCACAACGCCGTGAAGGTGCTGATCTTCTTCGATGTCGGCGGCTCGATGAGCCCGCACGTCAAGGTCTGCGAGGAGCTGTTTTCGGCCTGCAAGACCGAGTTCAAGCATCTGCAGTATTATTACTTCCACAACTGCCTGTACGATTTCGTCTGGGAGGACAACCGCCGGCGCAACAGCGAGCCGATGAAGACCTGGGACGTGCTCCATACCTACGGCAGCGACTACAAGGTGATTTTCGTCGGCGACGCCTCCATGAGCCCCTACGAGATCGCCATGCCGGGCGGTTCGGTCGAATACTGGAACGAGGAGGCGGGCGAGGTCTGGCTCAACCGCATCGTCCAGACCTTCACCCATTGCGTCTGGCTGAATCCGGTGCCGAAGCGGCACTGGCAGTATACACCCTCGATCGGCATGATCGGCGACGCCTTCGAGCACCGGATGTACGAACTGACCCTCCATGGGCTGGACGAGGCGATCAAGGAACTCAGCCACTAGGGCAACGTCCGGGTCGGCGCGCTTTTCGCGCACCGGGTGGGGTTGGCGCGGCGCCAGCCGCGCACCGGCGGTCCGATAAGCAGGTTCGGGCGGTTCTGCCGTTGGCAGCGCATGCCCCCTCCCGTCATTCCGACCGAGCGCATACCCCCTCCGTCATTTCGACCGAGCGCAGCGAGCGGAGAAATCTTTCACCCGCGGCGCCGGGACCGGAGCGCCGTGCCGGAAAGATTTCTCCGCTCCGCCCCGGAACAAATCCGGGGCTCCGGTCGAAATGACGGCGCGGGTTCGGGCAACAGGTAACGGGCGTCATGAAATGTCATGAAATGTCATGGGCGGCTCCGTTCTGTCCGGCGGCGCTGCCGTTCTGCCGGTGGGCCGAACGGGCGGCGTGGGGCGCCGGGGCCGGGGATGCGGCGGCGCAGGGCGCGGCGTCGGCCCGGCCGAGGCCGTTCGCCGGATGCCGGCATGGGGCGCTGTCCTCCTGTCCGGCGAGCGGCGCCGGCGCGGACGGGCCGTCCTCCGCCTCGCCGTCCCGCTCCGGGTCGTCCTGTTCCGGGTCGTCCTGCGCGGAAGCGAAGGGATCCTCGTGGGTCGGGGCGTCGGGCCACGGTTCGACCGGTTCGTCGCCGTTGCGGAGGCGGTTCATCCAGTCGCTTTCGACGCCGTCGATATACTCATCGTCGCCCTTGCGGATGTCCGGATGCTCGCCGAA
>JGI24792J26632_1002123_pt1 | contig 10700 bp, 10 predicted proteins | sample MesohylBB_FD_26632 | JGI IMG/M metagenome (IMG submission 26632)
ACCGGCCTGCGACCGCCGCCGCGGAGGGGCGGCCGCGCCCCCTGCCGTGCTTGCCGCGCGCGGCCCCGGGTGACCAAGCCGACCGCGGGCCGGGGTCATCGGGCGGCCGCGCCCCCTGCCGTGCTTGCTGCGCGCGGCCCCGGCCGGGGTCGGTACACTGATCCACCGGCCCTGGAGGGCCCGACGGCGCCGGACGGCGTCGCCGAATCATTTCGCAACCCGCGCCTTCACCCGGTCGCCAACGCGTCCGGCGCGGGCCACGCAGAACCGGGAGAGCACATAAGCATGGCTGTCGTCACCATGAAGCAACTGCTGGAGGCCGGGGTTCAGTTCGGCCACCAGACCCGCCGCTGGAACCCGAAGATGAAGCGCTTCATCCACGGCGACAAGGCCGGTATCCACATCGTCGACCTGCGCCAGACCCTGGCCCATCTGGAGCGCGCCTACGTNTTCGTGAGGGATCTGGTGGCGGACGGGGGAACGGTCCTGTTCATCGGCACCAAGAAGCAGGCGCAGGACTCCATCCAGTCCTACGCCGAGCGCTGCAACATGCCGTACGTGAACGAGCGCTGGCAGGGCGGGATGCTCACCAACTTCCACACGATCGCCAAGCGCATCGCCAAGATGAAGGAATTCCAGCGGATGCGCGTCTCGGGCGAGTTCGAGGCCATGCCCAAGAAGGAGGCCCTCCAGCTGGGGCGGGAGCTCACCAAGCTCGAGCGCAACCTGGGCGGCATCCGCGACATGGAGGAGCCCCCCGGCGCGGTTTTCATTCTCGACACCAAGAAGGAGTACATCGCGGTCACCGAGGCCCGGAAGCTGGGCGTGCCCATCGTTGCCGTGGTCGACACGAACTGCGACCCCGACCTGGTGGACTACGCCATCCCCGGCAACGACGACGCCATACGGTCCGGGCGGCTCATGGCCCGGGTGATCTCCGACGCAGTGCAGGAGGGGCGCTTCATCCACTCGAAGCGGACCGAGGTCGCCAGCGTGAAGCGCGACGTGCTCGCCGAGGCCGAGGTCGCCGAGCAGCAGGCCCGGGCCCGGTCCGAGGCCGCTTCCGAGGCCGCCGAGCGCGAGGCCCGTTTAGCTCGGGCCAGGTCCAAGGCGTCAGAGGGCGACCGCGGCGGAGAGGAAGCGGCGGCCGATGCCGCCCCGCGCGTCGAGGACTCCGCCGGCACCGAGGCATCGTCCGCAGAAGCAGCTGCCGGCACCGGCGCGGGTACCGATGAGACGGCCGTCGAGGACTCCGCCGGCACCGGCGCCGGTTCCAGGGCGACGGCCGCTGAGGCAGCCGCCGGCGCCGGCGCCGTTTCCGATGCCGGCGAGACAGCCCAGGACCCGGTCGGCGCTGCCGGCCGCGACGAGGAGGCCTGACATGGTCGTGAGCGCCCGGGACGTCAAGGCACTGCGGGACGCCACCGGTGCCGGGATGATGGACGCCAAGAAGGCTCTGACGGCTGCTGAAGGCGACATGGAGGCCGCCCGGCAGATCCTGAGGGAGCAGGGTCTGGCCAAGGCCGGCGCCCGCACCGGCCGAGAGAACGACCAGGGCGCCATCGCCGTAGCAGGCGACGGCACGAGCGCNGCNGTGGTGCAACTCAAGTGCGAGACCGACTTCTCGGCCAAGAACGAGAGCTTCACGTCGCTGGTNCAGTCTCTGGCCGAGTCGGTGCTCGACGCCGGCGCCGCCGCGGTCGACCGGCACNCCGGCGAGATCGAGGACCTCAAGCTGGTGCTGAAGGAGAACATCCAGGTGGGGGTGGTCGAGCGCCTCGAGGCCGCCGACGGCAACCTCCTCGACTCCTACCTCCACCGCCAGGACGGCCGGGGCGTGAACGCCGTGGTCGTGGAGGGCAGCGGCGTCGGCGCCGACGCTCTGCACCAGGTGGCGCTGCACATCGCCTTCGCCAAGCCGCAGTTCCTCAGCGCCGAGGAGATCCCCGCCGGCGAGGTCGAGCGGGAGCGGGCCGCGCTGCTGGAGATCACCAAGGCCGAGGGCAAGCCCCCCCAGGCGTGGGACAAGATCGTCGACGGCAGGATGCGGGGCTGGTATGCCGAGCGTGTCCTGCTCGAGCAGGGCCTTCACGGCGAGAAGACCACCGTGAAGAGCAGCGTCGGCGGCGGGTCGATCGTGCGGTTCGTGCAGGTCGTCATCGGAGACTGACAATGGATCTGCCCGCCGATGCCGCCAACCGAGCCGCACGGCGGCCGGCTCGCTGGGACCGGGTGCTGCTGAAGCTCTCCGGCGAGGCGTTCGCGGGGGGATCGGGCGGCGGCATCGACGGCGACACGGTGCGGCACATCGCCGCCGGGATCGCCGAGGCGCGGATCCTCTTCGACGTCGAGATCGCGGTCGTGGTCGGCGGCGGGAACCTCTGGCGGGGAACCCAGGGAGCAGGCGCGGGCATGGACCGGGCCCAGGCCGACTACATGGGGATGCTGGCCACGGTGATGAACGCCCTGGCCCTCCAGGACACCCTCGAGCGACTGGGCCAGCCCACCCGGGTCCAGACCGCGATCCACATGGCCCAGATCGCCGAGCCCTACATCCGGCGCCGGGCCATCCGCCACCTCGAGAAGGGCCGGGTGGTCATATTCGCGGGCGGCACCGGCAACCCCTTCTTCACCACCGACACCACCGCCGCGCTGCGGGCGGCCGAGGTGGAGGCCGGAGTGGTCCTCAAGGGCACCCACGGACGGATCGACGGCATCTACACCGCCGACCCCGAGGTCGATGCCGGCGCCACGCGGCTGGAGCGGGTGACTTACCTCGAGGTACTCAACCAGGGGCTGGCGGTGATGGATGCCACCGCCATCACCCTGTGCATGGACAACAGCCTCCCGATCGTGGTGTTCGACCTGATGGGGCCGGGCAACCTGCAATCCCTGCTTGACGGCGCCGAGGTGGGTACGCTCGTGGCTCAGGAGGATCGCAACCCATGAGCGAGGAGCTGATCGGGATGGTGCTGGCCGACGCCGGCGAGCGCATGGATGAGGCCGTCGCCGCGGCCAAGCGCGACTTCTCGACGGTCCGCACCGGCCGAGCCAGTTCGGCCCTCCTCGAGCGAGTCCAGGTGGAGGCCTACGGCGTGAGGATGGCCATGCGGGAGCTTGTCAGCTTCGCGATACCCGAGGCCAGCCAGTTGATCATCACGCCCCATGATCCCGCCAACATCAACGCCGTGGAGCGAGCCATCCAGCAGGCCCAGCTCGGGCTGGTCCCCAGCAACGACGGTCGGGTGATACGGCTCTCGTTCCCGCCGCTGACCGAGGAGCGCCGCAGGGACCTGGCCAGGCTCGTCGGCTCGATGGCGGAGGACTCCCGCAACCGGATCCGCGGCCTGCGCCGCCAGGCCCGCAAGGATCTGGAGGGCATCGAGAAGGACGGCGGGGTGTCTGCCGACGTGGTGACGCGTGCCGGCGAGCAGCTCGACGACCTGACCCGGGCCCACGAGCAGCAAGTCGATCGGGCCTTGGCCAGCAAGGAGGATGAACTGCTTGAGGTGTGAACGCACACATGGCCCGGGCCAGGAGCCCGGCGAGCCGGAAGGAGTGATGCAGTGAGCGAGCAGGACGATTTCAGAGAGCCGGATGCCGGCGGCGGCGACATGCTCGCCGACGACGCGGGGGTGGTTGCGGGACGGTCGGTGTTCGGCGACGACTCCGGCGAGCCCGACTGGATGGAGCCCGAGTCCGCCGGGTCGTCGCAGATGACGTCGTCGGAGCCGAGGCTCCAGGAGGCCGACCCTCAGGAGATGGGGGTCTGGACCGACCACACCACGGCACCCCAGTGGGACGAGCCCGAGGACGTCCTGCCCCCGATCGAGCCGCAGGAGCCGGTGGGGTCGTCCATGGGGAACGAGGACTTCTTCGGCTACGAGGACCAGTACGCCGGGATCACCGGCGCCGGTGCGTCCCCTGTGGCCGCGGGCGAGCGCGACATGCCGATGGCGGTGCTCGTCGGCGTCGTGCTGTCGGCGGTGATCCTGGTGGCGATGCAGGTGGGACCGGCCTGGGCCCTGGGCGTGGCGACGATCGTGCTCGCACTGGCGGCGGTGGAACTGCTCAGCGCGGTGAGGGTCGCCGGCTACCAGCCGGCCGTGGTGCTGGGGTTGGCCGGGGTGGTGGCGATGCCGCTTGCGGCGTACTGGCGCGGGATGGAGGCCATCGTCGTCGTGATGGTGCTGATCGCGGTCTTCGGAGCGCTCTGGTACCTGACCGGTGCCGGTGTCGAGGGGCCGATGCGAGGTCTGGCGGTAACGATCTTCACGGTGGCCTACATCGGCATTCTCGGAGCGCACGCCGCGCTGCTGCTCAAGGTCCCCACCCACGGGACCGGTCTGCTCACCACCGCGATAGTGCTGACCGTGGTTCACGATGTGAGCGCGATGGCGGTGGGACGGGCCGCCGGTCGAACCCCGCTGTCCCGGGCCAGTCCCAACAAGACTCTGGAGGGACTCGTCGGGGGCATGGTCGTCACCGTCGGCGTCGGCGTGATCATGGGGCTGGTGGGAATGCCGGCGCCGGTCGCGGCCGCGCCGGGCAGCGCCTGGATCGCCATCGTCATGGCCCTGGTGGTCGCCGTGGCTGCGCCCATCGGGGATCTGGCCGAGTCGATGCTGAAGCGCGATCTCAACATCAAGGACATGGGCTCCCTCCTTCCCGGCCACGGCGGGATCCTCGACCGGTTCGACGCCCTGCTGTTCGTGCTGCCCGCCACCTACTACGTGGCCCTCATGACCGACCTGATCTAGTGCCCGGTCTCGGTGCTGGGGTGAGCTGACTTGCGCTCGTCCTCGGTGGCCGTCCTGGGCTCGACGGGATCGATCGGGACACAGACACTCGACATCATCGCGGCCCGCCCCGACAGCTACCGCGTCGCCGCGCTGGGCGCGGCCCGCTCCGTTGAGATGCTGGCCGAGCAGGCCCGGCGCTTCCGGCCCCCGGTCGTCGCGCTGGCCGACGCGTCCCGGGCCCCCGAGCTGGCCGGGCTGCTGCCGGAGGGGGTCGAGCTGCTCGCCGGCACCGGCGCCATGGCCGCCGCGGCCTGCGAGGCCGACACGGTCATCAACGGAGTGGTCGGGTTCGCGGGGCTGCCGGTGACGCTGGCGGCCCTGGAGGCGGGCCGGCGGCTCGGGCTGGCCAACAAGGAGTCGCTGATCGCGGCCGGTCCGGTGGTGCAGCGGGCCCGCGCCACCCCGGGGGCCGAGATCATCCCCGTCGACTCCGAGCACTGCGCGGTCCACCAGTGCCTGCGGGCCAACGACCATCGCGAGCGGGTGTCCTCCATCGTGTTGACCGCGAGCGGCGGGCCGTTCCGGGGCCGCAGCATCGCACAGCTCGAGTCGGTGACCGTCGCCGACGCCCTGGCTCACCCGACCTGGCAGATGGGCCCCAAGATCACCATCGACTCCAGCACGCTCATGAACAAGGGTCTCGAAGTCATCGAGGCCCATGAGCTCTTCGGCGTCGCCTACGACGAGATCGAGGTCGTCGTCCATCCGCAGTCCATCGTCCATTCCATGGTCACCTACTGCGACGGGGCCACCGTCGCGCAGCTCTCGAAGCCGGACATGAGGCTCTGCATCGGCTACGCGCTCGCCTATCCCGACCGCCTCGACCTGGCCTACGGCGCCATCGACTGGGCCGAGCTCGACCGTCTGGACTTCGAGCCGCCGGACCGCGACGCCTTCGGCTGCATCGACCTCGCCTACGAGGCCGGACGGGCCTCGGAGACCGCGCCGGCCTGGCTCAACGCGGCCAACGAGATTGCCGTGCAGGCCTTCCTCGACGGTCGGATCCGCTGGGCGGACATCGCCCGGGTGATCGAGGAGGCGCTGGGGCTCTGGCCCGGCGACACCGCCGACGACGTGGAGGCGGTGCTGGCCGCCGACGGCCGTGCCCGCCGGGTGGCGGCCGGCCTGGTGGCGCAGCGCGGCGCGGCCTGATGCGTACCCGTCTGGCAGGTCTGGGCGACCACGCAGGGCTGGCCGGCCTCGTCGCGCTGCTGACGCTGGTCGGGGTGCTTGCCGGGATGACCTGGGTGGTGATCATCCTGGTGCTGGTGGCCGTGCTGTTCCTGCACGAGCTCGGCCACTACCTCACCGCCCGCATGACCGGCATGAAGGTCACCGAGTTCTTCATCGGCTTCGGCCCCCGCGTCTGGTCCTTCCGCCGGGGAGAGACCACCTACGGCATCAAGGCCGTCTGGGTGGGCGCCTACGTCCGCATCGCGGGGATGAGCAGCCTCGAGCCGGTGGACCCCGTCGACGAGTCCCGCAGCTTCCGGAGCAAGAGCTACCCCAGGAAGCTGCTTGTGCTCACGGCGGGACCCGGCATGCACTTCGTCATNGCGCTGGTGCTGCTGTTCGTGCTCCTCATGGCCGACGGGCGGCTGTCGGTGGGCGGGGCCTCCGAGCCGGAGGAGGTCGCCGAGTGGACACTGGCCACGGTCTCGGCCGACAGCGCGGCCTCCGCCGCGGGCCTGCAGCCCGGCGACGAGCTCGTGTCGATCGCCGGTCTGGACCGCACCACCTTCGCCGACTTCTCACGCCAGGTTCGCGGGCTCGCCGGCGAGGAGGTGGAGGTCGTCTACCGGCGGGGCGACTCGACGCACACGACCGTGACCCGGATCGGCGAGCGCCTCACCGCTCGGGGCGCGGCCGGGATCGTGGGGCTGATCGAGGGCGATCGGATCCTCGCCGTCGCCGGGCTCGGATCCGACGGCGCCCCGACGTATGCGCAGGTGGCCGACCACGCGCGCCGGCGGCTCGGCCAACCCATCGACATAGCCATCGTCGACACCCGCACCGGCCGGCCGGCGGTGGTGGAGGGGGCGATCATCAACGAGCTGGTGGATCCCTCGGATGCGGTCATGGGCTTCTTCGGAGTCTCGGCCGACTACCGGCACCCGGGCCTGGGCGTGGTGGGGGCTGCCGGCGAGTCGGCCCGGCTCCTGGCGGCCACGGTGCGTGATGTGGTCTTCGCCATCCCCGCCATCGTGACCGACGGATTCAGCGGGACGCTGGACGGGCTGCGAGGCGACGATCCGGCGGCGAGCCCGGCCCAGACGGTCCGCGAGCTCGAGGTCCGGCGCCTCGACACGTCCCATCCCGACGAGAACCGGATCCTGTCGATCTACGGGGTGGCCCGGATCGGGGCGGAGGCGGCCTCCGACGGAGGGTCCGACGTGCTCCTGCTGCTGATGTACGTCAACGTCTTCCTCGGCGTGTTCAACCTCCTGCCGCTGCTGCCCCTCGACGGAGGCCATGTGGTGGTGGCCACCTACGAGCGGATCCGCTCCATCGGGGGTCGCTCCCACCAGGTGGATGCGGTCCGTCTCCTGCCGCTCACCTACGCGGTCGTGGTGCTGCTGCTGCTCGTCGGCGGGGTGGCGCTGGTGCGCGACATCCTCGATCCGGTCAGCTTCGGCTGATCCCCTGCTGGGAGGCCGAGCGGGTAGGATCTCGGCGTGAAGGTAACCGCGACGTTCCCGCGGCGGGCCACACGGCAGATCATGGTGGGGGCGGTTCCGGTGGGCGGCGGCGCGCCGGTCACCGTGCAGTCGATGACGGTCACCAAGACGGCCGACCACGAGGCCACCCTGCAGCAGATCTACGCGCTGGCGGCCGCCGGCGCCGACATCGTGCGATGCACCTGCAACCGGCCCGAGGCCGCCGAGGGGCTGGCCCGGATCGTGCCGCGCTCGCCTGTGCCGATCGTGGCCGACATCCACAACAACCACCGGATGGCGCTGGCCGCGCTGGAGGCCGGGGTGCACTGCCTGCGGCTCAATCCGGGCAACATCCGCAAGCCCGACCACATCAAGGCGGTGGCCCGGGAGTGCCGGGACCGGGGCGTCCCCATCCGAATCGGAGTCAACGGGGGATCGCTGGATCCCGACCTCTACGACCCCGAACTGGGCGTGACCCCCGAGGCGATGGTGGCGTCGGCCATGCGGGAGCTCGCCTACTTCACCGACGTCGGATTCGACCTGGTGAAGATCTCGGTCAAGGCGTCGAGCGTCCCGCTGATGATCGAGGCCTACCGGCAGCTCGCCGACGTGACCGATCACCCGCTGCACCTCGGCGTCACCGAGGCCGGGCCTCCTCCGGCCGGGACCATCAAGTCGACGGCCGGGATCGCGACGCTGCTTGCCGAGGGCATCGGCGACACCATCCGGTACTCGCTGACGACCGACCCGGTCGAGGAGGCCCGGGCCGGCCGGAAGCTGCTGGAGGCGATGGGGCTGCGGGAGCGGCGCAATGTCGACCTCATCGCCTGTCCCAGCTGCGGCCGGGCCGAGGTCGACGTCTTCGGTGTGGCCCAGGAGGCGATGGAGGCCTTCAGCGACCGTGAGATCCCGCTGCAGGTCGCGGTGATGGGCTGCGTGGTGAACGGTCCCGGCGAGGCCCGCGACGCCGATCTGGGCATCGCCGCCGGCAACCGCCGGGGACACCTCTTCGTGAAGGGCGAGAACGTGGCTGTCGTGGCCGAGGAGTCGATGGTGGACGCGCTGGTGGAGTGGGCCGAGTTCATCTGCGAGCACGGCTCCGAGGCCGCTCTGGAGCGGGCCGCACAGACCCGAGCGTCGGCCCGGCGGGCCGCCGATGAGGACCGCCGCCGCAATCTCGACGAGCTCGGCGACGACGCCAACAACTCTGAGGCTGTGGTGGCGGGCATACGACGCAACCGCCGGATCACGACGCAGAGCGGATAAGGGCCGAGCGGACGAGGGCCGAGCGGACGAGGGCCGGGCGGACAAGGGCCGCGGCCGGCCGGGATCAGACGGGGTTCTAGCTCCGGTACACTGTCGCCAACGTTCGATTCTCCGGAAGCGGCGTGGGCTGGTGCCCACGCCGTTGCCGGTTCGGGCCCGATCCGCGCAGCCTCTCGAGAGCAGAATCCCAACCAAGATCATGGCGATTGACGACCGCGTCCGAGAACTCGTGGCCCCACTTGTCCAAGCCGCCTCCGTCGACCTCTACGACATCGAGCACCATGGCGGATTGGTGAGGATCCTCGTCGATGCCGACGGGGGCGTCGACATCGACGTGCTGGCGAGGCTGTCGCGGTCGGTGAGCCGTGCCTTCGACGAGCACGACCTCATGGACGGTCGTTACACCCTGGAGGTGTCGAGCCCGGGCCTGGAGCGACCCCTGCGGACCCCCGACCACTTCCGCGGTGCGGCCGGCTCCGAGGTCAAGGTCAAGACCCTTCCAGGATTCGACGGGCCCCGCCGGCTGACCGGCGTGCTGGAGGCGGTGGCCGACGACGGCGTCGCCCTGCGCGACACCGACGGCCACCTGTCCCGGATCGCCTTCGAGCATCTGGCCTCGGCCCGCACCGTCTTCGAGTGGGGGCCGGTCAGCCGCCGCCCGAAAGAGTCTCAACGAGCCCAGACGGAGGAGAAGTCATGAACGCAGAGATGATGGAAGCGCTGCAGGCGATGGCCGCCGAGCGGGGCATCACCGTGGACGCCCTTTACGCGGCTCTGGCCGATGCCTTGGAGTCGGCCTACAAGCGGCTGCCCGACGCCAAGGAGTACGCCTGGGTGACGATCGATCCGTCCAGCATGGAGTTCCGGGTGCTGGCCCAGGACCTGGACGAGGAGGGCAACCCTGTCGGCGAGGAGTACGAGGTGACCCCGGGCAACTTCGGGCGCATCGCGGCCCAGACTGCCCGCCAGGTAATGACCCAGCGCATCCGCGAGGCCGAGCGCGAGCTCAAGTACGAGGAGTATGCGGGCCGCGAGGGCGACATCGTCACCGGGATGATCCAGCAGACCGACGCCCGCTACACNCTGCTGGACCTGGGAAGGGTNGAGGCGCTNCTGCCGCAGGCGGAGCAGGTCCCCTACGAGCGCCCCGACTCCAATACCCGGCTCAAGGCCTACATCGTCGAGGTTCGCAAGACGGCCAAGGGCCCCCAGATCGTGGTCAGCCGGACCCATCCCGGTCTCGTCAAGCGGCTGTTCGAGCTCGAGGTCCCCGAGATCTCCGACGGCATCGTCGAGATCAAGGCGTGTGCCCGCGAGCCCGGTCACCGGACCAAGATCGCGGTGTCCTCCAACGACCCGAACGTCGACCCGGTGGGCGCTTGCGTGGGGGCCAGGGGGGCCAGGGTCCGCCAGGTCGTCAATGAACTGCGCGGCGAGAAGATCGACATCGTTCCCTACAACAGCGAGCTCGAGGAGTTCGTCACCAAGGCGTTGTCGCCCGCCAGGATCAANGAGGTTCGCCCCAACGAGCTGACCGGCGACTGCGACGTGATCGTNCCCGACTACCAGCTGTCGCTGGCCATCGGCAAGGANGGCCAGAACGCAAGGCTGGCCAGCCGGCTCACCGGCTGGGGGATCAACATCAAGAGCGAGACCCAGCTGGCCGAGGAGGCTGCCTACGGCGACGTGGAGTGGGCCGAGGGCGAGTGGATCACCGACCCCGCCACCGGCGAGCAGCGGTGGCAGCCTGCCGACGGCGGCGAGGCCGTCAGCGCGGAGGCCTGGGCCGCGGCCATGGCCCAGGACCAAGCCGAAGCCTCCGAGGCCTCCGATTCCGAGAAGGCAGCGTCGCCCGTAGAGCAGGCGGACAGCGGCTGAGCCCGGTTCGAACCTGTATCGGCTGCCGCGCCCGTCGCCCCAGCGCAGAGATGCGGCGGGTTCTCATGGCCGCGGGCGGCGGGCTGCGACTGGGGCC
>JGI24792J26632_1002151_pt1 | contig 10628 bp, 10 predicted proteins | sample MesohylBB_FD_26632 | JGI IMG/M metagenome (IMG submission 26632)
TCGGACAGGATCGCGCGCGAGGTGGCGTTCATTTCAAAGAACCCGGTCCGGCAGCGACGTGCAGCCGAAGACGCGGTGTTCGCTCGTGCCGGACCCGCAGCTACCGCTCGCGCGCTCACCATCCTATGGCCACGAACTGGGCGTTGATTGGGTACACTGCGGATAGCGTTGCTTGCGCAGGAGGCGGTTGATGAGTCTCCGGTAGGTTGGGCGGTGGATAGCCCAGCGCTACAGAGTGGAGGTCCGTTCGCCGGTACACGGGCACTGGGACACGGATTGCCAGCAGTTTCGTGCTGCATTATGCTGTTCGCATGGCCCGACCCAAAGGACGCACCAAACCGGCAAGACTCACGGTCAATCTCGACCGTGCAACCTATTGCGCCCTGAACGAACTCGCCCAGCGCGAGGATGTATCGGTTTCGTGGGTGATCCGGCGTGCGATCGAGGCGCTTCTAAGTCAGGACCGGGCGACCGGTATCGGGCCGACGGTCGGCGCGTCGAAGCTGCAAATCAACCGGACGCACGCCAGCGAGACGGCGTTACGATGAGCATCGAGCGTCGATTCGACGTTCCGTTCATTGCCCGGATGGCGCTCCGCGAGAAGCAGATCCAGCAGAATTACCGGCCTATCATCGCGGTCCACAAGTGGTTCGCGCGTCGGCCGGGCACTCTCTTTCGCGGCCTTCTCCTGTCGGAGTACGGCGAGGATCGGCTTCGACAGTCGTTCTTCCGATCGAACAGTTTCCCCGGCCTCAAGATCGCCGATCCCTTCATGGGCGGCGGCACGCCCCTGGTCGAGGCGAACCGCGTCGGCTGCGATGTCGAAGGGTTCGACGTCAACCCGATGTCGGCCTGGATTGTCCGTGAGGAGATCCGGCAGCTGGATATCGACGCCTACGAACGGGCCGCAACAGTTCTGGTGGAAGCGCTCCGCGTCGAGGTCGACCGCCACTATCGCACCGCTTGCCCGCTTCATGGCGACAAGGACGTACCTGTCAAATCGTTCCTCTGGGTCAAGGTGCTCGCCTGCGAGGCTTGCGGCAGACCATTCGACCTCTTTCCCGGTTATGTGCTTGCCGAGAACAGGCGACACCCGAGGACTGTTATGGTCTGTCCGTCCTGCGGCGACCTTAACGAAGTTGAGCACCGTGACGACCCTGGCGTCTGCACAGGGTGCGGGACCGAGCTTCTGCGGCGCGGGCCTGCCCGCCGGGGCCGATGCGATTGTCCCCATTGCGGCCATGGCAATACCTATCCCGGCAAGAGCCGCGGCCCGCTGGACCACCGGCTCTTCGCCATCGAGTACTACAATCCGCACCGCAAGGCCGGACACCGGGGGCGCTTCTTCAAGAAGCCCGACGCGGAGGACCTTGCCCGCGTTGCGGCGGCAACGGAGCGATGGCGACGAATAAGCGCCCGCTTCGTGCCGGACGAACGCATTCCGGCCGGCGACGAGACGGGGCGCCTGCACCGGTGGGGCTATTCTCGCTACTGCGAGATGTTCAATCCGCGCCAGCTCCTCGGGCTTGAATTGAGCTGCCGGCTTGTCGCCGCCACAAAGGATGAGCGAATTCGCCACGCGCTCGCGACCAATCTGTCCGATTTGCTGCGATATCAGAACATGTTGTGCCGCTACGACGCGGTGGCGCTCAAGGCGCTGGACATCTTCTCCGTTCACGGGTTCCCGGTCGGCCTCGTACAGTGCGAGTCCAACATTCTGGGGATTGTCAACGGGACCGGAGCGAACGTCGGATCGGGCGGCTGGTCGAATATCGTGCACAAGTTCATCAGCGCGAAACGGTATTGCGAGGCACCCTACGAGGTTCAGCATTTCCGCAAGCGCAAGGTCCGGATACCGATCGAAGGCGAGCGGATCGGCGAGCGCCTGAATGGCGCCCGCCGCCGCGTGTCCATCCGGTGTAGCGACGCCGCGCAGGTCGAAATCGCGCCAAACAGTCTCGACGGCGTGTTCACTGACCCGCCCTACTTCGGGAACGTGCAGTACGGCGAACTCATGGACTTTTGCTACGTCTGGCTGCGCCGCCTCGCCGGAGAGGACGCCGAAGGCTTCGATCGCCCGTCGACGCGCTCGCCAGCGGAGCTGACCGGAAACGCCACCCAGTCGCGCGACCTGAAACACTTCACCGAGGGACTGGCGAAGGTCTATTCCCGCATGGCTCGCGCCCTGAAACCCGGCGCGCCCTTGGTGTTCACCTACCATCACAACAGACTCGACGCCTACTGCGCGGTCGGCGTGGCCATCCTGGACGCTGGCCTTGCCTGCACGGCCTCGCTGCCTTGCCCCGCCGAGATGGGCGGGTCGATCCACATTCACGGCACTTCGTCCTCGATCGTCGACACCGTATTCGTTTGCCGCGACGCCGGCGAGGCACCCGTGGCTTGGCTGTTCGACACCTCCGAGCGGCTGGTTGCGATCCTGGACGAGGATCTGGTGCAACTTTCGGCGGCGGGACGCAGAGCCACCCACGGCGATATCAGGTGCATCGTCTTTGGCCACCTGACACGGATGGCCGTGTGGAATCTGCGGGCGACGTGGGACCGGTCGCTGGTGACATCGAAAAAGATCGCAGCCTTTCGCGACTGCATGATTCAATTCGGCGACCCGGAAGGGTTCGCCCGAATGGCGACGGCACCTGAACCAAGAAGCGACCTGCCCCTGTTCTCCCAGGAAGCAACTCCGCCGGAGGAAGGATTTCACCGTGCCGTTTCCTTTTGAGGCCGACTTCGACGAACTCCAGTCCGATCTGGATGCCTTCGTCGATGCCGTGTTTGGCTGCCTCGAGTCCGAGTTTCTCGTCATGCCGAAAGGCAAGGGGTTCGTCGAGTTCCCCGTGTTCGAAGAGGGGTACGAAGCGCTGAAGCGAGCGACCGGCGGATTCCGCGAGGTAACGCCCGATAGGGTTGCCCCCGCGGTGTTCAAGACGCCGATCGCTCTGATCGTCCTGCGATGCATGATGGGATTCACGCCGCCGGAATGGGCCTACTTCGCCACCCGCCAGACCGGCGTCGAAGTGACGCAAAGTTCGGCGCGCACCATCGACCGAAGAATTCGAATGGATCCCCAGGCCGACCTGCCGACGAAGGGGGGTGTGACGAAACGACGAATCCGAGCACTCATAGCTGCCGCCTGTCATGCTCTCAATTCGGGCGTTCCTGAACAAACCTCCGACGACCTTCATCGGCTCGAAAAGGCCGACACCAAGGCCGGTCTGGTGAGCGTCCGCTCATCGGCCGAGCTCGGGGTTCCCTATTCCATCCTCCTCTACGAGCGCCTCCTCGGCCGTCCCTTTGCCGGCCACCGCGATTCCATCAGCGAGCTGATCGGCAACATCGTGGAGAACGCCATCGAGGACACGCTGTCGCGCGCGGGCGTTAGCTGCCGAAAGACCAGGCGGGCCGAGCGACTCGACGGGTTCGATCAGGCGCCCGACTTCGTCGTGCCGAACGAACACAATCCACAAGTCGTCATCGAGGCGAAGCTGACAGAAGATGACGGCACCGCACGCGACAAGGTGACCCGCGTCCAGCATCTCGCCGCCCTCAGCATGCAGGGCCAGCCGTCCGGACAACCCAGGTTCGAGGTCATCGCATGCATCGCCGGCCGTGGATTCGGCGTACGCCGCGAGGATATGAAGAAGCTGCTTCTCGCAACGCGCGGTAAGGTATTCACACTGCAAAACATGTCGCAGCTTGTGGGGCACACTGGTCTTTCAGCGTTTCGCTCACGGTAGGGACAATTCCACATGGGAATTCGCATGCCACCAACAGCTCAGCAGAGTGATGCGGTGAAGAGAATCATGCGATTCTACAGAGCACATCCAGATGCACCCAGTTGGTCCGGGAAAAGAAGGAGATTTCGTGGGGTGCGAGCCAACAAGTTTTTTGTTGGGCTATTGCTCGATCAATTGCAGACAGCAGATAGAGCATGGCAAGGCGCCAACTACCTTGTTGACAGATACTTCACGGCAACGGGAAATTTTTGGGGCGAGATTTCAGATACACATCATGCAACAGTCAATAGCATTTGCAAAAAAGGTTTCGAAGGACAACCTTTTGCCCTTGGGCTGAGAGTTAATTCATTTCCCAGGCAGCTCAGAGCTGCCGCAAGGAAGATTGTTGTCGAATATGACTCAGACGTAAGAAACGTCTGGAATGATGTCGGGAAAGAGGACGTTGACGAAATCTATTGGAGACTAAGAGAGTTTGACGGAATAGGCGACGCTCTGGCCAAGATGGGGCAGTTCATTCTCGTCAGGAGTTACGGCGTTGCAGGAGGGAAAGAGAGCAAGAAATACATGTCGGTCAAGCCGGATGTCCATCTCCAGAGAGTCTTGTTTAGGTTGGGTATTTGTGCAAGTGACACTCCGACGTCCGTAATTGAAAACACAGAGATGCTCAATTTGGAATCTCCCGCAGATTTCGATTGGTCAGTGTGGACAATTGGTCACTCTTTCTGTCATGCGAGTAATCCAGATTGCGGATCTTGTCCACTTGACGCGCTGTGCGAGAAGAACTTCTAGAGTTGCACTTCGGAGTGTTGTTGCACAATTCTATCGGACCATCACATGATGGCGGCCTACCGAATGTCAGCCCGGAACTCTAGCTGCTCGAGTGGTTCGGGCTCGTGTGTCGGTGGCGCTCGAATAGCACGAACGGCCATTCTCGGAAATGTGTCAACTACTTGGGTCTATACGAGACCGCTTGCCTCACTGGATTGGCGTGGTATGTATTCGATCAAGCTGCATTGCCGACACCATGATCGGACCGGTATGTCGACGACTACGCCATGACCACGCCGAGGCAGACGAGTACCTCGTCCATGAGCGGTTCGGGAACACGGAGATGAGGGGGTACAGCATCAATTTAGTCGTACGGAGTTGAAGGGGGGATGCGGTCGTTGTTGAGTTTCCCTAAGTCGGCTTAGTGTCGTCGGCCGTCTTCGGAAATGCCGCCACGATGAGGTTGCCCAGCTCCTTGGAGTCGGTGGATGCACACAGCGGGTCTCCTTCAAGACCGGATTTGGTAAAATCGAATACTCGATTTCCGTACGGCCAGCTCCTATTGGGAAACTTGTTCCAGATTATCGAGCACAGTCGGCCTAAAGCGCCAAAGTAGATTTCGTCTTCACCTTCTTGGAAACTTCCAAGGGGTATATCATTCAGGAAAGCGGAGCGATCGTTGTGCGCCAATATCTTGTTGCGAGCGTCGAGAATCTTCCTGTAGAGGACGTCCAATTCAGTGGCGATTCCTGCGATGGCTGACTTTTCGTCCTTCGACCAGAAATTCTGTCTAACGAAGAAGTCGATTGAAAGGTTTTCGTTTGCGCCCTGTTGGGCCGGGTCATGTAACTTCGCAACTTGAAGAATGCTGTATTGCTGGCTGATTTCATTGAGACGACCTAAACACCGGCCAACGGATGTTTCCACGAATTCCCCGACTGGAACGTTCCGCTCTTCCTGAAGCCGTGCGGGCAGGCATTCAAAGACATGTGAATGGGTTAGCCAGCACTCGTAGACCCATTGGCACTGGTCACAGAAGGCTTGCGTGTCGTTTTCGGTTGCAGGAGGAACTTGAGGCATATTCCGAATCCTTGGTGCAGTTTGAGCTTCGATGATACGCTTGTCGATGGAGCGGCGTACACAAAATTTCGGCCGCGATGTTCACGGCGGCGCGCTCGGCGGGTTCCGGCGCCGTGTCTCACCGGCGTACCGAGCCGCCAGTTCATCACCGGGAAGTTGGCCGTTATTCGGGGGTGCCGCGGCATGAAGACCCCACGGCCGGGTGTCGCGCACGCACGACAATGGCGTAAGCTTGGCTAGGGGGTGACGATGGCCGACGGGTCGGACGGGCCGGACGATCGCCTGTGCTGCGTCGTCTTCGGCGCGGCCGTAAGGGCGGGGGGTGAGCCAAGCGGCACCTTGCGTCGGCGCGTCGATGGCGCTTTCGCCATCGGAGGTGTCACGGCGCGGTATATCGTCACCGGAGGACTCGGTGGCCATCCACCGGCGGAGGCCGAGGTGATGGCCCGGCTTCTGCAGGGGCATGGCGTGCCGCTCCGGCAAATCGTGGTCGATGTGGATGCCACCGACACGCTCACGTCGGCCAGGAATTGCGCGCGTCTGATTCGCGCTCACGGGCGGTGCGCGTTGGTCGTGGTATGTTCCAGCCGCTACCACATGCCTCGCTGCCGCATGCTCTTGCGGCGTTTTGGCGTGACCGCCGTAAGCGGACCGATGCCCGGCGACTGGCCCGGCCTGAGCCGCGCGAAGCTCGCCTATTTCTATCTCCGGGAACTCCTCGCCTACCCCTACGACCTGGTGTCGGTGTCACTCGCTCGATGGCGCTCGCGCTGGTATCCCGGCGGGGACAGGGGCTAATCCCAATGGACCTTCGTGACTGCAATTCCGTTTTCCGGGTTCGTCAAGGCGCACTGGCAAGTCCAGAGGACCGACCTCGCATCACTCCAGCGGGTCCTGCTCCCTCCGTGGTCTTTTTGCAATAAACCGATAGAGCATTCCAATAATTGTCAGGAGTGCGGCAAGACCGACAAATGCTGCGGACCATTCCACTATGCCCCACTGGCTGAAGTCGAAGACCGCTCTCGGTTCGCGGCACTCCTTCTCATCCTCGAAATGCTTGATGTATTGGATGTTCTTGTACTGAAGGTCGTTGATCAATTCCTCGTTTGGAAAGGCGCTGGGTTTATACTTCGGAATGTACCAATCCTGAGCGAGGAAGTACGCACGAAGTTCTGGATTGCCAAACTCCCGGCCGTGCCGTGCGAAAATTTCGTTCCGCATGTTCCTCAATTCTTTACAGGTCTTGTACTTTACATCAGCTTCTTTCACTCTTTCTTGCATGAGGTCCAAGGCGACGGCTTGAGTCCCCAAAAGGCCCGACAAGAACGCAAGCAGGACAAGTAAGCGCCTTTCAGACCTACCGAACCTCATAATTTCTCTCGCTGTTCTAACCTGATTTATGCACCAGAGTGTGAAGACGTGGTGGCGGACGTGGCGTAATCCGTTGGATTCGGGTAGGAATTTGTTTCCGAGCGGATTTCTGTCGAAGCAACGAAAGCGCCACGCCCACCAATCTGAGCTACTATCCTTCTTCGTCCAAGTGCTCTCCCCGTCTGTGGACATAGGGCGGAGGTCAAGTGTCAACCCTTTTTTGTGAGTAAAGTGAGACGGGTACTGGCCGCCCCGCCGAAGGCTCGCCGCTGTTACTGTGACAGGATGGGGCCACTTGGCGCCTTTCACAGCATCCCCGAGCGTCTTGAGAAACTTGCGGAGTTTTGGGCGAACTCGCGTGCCTCTTGCGCCGATTACCCTATGGCCACCAGGGACGTTATCAATCTGCTGAAGCCCTCTCCATCCGATGTTTAGATTCAGTGTTCTCTGCTTCCCGTTGCTAAGCGTGGCGACAATCTTCTCTCTTGCTCGATTATTCTGTGAAAAGTCGGACGCAATGTGGCTCGTTTGGTACGTTACTGTTGCAACGCCATCGCTGCCCGTAGTTGCAGACGAAGTACTCAGTGTCCCAAGAACTCTTATGACGCCTTGGTTGACTAGCCGCTCGACCTTAAGGCCATTTCTGTTGTTTTGGTTGTATAGCGACTTCATCCCGCTTGCGCTCCTCTAATTTCCGCCTGGCCTCACATAGCTCAGATTGAATTGAACTTGTTGCCCGTGCATTGGTGTCCCGTACTGGTCGGTGACAAGTACGGGAATACTGCTTGTGGTGCTACCGTCGGGGCGATAGTCAGTACCTGCGATGCCAACTTCTTCGCCTGTTAGTTCAATCTCATCATCGGCAGGATGGATGATGGAGGAGATGTCAGCGATTCTTGGCTCCACTGGTTCTGCATCGCTGAACACGTTGAATCCGGGTTCTGCCCCTTGGGGGAAGGCCTTACGTCGTTTTGCCATGGCATACCTCCTAGGTTGTGCGAGCGGCCAAAGTTCAGGAGTCAGCGGCACCGAGAATCGGCGTTCGCTGCACCGATTCCTTAGTCGGTTTGCGGTATTCAGATGCCGAACTTCTCATTTCTGGCGGCCTTTAATGACTCAACATACTGTCTCCCAAACGATTTCCTCTGCATACGCTCGTCATCAGCATGCTCTGTGAAGTGTCTACCCGTTCTTTCGTCAAGATTGATGTACCCTGCCCAATAGTCATCAACCCATCGAACATATGGCTCGTAGTCTTGCAGAAATGCCATTCCTAGGGATCGTCCCTCAAATCCATGACAAACTATGTCAAAAGGTTTGCACGAGGGATTGCCATCCAGAATCAAAAGATTCTTCCCGGCCTCCGATGTGAAGCGTTGCAGTTTTGCCATATATTCGTCTTGATCGAACTTGTCGAAGTTGTCTGGTTTGACTTCAACGTACCACTCGTCTAGGTTTGGCAGCCGGATCTCAAAATCCGGTAGGTAATTGCCGCCTGACTCCAACTCATACCCTTGGTCCTCGTACTTCCAGTTCCAGTCCATGCGAGTGAAGAAGACAGCCCATCTAGCCTCAGTCCTAGAGCGGAAGATGCGGTCTCTGTACTTCGTGGGTAGTGGCTTCATGGCAGTTTCCTGAATGACAAACAATTGGTTATCAAGCAAGTTTGGCATAGAATCCTGTGGATTGCGCAGGTTCGACGGAGCGTGCTCAATCGGTTCGAACGAAGCGCTGACCGTAGATTGCTGCCATGGAGAGTGTGGCGAGTGTGCTGGTATGTCGGTGTCGATCCCTGACTAGGGCGATCGGGCACGGGGATTCCCGGGACTTCGGTGGCGTGATCACAGCACGGGCGCGGGGGCGATTTCCGGCCGCCTAGTCGGGCTTCGTGCGTGAGCGGTGATCTACTCATCGCGGGCCTCTAACTAACTTGTCCGAGACGTAAGTGTACCTCTGTGCGTATCGCCGTGGTCCACGGTGGCGTTCCGCGCACGACCGAGGTCCGTGTCGCGCTGCGTGTGGATGCCGGAACGCAGCGCGCTTTCCGAGTGTTCGCCCTGCAGTTCCTCCTCGCTTGCCTCGAATTGGTCTCTGTATGGGAGAACGGGCACTCCGGTGGTCGCTGCGCGCGCCGCTGCATTCGACTGTGATACTCACTCGATCCTACTTGATGCGAAGGGCTGGTCGAACGGTTATCTGGCAGGTGCGGCGTGGGCACTTGCTGAACTGCTCACGACAGTTTAGGCGTACCGCCCGGCAGAGCTTGCAATGGCCAGAAGAATGATTCTGATAACGTCGGAACGAATTCGGGCACGGGCGGGTGGGGTCTTCGAGTCTCCGAGGATCCTTCCATCGGAGTGCATATCCACGGTTCCACGTGGGCCGCGCCGGGTTGTCGAATCTAGAATACAAAGGAACAGTGGGCACCCTTGGGGCACTGACTGCGTAACCAGTCGACGGTTGAATCAAGAGGGGATTGAGCCGCCTCGCTACAGGATGTTATTGGCGATACTGACGGCGATGCGCTCGGCGGATTCCCGCACCGAGTCGCGTGCGAGGTGCGCATAGCGCGCGGTCGTCTCCACCCTGCGGTGACCGAGCAGCCGGCCGATGATCGGCAGCCCCTCGCCGAGCGCGAGCGCCCGCGAGGCGAAGCTGTGCCGGATGTCGTGGATGCGCACGTCATGCAGTCCGGCCTTCGCACGGATGCTCTGCCAGGCGCCGTCGATGTCGGCCATGTGCGTGCCCGGCTTCGCGCCCGGGACGACCCAGGGATTGCCCGGCTCGCGCGGCAGGGCGGCCAACATGTCCACCGCCGACGGCGAGAGGTGGACCGTGCGGTCGCCGGTTTTCCCGTTGACGATGCGCATCTCGGCCCGGTCGAGATCGACATGCTTCCAGGGCAGGGTCATGATCTCGGTCTTGCGGCAGCCCGTCAGCATCAGCAGGCGGATGGTGGTCACCGCCCCGTCGGATACCTGACTGGCCTTGTCCGAGACCTCGTCGAGCACCTGCCCGAGGCGGGTGAACTCGGCGTCGGTCAGGAACCGCTCGCGCTTCCGCTTCGGGTTCATCGGAATTGACTGGCAGGGGTCTTCATGGTCCTCGGGGACCAGATCCCAGCCCTTCGCGAGCTTGTACATGTAGGTCAGGGTCTCGACGACCATGTTGGCCATCGCGGGCGTCTCGCACAGGCTCTCGTGCAGCGCCATGACATGCTTGCGCTCGACCGCGGCGATCGGCAGCTTGCCGAGCGCCGGCACGATGTGGCGGTTGACGACGCTGCGCGCCGTCCTCTGCGTCTTCGGCTTGCAGCGGACCGCGACATGGTCTTCGAGATAGCGTCTGGCCAGGTCCGCGATCTTCGGCCCGCTGGCGTATTTCGCCGGGAGCGGCAGCGGGACCGGCTCCTCCCCGGCCTTGACCCGCGCGATGATGAGGGCGGCCCGCTGGCGCGCCTCGTCGGCGTTCGAGCACCGGGTGGCGCCCGACCGTGATCCGCCGTCCCTTGTGCCGATTGTCCGGCCCGTCGGGGCCGCGCGCCTGGGCGACGAAGACCTTGCCGCCGGTCGGATACACCCTGACCCCGAAGCCGGTCAGCTCGCGGTCCCAGAACACCGTGTCGCGCTCGACGGCGAGCGCCGCCACGGTGCGGTT
>JGI24792J26632_1002158_pt1 | contig 10602 bp, 9 predicted proteins | sample MesohylBB_FD_26632 | JGI IMG/M metagenome (IMG submission 26632)
TGCCTCAGGGTATCCCGCTGGCTGCTACCGAGCAGGAGCCCGGTTCCGACGACGAAGATGATCGTGGCCGTTATGGTCGCGATCGCCGTGAAAGCTTCACTCATGGCGACCTCCACTCACAACGCTATCGAGGGCCTGGGAAAAATGTCAAGGTGTCTCGGTTCGCGGTTTACTTTCGACTCACGCCAGCCCGAAAGAGTACGTCGACCGGGGAAAACATGCCGGCAAGGGAAAGTGCTACGATCCGAAGCCATGACGCTTGAGGAAAGAAGCGGGAGAGCCAAGCACCGCTGGATCACCACCGTAGGGGTCATCCTGGCCGTCTTGTCGTTGATGCTACTCGGGAGTTGCGATGAAGGGCCGGGAACAACAGTACAGCCTCCTCCCGAACAGCCCGAGCCGGAGCCCCAGTCGAAGTGGGAAACATCGACGAGTACAGATCCTCTCGATGATTCTGAAATCTTGATAGCTGCAATCAAAGCTGACGAAGAACGGCGCACGGTGGCATTTACATTTATCGCGAGATGCAGGGCGGGTACAAGAGAGACCCATGCTTATATCGTGTGGGGTGGGTACTTGGTACTCGGCGATCTCCCTAACCCCTATAGACGATCCGTTACTGTTCGCGTCGGAACAGACGCCGCAAGGACCGAGACGTGGAGCGTATCGCAAAACGGGCAGGCCACGTTTTCCCGAGAACCGATCCGGCTATTGCGCGAACTTGTCGGTGAGTCGCGTCTGATCTTGCATACAGAAATTCCTGGAGTAGGATCTGTATCGGCAATCTTTGAAATTGACGGCGCCCGAGCGGCATTGAAACCGATCTCCGATGCGTGTGGCTGGTAATCTCCAGCCAGCCATGAGAGTCTTCAGCGTTGAGCCGGACGGCGGGTTCACGGAATATGCGCAGTTGCCGTTTGAGACCGATCATGCCGAGGCCGACCTCAAGCAGTGGTAAAGCATCCGCGCAGCTTGCTCCGCGTCTACCACCGAGATCAATCCACCGGGGACGGTCGGGATACCTGCCCGCGCCAGTAAAAAGGGCCGACGCCGGTTTGGCAAGACCGCCTTCCCGGACGCTGGCGGCCCTTTCCCTCCCTTCCCTCCCTTCCCTCCCTGGTCCTGCCTTTACTGCTTCCGCGCGTCCGCGTAGGCTGAGGGGGGGCCAATGTCTGCTACCGAATACGCTGATCGCCCACCCGCCACAGAAGCCGAGGGAGGCCCAGTGAGACACCACCGCCCTCAGCGGCCAGCCCGTCGCCGCCACGGGCACCTTGCTCCCGCCATGGTGGCCGGGGCCGTTCTGCTCCTGTCCGCCGGCCCGGTTCGTGCGCAGAACGCCCACGGCGCGATCGCCTTCGTCCATATCACTCAGGATCAGGCAGTGGCGTACGGGTTCGCTTGGGACTACTCTACCAAGGAAGAAGCGCAGGATGCGGCGGTGAACTCCTGTATCTCCGCAAGCGGCGGATCGGGCTGCACCGTGCTCGCGTGGTTCCAGAACGGCTGCGGCGCCCTCGCGATGGACCAGTACGGTACGCATCAGGGAAAGACCGCGAGGACGCTGGAGCAGGCGGAGGCGCGCGCCCTGGCGACCTGCGAGGCTGCCGGAGGGGTCGGTTGCGCCGTGGTGGGATCGCAGTGCGTCAGCCCGGGCGGGGCGCCGAACACGTGGTCTGGAAGCGAGAGTGTCCTCGAAGCACCGGAGGAAGTATCCGGTCCGATAGCCGGAGAGGTCGCCGCCGACCGGGAGCGCCCGACCGCTGTCGCGCCGCGAGATGAGGAGCTTACGCGCGAGGAGCGCATCCAGGTCCAGCAGGGCCTCGCCGCGCTGGGGTTCGAAGTCGGTCCGGCGGACGGCATGTTCGGGTTGCGCATCCGGTCGGCGATCTGGGAGTGGCAGCTAGCGAAGGGTCTTGAGCCAACCGGCTACCTGTCACGTGACGAAGCTGAGGTTATCGCGGCGGCCGGTGTAGAAGCGTCGAGGGAAACAGCGGCGCCGGACAGTCAAGGGAATCAGGTTCTATACTTCATGCCGGAAGGGCCAAAGTGTGCTGAGTTAGGAAGCTACCTGAGCGAGAGGGATACAGCCTGCTGGGAAGAAATACAGAGTCAACCGGGGTGTCATATTTGGAATGATCACTATCATTCCGACCGAACCGCGGACTGGACGGGTGAGTGTGCTGGCTACACGGCACACGGGACGGGAGACTATTCCCTGTCCGCTGGAAGCGAGCACGATAGAGAATCGGGAACCGGGTCCGTTGTGTACGGCAAGCTGAACGGCCACTGGGTATGGAGCTACGCCGACGGCGGCGGCTCGGAAGGTTCCTATGTAGACGGCGAGCTGAACGGCCACTGGGTATACCGCTGGGCCGATGGCGGCGGCTCGGAAGGTCCCTATGTAGATGGCAAGCTGAACGGCCACTGGGTAATACGCTTCGCCGACGGCGACGTCTTGGAAGGTCCCTATGTAGATGGCGAGAGGCACGGCCACTGGGTAATACGCTTCACCAGTTTCGTCGAGGAAGGTCCCTATGTAGATGGCAAGCAGCACGGCCACTGGGTAATACGCTTCGCCGACGGTGACGTCTCGGAAGGTCCCTATGTAGATGGCAAGAAGCACGGCCGCTGGGTGAACCGCTGGGCCGACGGAAGCGTCACGGAATACGAGTGGCGCAACGGTTCCCTTGTAGAAACGTTGCGGTAGCAAGGGCCAAAGGAATGTGGCCGCCCGAATAAAAGGAGAGACATGATGAAGCGTTTCATCAAGGCGGCGCTGATGGTGCTAATGATTTTAGGGGTAACCGTGAGCGCGGGCGCTGTATGTGTCGCCAAGGATGCGAGGTGTGTTCCTGTTCCGATAGATAGTTTCACCTCTAGCACAATCGAAGTGTGTCACGATAACTCTACCCGGATGCTTGAGATCCATGTGACTTTCAAGGACAAGAAGATGAGGGATAGAGAGCAGCTCATTATCGTGAGGTCCGTATACGAAAATCGGGATATTTACGGGTTCAACAATTATCATGCCGAAGGGGCAAGAGGATCACACGCTGCGGGGGGCGTATTCCAAACACCGGAGGGTAGTACAGGATGCTACCATGTCATCGCCCTACGGAAGACCCGCATGCACAGGGATACCCCCTGGGAACCGAGTATGTTGGCGCTCTCCTCGGACCGTACGTCGGCGCACGTCGAAACCAAGTACAGAGACGTGGACCACCTTCACCACGACGACGCGCTCATCAGGGTCTACCGATGGCCACGGTAGTAGAATGAAACGGGCTCCTCCGCGCGGGCCGCGCTTCGTCGCCGTGGGGTTTTACGGCGCCATCGTACACAGCAGCGACGGCGTACGCTTGGCAGCCGGCGAGGCGACAGCGGCGGCTCCTTCTACGGCTTGAAGGGTGCGACCTGACAACACCCCCTTCGTAGCGTGGTGCGAGTCGGACAGAACGCGGCGGACGTGCAGCCGCAAGTCAGGTTGACCGAACACCGATTACCGGCCGGTCGCTACCGGCCCACCGCCGCCGTTCGCGGGTATGATGCCAGCCATGAGAGTCTTCAGCGTTGAGCCGGACGGTGGGTTCACGGAATACGAGCAGTTACCGTTCGAGACCGATCATGCCGAGGCCGACCTCGAGCAGTGGCTGGAAGCCAACCCGGACGGGATTCTCGAAGACGGCCCGCTGCTGATCATCGGGCGCCAGGTCCCGACCGACCTCGGCAAGTCGATCGACCTGCTTGGCGTGGACCGCGAGGGCAACGTGGTCGTGGTCGAGTTGAAGCGGGACCGCACCCCGCGGGACGTCGTCGCCCAGGCGCTCGAATACGCCGCGTTCGCCGCGAAGCTTGACGCGGTCGCGCTGGAGGGCGTCCTCGGTGAGTATCGCCCCGACGAACCACGGGGGCTGGCCGAGCAACACCGCGAGTACTTCGATCAGTCGGAGGCCGTCGCGTTCAACAAGGACCAGCGCATCGTGATCGTTGGCCAGCAGGTGACGCCGGAGATCAGGCAGACGGCGTTGTTCCTGGGGTCTAAGGGGATCCCGGTTACCTGTGTCGAGTTCACTTTCTTCCAGGCCGCTGGCGGCGGTCGCTTGTTGTCCCAGGAGATCGTCGTCGGGGCGGAACACGCGAGGCCGCAAGCGACCGCGATGCCGAAAAAGGTGACGAGAGCGGTGTTCCTGGAGTCTTGTGACCACAATGGGAGGGCCGTCTTTACCAGAATCCTCGCTCTGGCGGATCGGGAGGGCATGTCGACACGCTGGGGGACCAGAGGTTTCTCGATGGGAGTCGAGATTGGCGGTACACGGGGAATTGTCTGCTATGGCTNCCCNCCCGCCAGTCGGTCCGGGCAGACATTCTATACGGGATTGGACCAAGCGGGGCTGGTGCCCGAAGAGGTTGTCGAACAGCACCTCAAGAAAGCAGAGCAGACGGGATTGTTCGCGTCTACTACGGGCAAAGGCTGGAAGTGTCTCATCGACCGCGCGTTCACGGACGAAGAAGTGGAGGCACTCGTTGCTTGGTGCGAGTCGGCAATCCAGGCGATCCGGGAGCACGCGGTGCCGGGCGGGCAGTCGTCCGGTTGACAGAAGTGATTTTATCAGACCTTTCAATGCGGCCCGGCACGAACGCCGGGATCGATACGACTCCTTGAAAATCAGCCGCGACGCCTTCAATTGCTTCAATGCAGCCCGGCAACCGGTCGCCGGGATCGACAGCGGATCGGGGCTTCGCGCCTTCTGCGCCAGCGCGCTTCAATGCGGCCCGGCACGAGAGGCCGGGATCGGCTGAGCGGCCGTTCACTACCTTCCGTTTGCCGACTCTCTTCAATGCGGCCCGGCACCGTGCGTCGGGATCGATGGGTGCAGCACATAACCGGCCATCATGATACCGCTTCAATGAGGCCCGGCATGTTCGCCGGGATCGGCCGGCGGTGAGGCCGGCGAGCTCTCCAAACTTGGTCAAGCTGGTCTCCGGGGGCGTCTTCGGCTACTGGCTGCGGCGAACCGTTGGCTGGGCGCTGTGGTAGAGCGTTGCACGGTTGCCGGTGAATGCGCAACTTCACGCGCGGGCGAGCGGGCGATCCGCTTCCGGCAGCCCCGCGGCCTGCCCAGGTGGCAGCATCGACACACGCCGGTCGGGAACGCCGACGCGTGCCAGGACGGGCTGCCGCCGGTAGACAGTTCACCGATTATCGGTTCGTTGCCGCGCCCCACGCTGCCGGCCCTCTCGCCTTTACCGCCACCGCGCGTTTGCGTAAGGTGTAATCATCATCACCGCGCCAGTACGGACGGCGCATCCTGGAGATAACGACATGGCTGATCAGGAAGACCAGCAGTACAGGCTCATTAACATAGATCTGAGGTGGGATAGCAGCCGCCAAGTCGTGGTCGGAGCCACGGGGCGGTTCCATCGGTCTCCGTCGCACTACAAGGGTGTTAGCGTTTCTGGCCTGAGTATTCCATTCGATGAGCAGTTCGACTGGAATGTCCTGAGAGATGAACTGTACGCGGCGGCGCGGCGGGAATGACCGTTACCGGTATGATGCCGACCCAAGATGAAGAGTCTTAAGCGTTGAGCCGGAAGGCGGAGAGGAGAGCAATGACTACTACTGATCGTTCGAGCGCGCCCTCGCCGCCCCAGAGGTCACCAGCCGGACCGGACATGCTCCGGCAGAGCGAGGGCTTCGAGCGGGTACTGGGTGTATTCCTCATCGCGACCCCCCGCGATAGTATTCGGGTCTGTCACCCAGAGGATTCCCTCGCCCAAGTCAGGAGCTGCAAGAGAAACTCGGCTTTCGACTACCTCCCTGTGGAGGAAGCCTGCCAAAAGCGAATGGTAGGGTTACTCGCCGCCAGGCACTACGCGAACTCCGTATACGAAGGTGATGAGCAGGAACTTGTCCGGAGTCACATGTGCCCGCTTTCGGAAGCGGATCTGATCGGCGCTGACGCAACGATTCTCGATTTTATTAAGCGGGTGCGTCCGAAGCCCCTGCTCGTGGTTGCCGGCGAAAGGATCCAAGGCATAGTCGCATGGTCCGACCTGCAGAAACTTCCGGTTCGTTCTGCCATCTTTGCTCTGGTTACCGGATTCGAGCTGACGATGTATGAAGCGATCAGCACAGCGTTTCGTGATGACGATGGTTGGCAGAATCTCTTGAAGCCTGCCCGCCTGAAAGATGCCAAGGACCTCTATGACAAAAGAAGCCGCAACAATAGCGACGTCGATCTCCTCTTATGCACCCAGTTCTGCGACAAGAGGGAGATACTCAAAAGGCACCTCTTCTCTGATCCTCGAGTCGAGCTTTCCAAGCTGACATCCGGCGGGAAGTTTGAGACGGCTGTCAAAGAGATCGAAAAGCTAAGAAACAACGTGACTCACGCCAACACCTACGCGACGTGTTGGGACGACGTCGAGAATCTCAAACAGACAGTGAAATCCCTCGTCGATCTCCGCAAGTATCTTGCGGCACATGTTTTGTAAGCTGCATATCTCCGAATATCGGCGTGGCAGAGCGGTCGCATGTCAACTAGTGCCGCTGTGCGCCCGACCTGGTGCAGCGCGTGGTCTTCGGCCGCGCCGATGAAACTACGGCCCGTGGTGGTGACGGATCGAGAGCGTGGTCGACCGAGTTGATGGGGGCTACACCGGCAGCGGATCGCCACGGGCCGGCTTCGAGAGGGTATCTGAAGGGTGCGCCGCGGCTGTTGACACTTCGGTACTGCCGTCATTGGACGCTCTGCCAGATCCTGCCGACTTAGCTCTGCCAAATCCTGCTGCCTTGAGGCGGCGCCGGACCGGGTGCCACAGTCGCACCACGAACCAATTCGGCTGCCGGAGATCGCCGCGCCACTCCCGCGGCCAGGTCAGCAGCCCTTCCCGCCGCAGCCAGCGAAGCGCGCGGCCGATGCTGCGCAGGCTGCATCCGCCCACCCACCTGGCGAGCAATGCCCAGGTGAACCGGCCCGGCGCCTTCACTTCCTCGGCGCGACGGGATGCGGGTCGACAGCGAACACGGATCGCCGTGTACACGCGCAACGCGAGCGGCGGCACGTCGAGCTCGAGTAGCGCTGGCGGGATCTGCGCCCACTGGTCGGCCACGACCAAGCGGCGCACTGGCGGGGATCCGGGGCGCTTCTCCAGGTATCCCGCCTGCTCAAGCTCGGCGAGCAATGCCGAAGCCCGGCGCGACCGGCAGCCGAGCACGCCGGCGATCTCGGCCAACGTCGACGAGAACGCCGCCTGCCCGTAGCGGTACATGAGCCGGGCATACGCCGCGACCGCTGCGGGGGACACGCATTCATCCTCGATCATCGGCCGAGGTACGCTTGAACCCTTCGGCTTCGGTGGCCCCCGCCGTGCATCCCGCTCCCGGCGTTTCTGCTCGTCGCGATCCTGATAGGCCCGGCACAGTAGCTGGCCGGCACGTTGTGTGCCCGCGTGTTGCTTCTGGATGCGGTCCTCAAGGTCGGGCGCCGGCGATTCGTCAGCGAGCGCTCGAAGCCTTGCCAGCGAGGACAACGCAGGAGAATCGTTCAGATTTTCCTGCTTGATCTGACCGGTGCTGTCGATTACTGTAGGGAGACGGTTGTACGGGTTCTGAATCATGGACTGTTGCTCCATGTGGAGGATTCGCCCGTTGGGTGATGGGAACCACCTTTCGGGACCGTACGAACTGTACCACATGTATCATTCGCCCGTCATTGGGGGCGGATACCTTCGGCCGCCGCGGTCTCCAGCACCGCGGACGGCCTTTTTCATGCTCCTGGCGCCCCGCTACACGCGCAGCCATCTTCCACCGGGCCGAAGGGGACACGGCCCCTGATGAAGCAGCAACGCTGACACCCCGAGACGCTACCGGCCCGCGGCCGTTCGCGGGTATGCTGCCGGCCAGCCATGAGAGTCTTCAGCGTCGAGCCGGACGGCGGGTTCACGGAATACGAGCAGTTGCCGTTCGAGACCGATCATGCCGAGGCCGACCTCGAGCAGTGGCTGGAAGCCAACCCGGGCGGGATTCTCGAAGACGGTCCGCTGTTGATCATCGGGCGCCAGGTCCCGACCGACCTCGGCAAGGCGATCGACCTGCTTGGCGTGGACCGCGAGGGCAACGTGGTCGTGGTCGAGCTGAAACGGGACCGCACCCCGCGGGACGTGGTAGCCCAGGCGCTCGAATACGCCGCGTTCGCCGCGAAGCTCGACGCGGCCGCGCTGGAGGGCGTCCTCGGTGAGTATCACCCCGACGAACCACGGGGGCTTGCCGAGCAACACCGCGAGTACTTCGATCAGTCGGAGGCGGTCGCGTTCAACAAGGACCAGCGCATCGTGATCATCGGCCAGCAGGTGATGCCGGAGATCAGGCAGACGGCGTTGTTCCTGGGGGCCAAGGGGATCCCGGTCACCTGCGTCGAGTTCACCTTCTTCCAGGCCGCCGCCGGCGGCCGTTTGCTGTCCCAGGAGATCGTCGTCGGCGCGGAACACGCGAGGTCGCAAGCGACCGCGAGGCCGACGAGGGTGACAAGATCGAAGTTCCTGGAGTCTTGCGACGACAACGGCAGGGCCGTCTTTACCAGGCTCCTCGATCTGGCGGATCGCAAGGGCATGTCGATAAGCTGGGGGTACAAGGGCTTCACGATAGGTGTCGACATCGGCGGAGCGCGGGAACTCATCTGCTATGCCTACCCACCCGCCAGTCGGTTCGGCCAAGTGCTCTATCCCGAATATGGGAAACGGGTGCCCGAGGAGGTTGTCGAGCAGCTCTGGGAGAAAACGGAGCAGACAGGACTGTTCCGTTCCACGGGCAAGGCCCTGGTGTGTTACATCGACCGTGCGTTCACGGACGATGAGTTGGACGCTCTCGTTGCGTGGTGTGAGTCGGTAGAGCAGGCAACCCGAGAGCACGTGGTGCCGGGCGCGCTGGCTGGCCAGACTGTATCGTCTTGACGTGCAGCTCAAGAGAGACGGAAGCAGGCAGGTGCGGCAGCTAGGCCGCTTATAGGATGGTGTCCTGAATGGCGCGATCGAAGTATCTGGCAGCACTGACCGATGAGCAGCAGCAGGACCTTAAGCATCGACTGCACGACAGGCAGGCCGAGCGCTGCTTTATCTGCGACAAGAAGATGGACCTCGTGCTGCAACAGGGCCAGCTCGAAGTCGACCATATCGATCCCCTGGCCGAGGACGGTCTTGATGCTGAGAACAACTTCGCACTGACCCATGCATCGTGCAATCGCAGCAAGGGAGCTTCGAACCTGAAGGTAGCGCGTCGGATCGCGGAGTTCGACCGGCTCCAAGAAAAGGCCCGTCAGGCCGGCAGGCGCGGAGCGAACCTCGGTGATGTCCTCAGGCGCCACGGCGGGGCCAAGGCGCGGTTGCGATTGCGGTGCCAGAATGGGCACGCTGAGTTTAGCCTTTCGGACGGCGGCGGCCAGCAGGATCTGTGTCGTGTGCCGCTCCACCGCGACAAGCTGAGCGGGATGCGGTCCTTCTTTGCAGCGTTTCCGGTCGAGTACCTCCACCACGACGATCGGATCAACCCGCGTAGTATCGGCTCAAGTATCAGGGGCCTCATTGAGGAGTTCCTGAAAAGGCGCCCCCAACTTCACGTGGGACTCGCTTGGTGGGATCCGACCGACGATGGGGTGGGCACGATCAAGGTCTTCGACGGGCAGCACAAAGCGGCGGCACAGATTTTGCTTGGCGTGCGGGAGTTGCCTATGAGAGTGTTCGTGAAGCCCGATACCAAAGTGCTGCTGCAGGCCAACACGAATGCGGGAGGGAAGCTCCGGCAAGTGGCCTTCGACGCAGCGGTAATGCGCCATTTGGGGAGCACCCTCTACGTGGAGCGCGTGAACCAGTACCGATCACTCCGCGGGCTGGCGGACGGCGACTACTCGTTCTCCGAGCAAGATCTAGTGCGGTTTTTTCGTGGCGAACGCCGCGAGATGGAGCGTTACATCATTGACGCACAGCGCGACGCCGTAACTCACGATGCCACGAACGCGCTACTGGAATTCGTCGAGTGGGCTGGCAAGGTGGCGGATCGACCGCTCTCCTATATTTCAATTGAGCGCTCCTTCTTCAAGGAGCTCCTTTACAAGAAGGCGCTCGACAGCCCGATTGACGTGGGTTTTGAACAGGGAAACAATCCGCGGCAACTTGAGCGTCAGCAGCTCGTTCGAACCATGAGTCTCTTTGCCGAGGTGTTCTTCGTCGGGAAATGGGATCCCGAAACTGGCGGGAGAAGGCTCGAAACCCGTGTTGCGAAGGGCGACCCGATCCAGGAAGACCATTTGCGCGCTTGGCGTGTCGCACGCGAGGAGGTACTTGTGAACGTGCTGTGCTGGATTCGGCTCGTGATCGAGCACTACTTCGCGTTCACGGGCCAGATGTATGACAAAGACAGGCTGCTGCATCGGCTGCTCCCAGACACCGTCTGGGACCACATGCGGAACTTTCTTACCAACCTTGCGGGCCTGCCGTGCTGGTCCGACAAGAACCTGAGCACGACGGTTTTCGGACCGAAGCAAAACCTCGACTTTTGGGAGAAGGTCTTTCGGACAGGCGAAACGCCGACGGGCGTTCGAATCC
>JGI24792J26632_1002164_pt1 | contig 10580 bp, 8 predicted proteins | sample MesohylBB_FD_26632 | JGI IMG/M metagenome (IMG submission 26632)
GGCGTGAGTCGTCGAGCCGGCGGCCGCCGGCTCGGTCTGCGCCGGGGGGCTGGAACTGCACGACGCGACCGCGGCCGCGGCGATCAGTGCCGCGGCCGCGGTCCGCAGTGCCGCCGCCACGGGCTCGGTGCTCATCATCGGCACCCGCCCGATGCGGGTCGGGTGGGCGCTAGTTGTTGCGTCGAACAACCAGGGCCATGCCGCCGAGGAGGATCACGGCCGCCATGGTCGCGGCCAGCGGGACGGCCACGCTGTCGGGATCGGAGCCGGCCGTGCCGCCGAAGCCCGTGTCGGCCCCGCCCTCGGGTGCCATGTCGTCACCCATGTCGTCGGCCACGAATAGGACGGGAGCCGCGGCGTTCTCGACGCTGCCGGCGTCGCCGGCTCCGAACGCGAAGTTCGCCGGGATGTCGTGGGTGACCTCGACAGTGAAGCTGCCGTCCGCTCCGACGAGCTCCGGGCCGCCGATCGGGACGCGTGCGCAGTTTTCGCTCGGCATGGCGCTGATCGTCTCCACGATGTCGTCTGTCGATGAGGCGGTCGTCAACTGATCGCCGGGGAGGGCGCACGGCACGATGTACACGAGCAGGCCCGACTGCCAACCCGATCCAGTGAGCGTGAAGGTGTACGACCCCGGGCCGGCCACCGCAGGCGGATCCGCCGCGAGCGACGGCCCCTCCTGCGCTGCGGCCTGGCCGGTCAGCGCAAACAGCGCCAACACGCTCGCCACCGCCGCCACCGCAACTGCTCTCTTCATGGGTTCGGTCCTTTCGTGCCTTGGAAGGTCTTGCGCCTGTTCCCGCGCTTCGAACCGGGGGCGTTCGGGCGATGCGAACAGCGGCTGCCGGGTGAGCATACAGCACGGGCACGAGCAGCTTGAGGTACTGGAAGCGGCTTTGCAGAGCCGGACCGCAGCCGGGACGCGACGGAGCCCCGAGTAGCCTCGCGACCTGCGCCGCTCAACTTCTCGGGGCTCCGAGTGCGCCTTTACCACCGACCGCATCCTCCCGGCGGAGTGTGCGGTACTCCGGGGCCCATTCCCGTATCCGGTCCTGTGCCCTGATTCCCGCCCCGGACGCCTCCGTGGCGTGAATCTGAATCATCCGGTGGTGCCCGCCGGCACCGCTCCGGCTCCGGTTCCGCCTCCTCTCCCCGTCGGGATCGGATTCGATTCCGGTGCCTGCGACACCCCCACCCGGAGGCGGTTCCGGCGACTCCCTCCCGCACCCGTCGGTGTGTTCGGTTGTCACCGGGCTTCCCGGTGAGGCGATCCTGCTTCGGCTTTGCGGTCCTCTTCCCCCGTCGGGGATTGCTACCACTCACCCGGAGCAGAACCTCCGTGTCCCCGGCTGACCCGCCTGCTCCCTGAGGAACCGGCCTGGTTGGCTGGGTGTCCTCTGCGGACCGCTCTGTTGACTCCGCTCCGGGGCTTCGGGCCAAGACCCTCTTCCGCCGGCTTGTTGTCGCTATCGCTGCTCACTTCGGACGCTGCGCATCTTGGAGGGTCTTCGTCGGGTTGTCAACCCGAATTCGCGAAATCCCCATCGAAATCCCGAGCATTCCCGAGAAATCCCCAGCCAGGTCCGACTTATGCACAGCTCGATCACAGTTGAACGAGTCGCACCGCTGGCCGGACCCGCCCGGCGCCTGTGGATAGCTGCCGGTCTGTCGCGGGTGCGGCTGTCCGGCGTCTCAGACTGCACCTACTCCGACGCGTCGCATGTCAGCGCACGCTCGGCGGCCACTGGGCGGTCGGCGCCGCGGTGTACTGGCAGGCGTCGCCCGAACCCGGCGCCCGCACTCGGCCGAGGCGCGAGAAGCACGCCGAGACCTTCGAGCGCCTCATCATCGCCACGTGCGCGTCGATCGTGCGGGCCGGTTACATCCGGTTAGGCGGCGCACAGCGACCCGCGGCTCGTTCGCTTCGTCGAGCTAGAGCGCCGTCAGATAGCAGCTTCAGCCGACCGGATCGTTTCGCACACTTCGTCGTAGGTCGGCAGTTCTCCGAACACCACGGAACGCAACCTGGGGTATTGCTCTGAGAGGGCTGAGTGCTCTTGCGTTCCAGGTGTCCAAGCGTTCAACGTGGCGTAGCCCCCGGGGGGCCGGTCACGCTCTGGGCGTGTTATTCGCATTCTGGCTCGCAGCTTGCCTTCCTGTTTCTTGGTGCGTTCGACGGTCTCCAGAAAGTCGTCCGCATCGAGCATCTGACGGTCGCTGAGCCACTTGATGAGGCAGTGGATGTCGTAGTGATCACGGATGCGCCCAACCATCCGGTCGAGTGCCNTGTCNCCTTGCGTGGGGACGACNCCCTCACGCCAGCACACGGCGTCGAGCTTGTCAGCCAACACCTGCCGAGGATGAGTGCCCAAGATGGACCGAGAAGCCAAGTCGTCATGCATCGGCACCCGAGGCCCAGGCAGAAGCGTGGACATTTGGTCCTGTGCCACTCTGCCCACGTACGGCACCCCGTTCAATCTCATCAGGTGCTCTCTGGGGGCGTCCCGCAGGCCCTTGTCGGACTTGACCGCCGGGCGCTCCTCACCCATCTGAGGCAGCACCGACGGATACGCATAACGCACCGTCCTGAAATAGTTGCCGCCGCCGTTGGGATCGCGCGTGCCCTTGATGGCCAAGTCCTCCTCGACCTGGGCTTGGCATTCCTCCATTAGACGCTTGCCCCACTTGGGCTTGCACGCATCAGCACCGCCCACGAACGTGACGTTGATGTCCACATCCTCTGAGAGCCGTTCGGTGATGCCCGCCAACGACAGCAGCGACCCGCCTCCAATAGAGGTGTAGCTGCCCGGATACCTCTTGCTTTCAAGCGAGAGCAGCGAAGAAGCGATCTGGCACATCCAGTAGTCCCGCTCGACTAGGTGCATGTCAACGCCCCCAATGGTGGCAGCGTCCTCCAACAGGTCACGGAACGCCTCTTCGTCGTGGCGTGTCAGCGGCCTCGCCAACGTCGGTGGATCGCTGAGAGGGGGATCGTCGGTGTGGTCACCTGCTGCGTACTGTCCGCCGACAGCCTCGGCGTTCTTGTGCGTTCCCTTGCCTTCGCGACGTTGAGCCATCCCCCAGCGCCCCCTCAGACCCGCGGCTCGGACTCGGCCATCACGGCTACGAGGTCTGCGGCTCGCGAGCGGAAGAGATCGCCGTGATGCTTTGGGTGCTCGTTGGCGGCAACTGCTTCAAACACCTTCGAGCGAGGCAGATGATCGCCGTTCTCGATTCGCTGCTCCAGACGGAACCGGGTGAGGTCGAGCGCCTTGCCCCAATCAATCTCGCACCACCTGTCGAAACCGATGACCGCCTCGAGGTAGGTGGCTTCCAGGCGACCCAGCTCGCGTCGAGACAGGTTCCTGCGGGATCGGATCGTGACCCTGGGGTGCGGGCTGCGTTGTTTCGGCTCGCCCGGCACGGCGAACTCCACATACTGCAATGCGATCTGGTCGCTCCAACCAACCAGATTCGCCCCGTACCATCCAAGCGCAGCCGCGTGGGGGCCTGCGATCTCCCAGCCGATGAGCCGTGAGCTGGGAGGATGCACCCTGCCGGTGTAGCGGCTCGGTGGCCGAGCCTTCCAATACAGGTTCGGCGCGACCCTCAATATGCGAGGAGGCATCCTGTGGATTTCACGGTTGAGGAATGAGCGCGCCGCGCCGCGCGAGCGGCCAGGCACGTCAGACACGCGAAAGAAACTCTCCAGCGGCAGTTCCTCTAGCCAGCGAGCGGTATCAGAAGGCACACCGTAACTATAGCACAGCATCTATCGGGTTGCGAGATACCCGCTCGGACGCCGCTGAGGAACAGACGATTCCGACAACGACGCTGCACCCCCACAGGCCCAATGCCAGAGCCCAGCCGAGGCGAAGGACAATTCTCTCCCCCGTCCGGGGTGATGCAGTTCGGAAGTCATCATATGTGCGTCGTTGCCGGAGGCTGCCTCGCTGGTGGCAGGGCATGTCTGCCGGCTTGTTCGCTCGAAGCCAGACGTTGCCTTGACCCCGGTGCGGCGGGTCAGGCGGTCCAGTGGCCGCGCTCGATCATCACTTGGCGCAGCGCTGCGGGCCGGTCCGTCATGATGCCGTCTACGCCCATGTCCAGCAGGCGGTGCATCTCCGCGGGCTCGTCGATGGTCCACACGTGGACCGCGATGCCGTGGCGGCGGGCCGCGGCCACGACCTGAGGCCTCACCAGGGTCAGACCCTTGGCGCGGACCGGGACCTGGGCCGCGTGGAAGTCGAGGGGCCCCGCGGTCGGGAGCCGGGCCGACGCGGCCAGCAGGCGGGCGATGCCGCGGGGCCCGGCGCCGGTGCACAGCGAGTCCCCCAAGCGCTCGCGCAGCTGCTGGGTGCGGCGGTCCGAGAACGAGCACACGCAGACCCGCTCGACGGCATCGAGGCGCTGGAGCACATCGACCAGGGGCCCGACCGCGGCGTCGCTCTTGGGGTCGATGTTGACCCTGGTGTCGGGCAGCTCCTCGAGCAGCTCGTCGAGGCGCACGATGGGGTCGGTGCCGGCCACCCGGGCCTGCCGGAGGTCGCTCCAGGTCAAGTCCTCGACGGCGCCGCGGCCGTCGGTGACCCGGTCCAGGGTGTCGTCGTGGAAGGCCACCGCGACCCCGTCGGCGGTGGCGTGGACGTCGGTCTCCACATGGGTGTAGCCGAGGGACACGGCGTGGCGGAAGGCCCGGAGGGTGTTCTCCGGGAACTCCTCGGCGCCGCCGCGGTGGGCGAAGGCGATGGGCCCGTCCACGTCGAGGTAGGGATGGAGCAGCACAACAGGCACCGTAGTGGGCGCCAAGAGGCCAAGCGGGAGGGCGGCAGGCGCTCGCCACCGTCCGGCGCTTGCTCGATGGACCACATCCGGTCGTCCGCAAAGTTATCCACAGGAGTCCGCGGCGGGCGGTAGCGTTGCGGGCATGCAACGCCGTACCAAGATCGTCGCCACGATCGGCCCGGCCAGCGAGGACGGGTCCACGCTGCGGGACATGATCGCGGCGGGCATGGACGTGGCCCGGATAGGCCTGGCCCATGGGACCCTCGACGAGGCCATCGAGCGGTACCGGCGGATCCGCTGGGCTGCCGAGCAGGAGGGCCGCGCCGTCGGGATCCTGGTGGACCTCCCCGGGCCCAAGGTGCGCGCCGCCACCTTCGGTGAGGACTCCGTGCGGTTCCACCCCGACAGCACCCTCGAGTTGGTGGTCGGGAACGACCGCTCGACCGACACCGTCGTGGAGGTGGAGTACGACGGGCTGCTCGACGACGTCCTGGTGGGGGACACCCTCGACGTGGGGGACGGTCGGGTGGTGCTCGACGTCCTCGACAAGGGTGGCGACCGGCTCAAGGTCCGGGTGGTCCACGGCGGCNTGCTGTCGGGCTGCCCCGGCATCCACATCCCTTCGGACCGGCTGCGGATGTCCACCCCCACACCCTCGGACTTCGTAGCGCTCGACGCGTTCGTGGAACTCGGCGTGGACATGGTGGCCGTCTCCTTCGTGCGCTCGGCGCACGACATCCGGCGCGTCGGAACCGAGCCCCATCCCCGCGGCCCGATGCTCGTGGCCAAGATCGAGACCAGGGCGGCGGTGGAGAACCTGGCCGGCATCATCGAGACCGCAGGAGCGATCATGGTCGCCCGGGGCGACCTCGGCAGTGAGTGCAGCATCTCGGAGTTGCCCCATCTGCAGAAGCAGATAATCAAGCAGTGCATCGCGGGAGGGCGCCCGGTGATCACTGCAACCCAGATGCTCGACTCGATGGTGTCGCGCCCGTCACCCACCAGGGCCGAGGCCAGCGACGTGGCCAACGCGGTGTTCGACGGGTCCTCGGCGCTGATGCTCTCGGGTGAGACCGCGATCGGCATCGACCCGACCAACGTGATCCGCACCATGGACCGGATCGCCCGGCGGGCCGACGAGGAGTTCGACTACGAGCTGTGGGCGGAGCGCTTGGCCGAGCTGCGCATGACCGACGACACGACCCACGACGCGGCCTCGATCACCGACGCCATGACCATGGCCGCGTGGCGGGCCGCCGACGGGCTCGGCATCTCGACCATCGTGGCCATCTCGGGCACCGGCTTCACGGTGCGGTCGATGGCCCGGTTCCGGCCCCAGGCTCGCATCATCGGCCTGTCGCACAATGAGCGCACCGTTCAGCAGCTCACGATGAGCTGGGGGACCACCCCGGTGCTGGTGAAGGACCGGGGATCCAACGACGAGATGGTGCGCCAGGCGGTGGAGGTGGCCCGCGACCGGGACTTCGTGCGCTCCGGCGAGATCGTGGCGGTGCTGGCCGGTGCCGACAACCGGTCCCGCAGCGCCAACGTGCTGCGCCTCGAGCGCGTCCCCTAGCGCAACTGGACGGCCATGGGAACATTCAGTTGTCTGGTGCGGGTCTCGGGCCTTGACGGCGAGCGATCAGCAGACGTCGAGGCGATGGTGGACACGGGCGCCGCCTACAGCGCGCTGCCTGGCGGCCTGCTGCGTGAGTTGGGGGTCGAACCGGACCGGAGGCGCCGGCTGCGGCTGGCCGACGGGCGACTCCGCGAGGTGGACACGGCGGAGGCGAGGGTGACAGTCAACGGCGAGAGCGCTACGACGGTGGTGGTCTTCGGGGCGGACGATGCTCCGCTCCTGCTCGGCGCTCATGCCCTTGAGGGTCTCGGGCTGGCGGTGGATCCGGTCGGGAGGCGCCTGGTTCCCGATGAGCACATCATGTACTGAGGCCGATGGGCTCGTTCCTGGATCGCGCTGTTCGCCGCGCCAGGACACCAGGGGGGCGGCGAGCGGGGTTCGGGACCGGACGGGGCTGCGGGCTGGTCAGTTGTCGTTGTCGGTGATGGTGCCGGTGGCGCTGAGGTTGCGGCCGGGGACGCCGGTGAGCTCGATCAGCAGGGTCTCGCGGCTCTCGGCGACGGTGTCGTTGCAGACGGTGACGGTGATGGTGCCCGAGGTGGCCGTCGGCGCCAGGGTGAGCGTGCCCGAGGGGGCGATGTAGTCGGTGCCGGTGCCGCAGGTGGTGCCGGCGGTGGCTGAGACGCCGGTCACGGTGTAGTTGACGGTTACCGGGTCGTCGCTGGTGTGGTCGCGCCGGACGGTGAACTGCATGGTTCGGGCGTACTCCCAGACGCTGCGGTCGGCGTCGATCCAGTAGCCGGGGTCGTCGTCGGTGATGGTGCCGACCGCGGAGGCCTTCTCCAGGGTGAGCACCTCGGGTTCGTACAGCTCGAGGATGAACGTCTCGTCGNGCTCGTCGGTGCCGTCGTCGGTGATCGGCACCGTGATNGTGGCCGAGCCGGTGCCAGCGGGGATTTCGAGCTTGCCGGTGGTCTCGGCGTAGTCCTCGTCGGGGGTGGCCGCGGCGTCGCCGGCGGAGCCCCGCACCACGGTGCGGTAGCGCACCGAGGCGTCGTACACGCCCGGCGCGTGCAAGTCCACGGTGAAGGCGACCGCGCCCGCGTCCTCCGGCGCGGACACGTCGGCCACGGTGACCAGCGGCAGGTCGTTGTCGGTGATGGTGACCTCGGCCCGGCTGTCGCCGAGGGTGGCGTTGGCCGGGTCGTGGAGCACCACCAGGAACTTCTCGTCGAGCTCCGGCACTCCGTCTAGCTGAGGGATGAATACCGACAAGCTCACCTCCGTGTCACCCGGCAGGAACGTCACCGTAGCGGTTGTCGGCGTGTAGTCCCCGGGGCTTCTATAGCCGGCGAAGCGTGTGGGCGTGGCTGTGTTCGGCCCCGGCGGCAGCGCCACCGTGGTGTACGAGACCGTCACCCAGTCGTCGGGTGGAGTATACCTAAAGGAGAGGCACCACCGTGGAGACGCTTCCTGCCCGTTGACGAGGCACGGACTGCCCGGCGCGGGCTCGCTGAGCGTGACCGGCACTTGGACGCTGTTGTCCTTCTCGGCCACGACGGCGTCGGCGATGGAGATGACGGGCAGGCTGCCACTGTCGTCGTCGCGGATGGTGGCGGTGGCCTCGTTGCCGCCGTCGCTGATGGTCGCGCCGGCCGGGCTGGAGAGCCGCAGCGTGAACGTCTCGTCGTCCTCGTCGTCCTCGTCGTCCACGACGGGAACCTCGACGGCGCCGCCGGTGGCGCCGGCTTCGATGGTGAGCGTGCCTGCGGCGCTGGTGTAGTCGCCGGGCGCGGCGGCGGTGCCGTCGGCGGTGGCGTAGCGCACGGTCACATCGGTGGCGCTGGCCCGGTCGAGGCTCACGTTGAAGGTCGCGGTGCCGGCGCCCTCGGAGACGTCGACGTCGCGGACAGTGATCTCCGGCAAGGTGTCGTCGTCGATGATGAACGCGTTCGTGCCTGCGGAATAGACGTTGCACAGGCGGTGGTTGCTGGGGCTGGTGCTGCCGAACGCCAACGCGAACCCCTCGGTGGGCTCGACGATGGTGTCGTCGATCAGTTGGACGCGCACCTGCGCCTCGGTGCCGTCGGCGGGTACCTTCACCGGCTGGTTGCGCAGAGCCCTGTAGTCGGCGCCCGCGGTGGCCCGCGCCCGGGGCTCCCCCGAACGGAGCGACGCGTTGCGGGTGCTCACCGTCACATTCACGTCGGTGCTGCCGGCGCGGACCTGCCGCACCCTGAAGACGGCGACGCCCTCGCCCTCTCGGACCGCGCCCAGCCGCTGCGGCCCCTGAGGTGCTTGGATGGTCACGCAGGGCGGCACAGCCACATCCCACACACGTACGTGGACTTGCCAACTCGGCTGGTAGCCGTATTGGTCCACGAACACCGCGTTCACCGCGTTCTCCAGGTACAGCCGGAAGGTCCGGGTTAGGGCGTGATTCACGCTGAAGTGGCATTCGATCCCGTCGTCCACCAGCGTGATCGGGACGGTGGCGGCCACTGACCCCGGCGGGAACACCAGCGTGCCCGGCTCCAGTTCAAAGGGCTCATCGCACCCGTCCCTGCCCGGCGGGTTCGTATCGTCGGCCTCCACGGGGCGGTGGTCGCTGGCCCGGTAGTCGACTCGTATCTCGCGGTCGCTGGGCTTGTTGAGCGTCACCTGGATCTCGACGGTTCCGTCGTCCTCGTTGAAGTAGTAGTAGTTGTCCGCGACGATGTGGGGGAGGTCGTCGTCGTCGAGGATGATTCCGGTGGCGGTGTGGTTGTCGTTGTCGATTTCGGCGCCGGGTGAGGGGTTGTGGAGGCGCACGGCGAAGGTTTCGGGGTCTTCGTGGTAGGTGTCGTCGGTGAGGGCGACGGTGGCGGTGGTGGTGGTTTGGCCGGCGTGGATTCTCAGTGTTCGGGTGGTGGCGGTGTAGTCGTCGGGTTGGGTGGCGGTGCCGTCGAAGGTGCTGTAGCCCACGGTGATGCCGGTTGGGGGGGCGGGTGTCGGCGGTGATGGTGAAGTCGATGGTGTTGTCGGCTTCGGTGGCTTGGGCGTCGGTNATGGCGAGGCGGGTGATGTCGTCGTCGAGGATGGTGCCGGTTGCGGTGCCGGCGCCTTGGGCGATGACGGCGTTGGTGGGGTTGTGCAGGGTGATGGTGAAGGTCTCGGCGCCCTCGACGAGGTCGTCGTCGGCGATGTAGACGGAGATCTCGCCGGTGGTGAGGCCTGCGGGGATGATCAGGTCGCCTCGGGCGCCGGCGGTGGTGGCGTAGTCTTTGCCTGCTTCGGCGGTGCCGTCGGTGGTGTAGTAGTGCAGGGTGACGGTCCGGGTGCTGGCGCGGCTCAAGGTGACGGTGAAGGTGGCGGGGCTGTCGTCTTCGGGGACTTCGGTGTCGGCGATGGATGCTCGGGGCAGGCCGTCGTCGTCGAGGATGGCGCCGACGGCGACGGCGTCGTCGACGGTGGCGTGTTCGGGTTCGCCGAGGCGCAAATGGAACGTCTCGTCGGGTTCGGGGAGTTCGTCTTCGATGGTGGCCACGTCGATGAGCGCGGCGGTGGCGCCCGCAGCGAAGGCCACGGTCCCCGACGCGGCGGTGAAGTCGGCGCCGGCGGCGGCGCGGTCGTCGCCTGCTGAGCGGGCCGCGGTGGCCCAGGGCACGGTCACGGTCCGGCCGCTGGCGGGTGTGAGCCGCACAGTGAAGCGCACCGGGTCGCCCTCTTCTGCGCTGGAGTCGGCGATGGTGATCTGCGGCAGCGGGTCGTTGTCGGTGATGGTGCCGGTGGCGGTGCCGTCGACGACGGAGAACCCCGCCGGCGCGTCGTCGGGGCCCGGTGGCGGGATGGTGATGCGCAGCCAGAACGTCTCGTTGTGCTCGTCGAGGGCGTCGTCGCGCACCGGCACCCTCACTGTGGTCGACGTCGCCTGTGCGACGATGATCCCGGTGCCGGTGACCGCGTCGAAGTCCAGGCCCGGCGCCGCCGCGGCGGCGCCGGCGGTGGGGTCGGTGACCGCGGCGTAGGCGAAGCTCACCGCCTTCGCGGGGGCCTTGTCGGCGGTGACCACGAACACGACGGTGCCGCCCTCCACAGCGGACGCGTCGGCGACCGACAGCGCCGGCTCGCCGTCGTCGTCGATGATGGCCGCCACGGTGCGCTCATGGTCGTCGCCGACCGCCGCGTTGGCGCTCGGACCGCTCAGCACCAGCTCGAACGTCTCGGTGTCCTCCAC
>JGI24792J26632_1002182_pt1 | contig 10505 bp, 8 predicted proteins | sample MesohylBB_FD_26632 | JGI IMG/M metagenome (IMG submission 26632)
CGGTTCCGTCGTCGACGCGGGTGTGGCTGGCCTGCGGCGTGACCGACATGCGCAAGGGGTTCCCGGGGCTTGCGGCTCAGGCGGAGCGGGTGCTGAAGGCGGATCCGCATTGCGGCCATCTCTTCATCTACCGCGGCCGTCGGGGCGATTTGATCAAGATGATCTGGTGGGACGGCCAGGGGGCGTGCCTGTTCTCGAAGCGTCTGGAGCGCGGCCGTTTCGTGTGGCCGTCGGCGTCGGAGGGGAAGGTTGCGGTGACGCCGGCGCAACTGTCGATGCTGCTTGAAGGGATTGACTGGCGGGCGCCTGTGCGCACCTGGAGACCGTTGGCTTCGGGGTGATTCACCGTTTATTAACAATGGGTTGAGTCCTAATCGGGCTTCCCTTTGGCGACCCTTTCGAGTAGGGTCCGGCCATGCTCGAAGAGGCTCAGCCCCTGCCCGACGACATCGCCGCGTTGAAGGCGATGGTGCTGGCCTCGCGGGCCGAGCTGCGTAACCGCGACCTTCTGATCGAGAAGCTCAAGCACCAGTTCGCGGGGCTGCGCCGGCAGCGATTCGGCGCCGGCTCGGAGGCCCTCGACCAACTCGAGCTCGAGCTTGAGGACGAGGAGATCGCGCGGGCGACGGACCCGGTTCCCGATCCACCACCCGATACGAAGAAGCAACCGAAGCGCCGCCCCCTGCCGGACCACCTGCCGCGCGAGGAGACGGTTCTCTCGCCGGGCGAGCGCTGCACCGCCTGCGGCGGCCGCCTGAAGCGGCTCGGCGAGGATGTGACGGAGGAGCTGGAGTACATCCCGGGCCGCTTCGTGGTGAAGCGCATCCTGCGCCCGCGTCTGGCCTGCGGTGGATGCGAGCGCTTCCACCAGGCGCCGTTGCCGGCGCGGCCGATCGAGCGCGGTCGTCCCGGTCCCGGCCTCCTGGCGCATGTGCTGGTCTCGAAGTACTGCGATCACCTGCCGCTCTACCGCCAGTCCCGCATCTTCGCCCGCGATGGCGTAGACCTCGACCGCTCGACGCTGGCCGGCTGGGTCGGCAAGGCGACGGCGCTGCTGGAACCGCTCGCCGAAGCCATCGGACGCCATGTTCTGGCCGGCCAGGCCCTGTTCGCCGACGACACCCCGGTCAAGGTGCTTGCGCCGGGGACCGGCAGGACGGCGACCGGCCGGGCATGGACGTACGTCCGGGACGAACGCCCCTGGCAGGGCGAAGCCCCGCCGGCGGCGTGGTACCGCTTCTCGGCCGACCGCAAGGCCGAACATCCGAAGGCGCATCTGGCGGGCTTCGGCGGCTGGATGCACTCAGACGGCTATGCCGGGTTCGGCAAGCTGGCCCGCGCCGGTCCGATCCGCGAGGTCGCCTGCCTGGCGCATGTGCGGCGGAAGTTCTTCGACGTCCATGCCGCCCAGGGCTCGGCGATCGCCGCCGAGGCGCTGGAACGGATCGCCACGCTCTACGCCATCGAGAAGGAAGCCCGCGGGCAGCCGCCCAACCGGCGTGTGGCGGTCCGCCGGGCCGAGGCCGCGCCGCGCCTCGACGAACTGGAGCGCTGGCTGCGATCGCTGCTGCCCAGGATCTCCGCCAAGACGCCGCTGGCGGCGGCGATCCGCCATGCGCTGACCCGCCTCAAGCACCTGCGGCCCTATATCGAGCATGGCTTCCTGGAAATCGACAATAACCCGGCCGAACGCGCAATCAGGCCGATCGCTCTGGGCAGGAAAAATTATCTCTTCATGGGCTCGGCCAGCGGCGGCAGGGCCGCCGCCATCGCCTACACCCTGATCGAGACCGCCAGGCTCAACGAAATCGACCCACAGGCTTGGCTCGCCCAGGTCCTCGAACGCATCCCCGACTACAAGATCAACCGCATCGACGAGCTGCTGCCCTGGTACTGCTCTACCGCCCCAGATCCGAGGCCGATCACCTGATCGCGCCGGGGCGGTGAGCCCAAACGCTTACCCTGATCGCGCCGGGGCGGTGAGCCCAAACGCTTACGAAGCCGCCGCGCCGATAGTCGGTGATCCAGCCTCGCATCGTCTCGGCGGCGACCCGGGTCCGATTGCTTCCGGGGATCGCGTATGTCCGCTCGGCCTTGGTGCGCATCGTCGCGCCGGTGCACCGCCGCGTTGATCTCCTCCCGCAAGGACCACTCGACAATGCAGTCCTCGAACAGGTCGTCGAGAAGATCCTGGAACTGGTCGGCGAGAATGAGCCGTCGATCGCACAACCTCACAAAATCCCACCAATCTGGGAAGACGGCCCACGCCGGAGGCCCACGATGGTGGCATTATAATAGTTTGTTGACAAACGGGGCAGAATGTGGACGATAGCCGCACACGTTTGGAGACCTCGCGCCGAAGGAGGCCCACAGTGCAAATTCGCTTGAACGACATGGACATGTCTCGCGTCAATCTCGCAAAAGACTACTTCTCCCGGTTAGCTGTTCCCGTTCACATGGGGAGTTCTGATGTCGTGCGTGTAGCTCTTCGTCAGCTTCTCGAGACGATCGGGGGGTTGGACGAGAAGGTGGCGCAATCGCTTGAAAACATGAACAAGAGTGCTTCGAACGGACGAGCATCTGGTGCGGTACTGACGTTTTATGGAGCCACGAGAGTTGAGGCAGAAGAAATTCGTGACATGTACTTTCGAGACAATCCCGAAGAGCTAAAGAAGTATGATGAAGATCCCTCTCTGAGCATTCGCCTTGAGATTGGAAAATCTAAATGAAGTACGGCCAGGTACAGTGTGTCAAGTGGTGAACTTGAGTGGACGTTGACTCGGCTCAAGGCAGGACAGCCGCCGTTTGAGGCGGTTCTGCGGAAAGTTCGGCGACAACCTCCGAAGCTTCAAACTGCATGAAGAAGTCAAAGGGCGCCACTTTCGTGGAACGCGTCGTGGACATATCGTCTGTTGCAGTGCTTGGTCAAGCGGAATCATCGAGGGCCCAGGAACCGGCCCTCACGTGCGCGTCACATTGCTGACAATAGTGGAGCAGCGGTCCGGAGCGATTTGGGGCATCGCAAATTTCGGAATGACCGAACCCGGTATCATTGTGTCCAAGTGTTGCCAGTCTGTCATTCAGGTCACTCAAGGTGAGCGCCTGCATCGCTCCGCGGGCACTACAGAAACCGCAGTTCACGGCTGCGGCTGCCTGTCCGCATTCCAATGCCTCGGCGATCCTTCTGCGCGTGGAACTAAGGAGGGACTTGGCCCCAGATCGACCTAATTCGTGTATTAGGATCGCCGTGCACCAATCTCCGGAGCCAGCGGCGTCAACGACATATTCGACGACAAATGAATCAAGGTGTGACCAGCGACCCTTCCAGCGATAACGAAGACCCAAATGTCCTTGGGTTTCCACGATCAGCTCAGGGAATGCGGCGAAGGGCAAGTCTGGTACGTGACCCAGCCGCTCCACCGAGTACTTCAGTACGTGGCAGGAGTCGACAGCCCTTTGGAACTTCGCCTCGCCTTCTACCGATGACGGTTCGAATACCACGAGGGCGCCCCTGCCTTTAGCCGTATGCGCCAGAGCAAGCGATGCAGGTGAGACACGATCGAAATAGAATACTTCCGGCGTTTCATCGCCGGAAGCGAACGACCTAGATTGGGCGAGCGTGATCGACCGGTATCGAGGCAGCCATCTGCCGCATCCTGGGCAGGTAAGCGAGAACCGATGCGTCCGACGGCCGTCCCGTGTCTTGGCGAACCGCTGCAGCACAATCGGGGACCTGATGCGTGCCTCTTCGGTCAGACAGCCGGTGTCCACACCCAACTCACTCAACTCCTCACGGATGAAGTTGCCCGTGACGTCAGCGCCTAGCCGTGCAATCGGCCGCGCTTTCCACCCCAACCATGCGAGTATGGCCATCACGTTGCCGCACGAACCACCTGTGGTTGCAAACTTCTCTCCGTCCATGTCGACGACGTCCATGGCGACGAATCCAGCACCCCAGCAGGCGGCTGGGGTCTCGTTGGGCAACACTCTCAGTTCTTGGGTCATTTCTCCCAGTCTCCCCGGATCCACATGGAGTAAAGCTCGCTTTCTACGTCTGTTTCGATACCAGGGTCCGCATAGATCGCCGTTTCCACGTACGGAATGCCGACGTTTAGTTTCCTGCCGGCGATGTTGCCGAAGCGGTGATCGTAGCAGGCCAATAGGGCGCCGACGGACAAAAGCTTCGAAGATAACGGCGAAACGAATGCCTTGCATCCGCCCAGCTCTGTTAGAGCTCGCCGATATCGATCCATGGCTTGGAACAGCTGACGGTATGCCTCGAACGGGTTGAACTCCGATGCCCTCAGGATGTTTGAGGGTTCTACTCGGAAGTCCTCGAATAAGAGGTCACCGTGTTCAGAGATGATCCGATCCCCTCGCCGCGGATCTCGCGACGGGAAGGGCACAACGGGACAAATCTCATCCGGGTTTAGGCGATCACGGATCAACTGGAGCCGCTCCAATTGCCGTTCCCCTAGAACCGGATACCAAACGCGCGGGACATGTACTGTAGTCTCCTCGTTGAGCCGACCCGAGAAACCGACGAGGTTTGTTACCTCGTCCATCAGGCTACCTGTAGCCTTGAGGTCGGTCCTTACGCTCTCCGCGGCCACGACGTGCAGGTTCACGTTTCTGTGGCCATTCTCCGCCAGTTCGTCCAAGTCATAAATCAACTTTGCAATCGTACTAAGAGCGACAACCCTAGGCATCGCACTGATGTCAACAACCACATCGTCGACTGAGGGAACCTGTCCTTGCTTCGCGATCGCGCTCCTGGTGCTTCTTGATGTCGCGTTGGCCTGGCCCATGCCGATGGTCACCGGGAGTTGGACGATGTGATCGGCAGTGACGAGCTTTAAGAGAGACGCATGATTGTTGCGCGTCAACTCGGCTCTTTGCGGACTGTCCTCCAGTCCGTTATCGAAGGCCAGAAGCCAGATCCGTGGGGAAGCGCCCAAGTCACAGAGACGTTGGATCGCCTTCAGCGCACGCGGGTCGAACCCCCGTCCGAACAGAAATAGTACTTCACGTCCGCGGCTACCGAGGTGCGCGTCCCAAAATTGGTCGAACTCGGTGCCGCCCGCAAGTACATAGGGATCCCAGCGCATCGTTGCTGTCCCGTTCTTAGACAAGTTCGCTTTCCGTGCTAGGTGGTGTTGTGGCAGCACCTCGTTCAAGCCATTCGTTGAGTTCCGACAAAGTCTTATGACGCCAGCCGCCGAATCCGAGGGGCAACCCGAATTGAACACACAGGAGTCGATTCAGATAAAAGACCACTACCCTACGCCCGCCTTGCTGGCGGTCGAGATTTGGAATCAACAGATTGTGTGCAACCAGAGAGGTAAGAACATCGCGTAACTTGATCAAATGCCTGATCTGCTCGTCCGGCCTATCAATCAGCATTTCGCGCTCGGCCATCGTGATTGCGAACCCGGTTACTCCTGGCGCGTAAGGTGCAGTCGGCCGAAAGGTTTGGTCCCGACTGTACGCCTCGAATCCCCTGAGTAGCCGCATGGCAGCGGCGCCCTGTGGTAGGCGCCGAATCAGTCCATCCCAACGCTGTTTGGCGACCCGACGAATAATCGCGTCCTGCCGGTCGGTGGAAAGAGCCCCAGGGTGATCCCTAGGTCCGCTGAACTTGGCCGCAAGCTCCCCGAACAGCTCTCCGGTGACTTCAAGGTATTGGTCGACGTTCGACGAAGAAACGTTTGCAATGGCGCTTCGACCAAAGTAAATGGGGGCTCGCAGCTCACTGCGAAGAAAATGTTCTGCTGCCTTTTCTATGCCGGATGCACGCTGCTCGAACTGGTCCTCCGTCAAAGCGAAGGGGAATTCAGCTTGAGACTTGTTGATCTCTCTATTGACGAGAACTTCGGTTACTCTCCAGCGCAGTGCTTTCTCCCACGGAGAGCCCACTGACCTCTCCGCTGTCTGCAACCAGTCGCTGTACTGTGCTTCGCCGCGTACTCGCTCCTTTATCCGACTTCGAATCGCCCCACACGCAGCATCATACTTGTAGCTCCAATTCGCGACATCGTCGGTCTCAGCGATCCACGAGAAGAAATCGCGTTCCTCGAATCCCTCCGCTTTAGCTGCCCTTAAATTCGCGATCTGCTCGACGAACTTGGCGTAGGTCCTTCTACGTGCTCCTTCCCACCTTCGCTCTAGGTGGATTACCCGCTCGTAGTCACGCTGCTCCAGGGCGCCCTCGGAAAGTAGTTCCCTGTGGTGAAGCGCTTCTAGCCGTTCGGATACCCAAATGCCGCAGTTTTCCCGCGCATCAGTCAGTAGCTTTGTCAGACTGGACCGCTGTTCCCTCGAAAGCCTCTGCACCTCATCCAACAGCAGCACACGCTTAGCCGTTACCGGTCCGTGCACGTCCTCGATGGTTGCCTTTGCGAACCACTTCAGAGCATCCAGCCGGGCGTGGCCACCCTCCAGCAAACCAGGGTCACCGAGGTCGTCCATGCGTTCGTAGAATCCATTCTCGATTGCTGAGGCCCAGTCGAACAACTCCTTTCCGCTGGCCTTCGCCGGAATCGTAGCCCCGGACTCCGGTTCCCATTCAGTACTGATTGTATCGAGATCGCGTGGATACACTCGCTCGCTTCTTTCCAACAGGGTCCTCAGTACCGAGATGACGATCCTCGAGTTCAGTAGCTCGCGAAATAAGCTATTCCCGCGGTCGTAACCCGACAGCTCCCGGTATTCCGTCGTGAACTCCACCATCGTGGCGAAAATCTCTGGTCGATTGGCGGATACGGCTCCGTTCTTCATCAAGCTGTCGTGCGTCGACTTAACCTGCGGGTTATCAACAAGGCGACGAGTGAGTTCCAGCGGGCGGGGTGTCAAGAGACGTAACAGCGTTGTCTTGCCCCCTCCCGGTGCGCTTCTAAGAAATACCAAGCCGAGCCACGGATCAGCGATCTCTCGCACAACCTCCAGTGCGCCCGAGCCAAATAGCTTTACGAACTCTTCGTCACTGACCGACCGTTGCGACGCCCGGATTCGGAAGGGATTTCGCATGGCTAATCGAGCTGGCGGTGCCGGCTGACCCGCGGAAACAACCCTCGGACGTCATGCCCGTCTTCCGCCCAGAGTACATAGATGGAGTTGTTCGGCGTGTTGTGACTCAGTACCAGTGGAAGTCGTCCGTCGGCAAAGCCGAAACGCATGCTGGTGCCTCCGACCTCCGCATGCTCGTCGTCGACCCTATCATCGAAGTACTGCTCGTTCTCGAGGAGTCGAAATAGCTCTGCGTCGTCTTCAGGATCGAGTCGCGTGGCGTGATCCAATTCGAAGACCACATGCAGGCTCACGAGTCCCTTCTCGAATGACACGTTTTCTAGAGCGCGTTGGATTTGCTCCATCGCCTGCTTGGAAGCAATGTACAGGACGACCATTACGCGCACGTCGGTGTCGGCAATGCACCCTCCCAGTCCCTCACTACTGTCCAGTTCCCTCACGATCTTCGGTATCTTTCCTTGCCACAGACCAGATAGGCTGTCCTGTCGGATGTAGCTAAAGCCGCTCGCGCTAAAATCGTCCAACAATACGACGTAGCGAAATCGAGCCTCTTCTGAGTTGGGCTCGCACTTCATGATGTCCGCCAGATCGTCGTGAAGTCTCTCCACCATGTCGTCGGCCTTCCTTTGCGAGACGTCGTACGCGTGGAAGACCTGCTCATGAGAAATCGCGGGGGCATTCACCCGACGGAAACGATCTGTGCGAGCCCCGTCGGACAATCCCAGTATCAGTGTCTGTCGCGTGAGAGCACGGTACGGCTGTGAAGCCTGAATAGCTTTGCTGCGGTAGCCAGAAATTTCGGAAGCTGTGGCTGCGTCTCGAAGTAAAGCCGGGCGGACGACGGTTGGAAATGCAAGGTCGACCAGACTGTTCATCTCTTCGTTCGAAATGAACACCAATCGATCCCTCACGAAGTTATAGGCGATTCTTCTCTCGTCACCCTTCTTGAACTGCCGCAACCAGAGTGCCAAGCTCTCAAGATAACGTCGGCCGGGCGAAAACTTCTGATATTGATCGTATTTGTATGCCGCGAAGCGTTCGAGTCGGACGCGCTCCTCGGCCTTTGTGGCGTCGTCCCAATCCATGATTCTGGCGAGCAGATTCTCGGCCAACTCCCGTTGCATCTCGAACTCCTTACCGTCGCTTGGCTGGTCCCAAACGGAGTCGCCCCCCACTCGCTGTCCAGCGCAGGCGCCGCAAGTAGTGTTCCGTGGCTTGCGTACCCTTCATTCCTGCCGGTACAAGGGACCAGCAGTGAGCGGGATGCTGGCTGACTTCGTCCACGCTCAGGCCATGTACATTGTCGAGAAGCTTCCAGTCGTTTCCTGGCGGCTTGCCACGATCGCCGATGCGTAGTATCGGGCCGTCAACCAGTTGGAAATGCTCCCGCAAGGCGGGAAGTAAATCGTCCTTGGATTGGCCTGCCAGACACACGTCAACGGAGTGCCCGGAAATCAACACCTCACCCTCGACGTCGTTTCCGCGCATCAGCAACCGCACTTCGGCCCCAGCATCCTCTGCCCGCACGCCCGGTCGTGCGGCAGTGGAAATCTGAACAGCATTAGACCGCACAGTGCCGCTTAGCATTGGATGTCTTGCAAGTGGCTCTAACATTGGGTGATTCCGATCGAGGGGTTCCACGACTGGGTCCTGCCGATCCGTCAGAGGCCGTATCACGGCGCAGTTGTAGTACCCCACCAAAACCCGATCATGCAGACTACCGGAAATCGATGCCCGCAACTCGGTTCCAGCGGATGGTCCGCGACCGGTTGCAAGGCCGAAGAATGCGCCGGCATTCCCCAAACGGGTCATTTGCTCGGCCATGGAAGGGCTAAGCCCAACAGCCCGCGATCTTGTCTCACAGAGAGTCCCGTCGTAGTCGAGCACCAGAGCCTGGTAGCGTGCGGCGTTAATCGTCTCAAGAGTGTGGTGGTAGCACTCAACCCACTGAGGGTCTGCCGGATGTCCTCCCTTTCGCTGAACCGCTGCAGCTAGGTTGAGATCTGCTTGTTTTTGTCTGATTTCCTTGGGTTTTAGGCGGTAAAGTTTGCGCCCAAAAGGTGGGACACCCGGCTTACCGGGATCGATCTTGACTGCTCGAGCGACGCATTCAGCAAAGTACAGTCCTACGACTAGCCCGGCAATTGCCTGGACGTCTCTCGGCCCGCAAAAGAAAGCGGGTAGGGAGGCAACCTCGTCCGGCAACAGCGACAAGGTTCGCGTACCAAGATCGTTCTGTGTCTCGGAAAGCAGTGCTAAGGTGACCGTCTCCTGGGCTCGTCGTGCCATCCAGTAATGTCTTCCGTGACCAAAATTGCGCAGGTCCGCAATGTGAAGGGAGCCTAAGGCCGCTTCGACGAAGCGAGATTCGAGGTCAACAGCAGTTGCCACCAATTCCGGGCTATACAGCACGCTCACATGAGTTCGATCATGTATGACGCGGTCCCCTTGCGCACTAACCTCTCCCAAATTGGAAAAGGATGTCGCCTCTCGGATCAACGCGGCAATATCTTTGGGAATCTCCTTTTCAGATCGACCAAAGACTTTCCTATAGGCGCGGGTTAAGAGAACCGCGGTGCCAATCAACGATGCAACCGCTAAGTACCCGTCCCTAAACGAGCAGTGGGCCACGCAAACTATGTCCGCGTAACGGAATCGCTTTGCAATGTCTTCGAGAGGCGAGCCCTCCGCGAGGACGAGCGCGGACAGTGGTTGGGTCTCCCGTTTCGCAGCTGTTCGAAAGGCCAACATAATATCTTGATTTCGTCCACCGGCACTGAGGCATGCCAGACCTGCATCGCGCTGCGTCATCGAGATCACTTCCAGAGGAGTTGCAGGGCGAGCCAATTGGCCTGTAAACGACTCATGCAGGTCAGCTGCAAAAGTGGCCGCTGAGAAAGAGCCACCTGACCCGACCATCAACATAGGTCTGGCGGCCCAACGCTCGACGACAGCACACAGCGGGATCACATCGATTTCCAGTGCCGCCTGGAAGACCCGGTCGAGTGCTTCTAGTTCTCTCCGATATCGCGATGGCATCCGCAACGGCTCCGCCTCATCGGTTCAAATGTATCGGCAGCGCTCCGATTACCCAACCCTACCATGCAAAACAAAATGTCATTGTAGATCAGGCAGTTAGAACGGGCGAGGTGGATAAGTGGAAACAGGACTGCGTGCTGGACGAGGGTCCGGCCTACAGTCTTCGGGACCTGTGGCGCAACGAGGGTTATAGCGAAGGCGTCGCAAACGGTCGATGACGTAGCTGTTGGGATTCGAGCGTGGAGGCGAATCTACATACTCAAGTCCCGCCTCCTCCGAAGGTGCCTGCTACGCTTGCGGTCCTGTTGCTCGGCCTTCTCACGTAACTCTTTGAGCTTCGTAAGCCTCCGGGGTGGGCCGTCTTCCCGGGGTAGTGTGATCGCGTGAAGCTGTCCGATTGGGAAGTGGACACCATGGAGGTGTCCACCAGGGACCGAGTG
>JGI24792J26632_1002227_pt1 | contig 10312 bp, 7 predicted proteins | sample MesohylBB_FD_26632 | JGI IMG/M metagenome (IMG submission 26632)
CCTGGCGGCGACCGTGGGCGTCAGTCTCTGGACGCAGCCACCCGAAGGCGCCGCGGCGGAGTTCGAGGACGTTCACGCGGCAGTGCGCGGAGACGCGTAGAGGAGTCCTCAATGAGCCAACTTGATCCGGTCCATCCCGGCGAGGTTCTGAAGCACGACTTCATGGAACCCTTCGCCTTGTCCGCCGCGGCGTTGGCGAAGGCGATCGGCGTGACGCCGACGAGGATCAGCGAGATCGTTCGGGGACGGCGAGGGATCACGGCGGAGACGGCGCTGCGCCTGGCGAGGTTCTTCAACACCGACGCCCGGAGTTGGATGAACCTCCAGCACCGCTACGAGCTCGAAGTTGTGGCGCGGGAAAACGCCGACGCCCTGCGCGCCATCCGTCCGCTTGAAGTGGCGTGACGTCTCGGTCTAGGACGGACCAACGAGTAGTGGCCCCTACCCCGGCTCGCTGTCGATGCGGACGTGGCCGGCAAGGTCCAGGTCTTCTAATGCGCGTCGCAGATCCCTGGCGAGGGCATCTGCGCTGGCGCCGTCGGTCACCGCCTCCAGCCGGACGTGTACGGTCACGTCCCGGTTGGCGGCGGCCCGCAGCCGTGGCAGCAATTTGAGGCCAACGCGGTTCCAGGCGCCCGACGGGATCTGGCCTTCCAGGCGTAGCCGGACCGTGCTCGCCACGCACTCTGGCGCGGGCGTCGTTTCGTTGCCAGCCGCTTCGGTCTTCTCTCCGGCCTCAAACACGAAGCCTTGGCCCGTGTGTTGTGCCATCTCCCGGTCGTCCTGCCATTCGCCTTCCGCCGCCTTCAGCCGTTCGGCGACCTTCCGCTTCAGCAGGCAGACATCCGGATCGAACATCACCTCCTCGGGAGGAACGCGCTCCCGGAACCAGACACGCTCCGGCGCATACAGCAGGCCCTCCCCGCCGCCGCCCGAGCCGAGCCCGAACTCCCCATCCGCCACCCACTCAAGTACCCTGCTCCGCACGACCGCGTCCGGGTCGATCAACCGGGTGAGCGACCCGTCGAGGAAGCACTTGCGCAACATCGACAGCGGCCAGGCGCCTGTCTTGCTGTTGGCCGGCGGCCAGTTGCGCTCCACGTAGCTGGGACCCACAGAGTCGTTCAGCAGGCCGCGCGACCGTAGTGCCGCGAGCGCGCGTCCGCAGAGGCTGTCGGCGCTGCTGGAGTGGCCCGCGCCCAGGTCGATGACCGCAATGCGGTCCGGCTCGGCGCCGTCTGCATAGAGGAGGAACCGGTAGTCGCCCCACACTTCCTCTTTCGCCGCGTTCTCGGCGTCGCGGAGGTTCCTGGCGATGCCGGCTTTCTCCGAACCGTCGATCTCCGCGCCCAGCGTGCCGCCCCGGAGCTCCTCCTCGACGCGCTTCCAGGCCAGCCGCTGCTCCACCTGGTCGCGGAGTCCGCGGCCGGGCTTCTTGACCGTCCAGATCAGAGCGCCAGGATGCAGGCGGGGCGCACTGCCGCGCTCGCGGGTCCACCGGACGATCCGGCTACGCAGGTCGCTGTCGCTTTCGCCGGTCCACGCTGTCTCCGGGTCGATGACCACAAGGGTCAGCTTCTGTGAGTCCGGCACGGCGGCGCCGTCTTCAGGGAAGAACACGCGGGGAATCGCGGCGCGCCGGTCGAACTCCTCCTTCACCAGGCTGCGCATCGCCGGTCGGATCTCGTCCTGTTCGTCCAGTGCGGCTCGGCGGTCGCTCACCACCTTGCGGATCGTCGGCTGATGGTGGACGCGGAAGCCATCGCCTCCCACGCGGCGAACGAAGTAGCCGCGCTGCTCGAGATCCAGGGCGGCTGAGTCGACCGATGTCGTGTCCACGTTCGGCTCGCCAAGCGCGAACCGGAGTTCCGGCAGGTGGGCCGTCTTGTCGACCTGACCGCCGGACGACTCAAACAGGATCGTGGCGCCCACGCGTCGGTGAATCGAGCGGAGCGGCCCCTTCGTGTCCTGGTCGAGTCCCCGGGCGTGGGCCCGCTCGCCGGCGATGTCCACGTCGATGGCGCCGGCGAGCCTGGGCTCGCCGAGCTGTCCGAGCACGACGGCCACGAAGTGAGGGTCGTGTAGCGGCGCCGACCCGAGGGTGATCAGTGGTTCGGTCCGGGCTTCCCTGTAGCCGTCGCGCTGCGCCCAGGAAACCCACTGAGCCAGCATGGCGAGCGTGCCGCGCGTCTGCTGGAACTGCGGCAGGGCGTTCCACTTGCGCTGGAAGACAGAGAGGGTGGCGGGGTGGAACGGGTAACACGCCTCGAACCGGGACCGCAGGTGCTCGCGGGCCTTCTTCTCCGTGGTGCTGTCCACCAGCGTCCACTCGGGCGGCAGCCGCTCGCGGCGCTCGAAGCACCAGTCGGCGTACGCTTTCGAGACTCTCCTTTGCACCCGCTCCGGTCCATTCGATTCGAACAGGCGACGGCGGACGACCTCGCTGACTTCCGCTTCGTCGTTGGCAATCAGATCCTTCGCCACGCGGCGGACGACCTTCGTGATCCGGTCCTGCCAGGCGAGGTCGAAGTCCGACATCTCGATCTGGCTTCGCGGCAGGCTGATCACCGCGGCGCCGTGAGGGGCGCCGGTCATCGCAACCGTCAGGTTCTGAAGAAACGCATGAAACGGGTCGGCCATACCGCGATGGCGGTTGACGAAGTTGAGCACTTCGTCGAACAGCAGGAGGACCGGCACGCCGGCGGCCTGGAACACCCGGCCGAGGGCCTCGGTACCCGGGGGCGTGGTTCGGGCGGCGGGCCCGAGGTGGGCGACGCCCTCGCTGCCGGCAAGCTGCCGGGCCATGTCGATCCACGGCGTCTCGCGCCCCTCTCCGGGGTCCCAGGCGTTGCCCACGAACACCGCCGCCCGCGCCCGCGGGATCTCGCTCAGCCCGGCATCTCGCAACAGGCCGCCCACCTCGGCGACCCTCTCCGCCCGTTCCGGCGACTGGACGAGGTGGTAGAGCGCGGTCAGGGTATGGGTCTTGCCGCCGCCGAACTGAGTGACCAGGGTCATCACCGGCGCCGCGTTCACTGTCTCTCCTCCGAGCCGCCGCAGGACCATCGCCGTGTGATCCCGCAGAGCCCGGGTGAAGCAAGTGCGGGTGAAGAACGCCTCGGCATCCCGGTAGTCCTCGGGCGCGGTGCCGGCCACGACCTGCTCCAGCGCGATCGCGAACTCGTCCGGGTTGAACGACCGGCCCTGCCGGACCTCGCTTCGCGGCTGGACGACCTTGTACCAGGATTCAAGCGCCATGGGTTCTCTCCAGAATGGTCAGCGGGCTTCTCGCTCTACTTGCTATCCGGGAGATGCGAGCAACATGGCGTCCAGCAGCCGCTTCTCTTCGCTGCCGCGCGGGTAGAGCGCTGAGAGGGCGTTCGCCAAGCGCTCGAAGTCGGGGCCTCGTTCGCGTTCGGCGGCGACCAAGTTGCGCAGGGCATGGGTGCGGCCGCCCGCCTGGAGCAGCATCGCGGTGTGGACGCGGTCGAGCGTGGTGGCGCCTTCCTCCGGGGCGGTCCGGGGCCCCCGGCCGGCGGCAGAGGAGCGGAAGCCCCCGCGGGTCCGGTCGAGCTCGCTGGCCTGCACCGCGGCGCCGGCGAACAGGTCGCGCTGGGGTCCGCCGGGTTGCTCCAGCGCCTTGGCCATTGCCGCCGAGCCGTCCTCCCCGAACAGGCGCTTCGCCCGTTCCGAGACGGGCAGAAGGCGGACGACGCCCTTCTTCGTTTCGACGATGCGCTTTTCCCACTTGGGCATGTCAATGCCCAGCGGCTGGGCGAAGCGACGCGCGACGTCGAATGCCAGCGAGTAGCCCTTGGCGCCGACGCCGCTCGGTTGCTGGTCTGCCTCTCTCGCGCTGTGGCCCCGTCCGGCGCCTTCTCCGTCGTCGGCTGCGGAGGTCGTCTGCAGCGTCCACAGGAACAGCGCGGTCAGGCGGGCGTCTTCTTCCAGCGCTCCGGCGAGCCCGTTGCGCGCCTTCGCCTCGGCTGCGCCCAGCACGTTCTCGAGCGCCGTCCGGCCCACCACCTCCCAGACTTTCTCCAGGTAAGCGGGCAGGCCGACCTCGTTGCCGTCCGCCATCTCGACCCGGGAACAGCGACTGAAGATCTCCAGGGCGGGTCCGATGCAGGCGAAGACCAGGTCCGCTCCGCGAATGCCCTCGCCCTGCAGGCGCTCCATCCAGTCGCCGACGCGGACGGGCAACTCGCGGAGCACTTCGGCCCAGTCGCCGACCGGCGCGTCCTCCGGTCGGGGGCGGCAGACCAGGTGGATGGAGGTCGCGAGGGCGGCGGAGTCTCGCGCGCGGAGCCGAGCGGCCATCTCGGTGGCGATCGGCCAGGAACCCGTGATCGTCCAACCTCCGCCGGTGAGCCCCGAGAGCAGCGCCTCCCAGCCCTCGGTCGTCTTGTGGGCGAAGACGACGGTGCCGATTCCGTCTTCCTTGAGGACGCGGCGTCCCTCGGCGAAGGCGCGAGCCATCGTCTCCTCGAACCAGGCGCTGTCTTTCGGTCGGCCCTCTACCTTCTTCGTTACGTCCTGGACCGCCTCAGCCGTCTTGGGCGACAACGGGTTGTCCGGGTCGAATGGATCGCGCAACAGCGGATGGTCTGGTAGTACGCGCTTCAGCCAAACCAGGAAGAAGTCGGACAGATCCGAGTAGGGGACCGCGTCGTAGTAGGGCGGGTCCGTGAACCAAGCGGCGGCGGACTGATCGGGCAGGGGGTGGGCTGCGGCGTCGATCAGATGAGCTTCCCCACCGTGAATCGGCCCCATGCGCGACAGAGCGTTGGCCGTCTTTGACACCCATGAGACGCCACCTCGGAAGTTACCTGGACCTGGTCCGACAGGCGCGATCTCAACGAAGTCCCAAGTGAAAGGAACGGCTTGCCTGCCGAAGGTGTGGGCAACAAGCTGCTTCGAAACGTGCCAGACGCATTGCGCGCTTAGATAGTCCGCCAACCTCCCTATGACCAAGGCGAAGAACTCATGCTCAGTACCAATGGTCGACGAACTCACCCTGCTGCTGAGCTCCACCAACGCCGCCTTCTGCCGCGCCGTAAACAGGTCGCCCCACTGCGTCATGCCGTAGCGCTGCACGCGGAAGCCCAGCGTGCCGATCGGCGGTAGCGGCTCATCCGGCACCGGGCACAGACCCTGTCCGCCCCCGCGCTCCCACTCGTCCAGCAAGCCCGCCACCCGCTCCTGCGCCCGCCTGACCGCTGCGTAGTCCTCTGCGGTCGGCAGCCGGTAATGCCGCCCCTTCTCGTCGGGCCGCACCGTAACCACCGCCGTCATCCGAGCGCCGCCGATGCGGTTCCCGGCCTCGTTGAACACCGCGTCGGCGCCGCCGCGCTGGGCCGAGAGTTGTGCGCGGACGCGCTCCGGCGGCAACACCGAGCCGCAGCAGAGGCAGGTGGCCCGGGCGCGGGAGACGGTTCCGGCGGCTACGTCCTCGTCAGTGCGCGGCTGGTAGACCTCGAACTCGACCTGAGCGTCCGAGCGTCCGAGCGTCCGAGCGTCCGAGCGTCCGAGCGTCCGAGCGTCCGAGCGTCCGAGCGTCCGAGCGTCCGAGCGTCCGAGCGTCCGAGCGTCTTCTGACCGGCTAGCAGATTCAGGGCCGAGAGTCGAGCGGCCGGCCGACTTGGCTCGGCGCTCGACAGTCGGCCGGAGAGCCCGCCTTCGCTTCGGCTTTCTGCATAGCCAGAAGGTGCGCATCAGCGGGATTTCCGCCCCGCAGTTCGGCGACTCGCAGCGCACCGTTCGCGCCCAGAGGTAGGCAATGGGCGTGGCGCCATCCGGGTCCGGAGGGTAGAGGTCGGCCAGTTCCTCCTGGGCCGCCGCCTTGATCTCGCCGCCGGTGCGGCGCAGTTCGTCGGCCAAGCCGGGGCCGTGGCGCGGGATGTCTTCCAACATCACCTTGAGAATCAGGCACGCGACCGGGTTCAGGTCGGAGGCGAAGGCCTCGCAGCCGAGCCTCAGGGCCTCCAGCGGGATGGAGCCGCCACCGGCGAACGGGTCGACCACCAGGGGCGGGTCGTCTCCGCCGTGGGCCGCCCGCACCAGGTTCCGGCCCACCTGCAGGTAGGTCTTGTGGGCGGCCATGTCCCAGTTGGCGAACGAGCCGATGAACCAGAGCAACGCCTTTCGGAGCTCGGCGTCGGTCTTCGGCGGTTGGCGGACCGGGCTCAGGAACTCGCGCGCCCGGCGCTTGAACTCCTCCGGGCAGTGCGGGTCGCACGGATCGGGCAGCAGCAGGGCGAGGAGGACCGCCCGGCTCGACGCCAGGGGCCGCCGCGCCCACCACAGGTGAAGGGTCGAGGGATGGCCGTGCCGGATCGACTTCTCGCGCGCCGCGTGCTTCGACACCTCGGCGATGGGAAAGTCGACCTCCGCCAGGCGCCTGCACTCGCGGGGGATTCCAGGGGCCGTCACAGGCTGTCCTCCGCCCAGCGGACGACCACCTCGGCGATTCTGAGCGCGTCGGCGTACTGCTGATCCGAGACTCGGTCCTCAAGCCCCGGATAGCGAGTTGCCGATGCGTATCGGGTCAGTTCCCTGACCAACTTGATGGGCTCGGGCGTTGCATGCCCCGCGTCGCCGAGCAAGGAAAGCAGGAACACAAGGTCGTGTACGTAGGGGAACTCGATGCCCCGGGCAACCAGCAGAGCCTTGATCGCCTTCTCCGCCGCCTGCTGCGCATGGAAGCAGAGATCAGCGAGATGGACTCCCTCCGGTCGGCTCCGCGCCAACGCCAGATCGCTACGGGCACGATCCATCCACCTTTGAGGATCATTCTGCGTCAGTGAATCAGGCGGCGTCATAGACGACCCTGCCTTCCCGGAGCGCCGGCTTGATTACGAGCGCGTGGGTGTCGCGATAGCGCTCCACCTGCTTCGGCGAGGCGACGATGAGGTCGACCGGCGCACCGACGCCGAACAGATTCCCATAGATGTCCGCCGTCAGCCGATGCGCGTCGTCCGTCTCGGTCACCACCAACAGATCGACATCGCTGTGCGGACCCATCTCGCCCCGCGCGGCGGAGCCGAACAGGATGATGCGCTGCGGCGCCGCGACCTCCACCACGCGCCGGACGATGTCGTCGAGGACGCGCGGGTCGAGACCGCCGCTGCGGAGGCTGCCGGGCCGCTGGTCGGCGGGTCGGCTCACCTGCCGCTCCAGCGTGTCTGAATGTGGCGCACCGCCTCGTCGATCGGGAGTGAACGCGTTGCGTTGCCCACGCGCAGCCAGAACGCTGCCGGCTGCCCCTTCTGCTCCACGTAGACCGGGTGGTCGCTGGGCTCGGCGGTCACCTGGCAGATGTCCCGGCCGTCGATCTGGTGGAAGTTCACGGTGAGGAACGACGAGGCGGTCGCCTCGCCGAAGGTTCGGATGAAGAGCTGCTGCAGGTGGAGCTCGAGGCCGTCGCGGTCCGGCTTCTTGCTGAGGGTCTCGAAGTCACGCTGAAGGCCGAGAGGCTCGCCGTCGTCGCCTACGCCGATCAGCAGTGTGCCACCGTCGCTGTTCAGGAAGCCGGCCACGGCCTTGATCGTCATGAGCTCGATCACCTTGTTCACTCGCTGTTCGCTGAGGTCCCAGCGCAGGCTGGACTTGAACTCCAGTGCGCCGCTCTCGCCGCCGGCGATGAGTTCCCGGACGTACTGCTCGCTGTGCCGGTCTGCGCCCTCGGGCGGCAGCCAGGAGGCGATGAACTCGTTGGCTGCTTCGGCTAGCAGCCCGCGGCGCGCGGCCAGGAAATCGAGGAAGCTCTCCGGCTTCCACAGTTCCGGGTCCAACGGAACGGACTGGGCGCGCAGGGCGCCGGGCTGGGTTTCGTCCACCAGGGGCAGATAGTCCGCGGGGGATGACTTGCGGACCTCCAGCGGGGCCTTCCGGGTCAAGAGAACCCGGTTCGCTACAGCGTTGATGCGCCGGCTGTCCGTCATTCCAGCCTTCTCGAGGATCTTCCTCGCGAAGACATGGTGACGCTCCCCGCCGGCGCTCCGACCCGTGGCGCGGTCGTAGACGTGGACGCCGGTGAACCAGTCGCGAGCGTTCCGGTGCCGGGCGACTACGCGCACCAGATAGGCGACGGCGGAACTGACGGTCGCCCGGTCGAGGTCGCCCTCCTCCAGGACGACCCGGCCGCGTTCGCGAAGGATGGCTGCCTCCAGTTCGGGGACCGGATCCGGATCCCCGTTTGCGACCAGGGCCACGTCCTGCTGGAGCTTGGTCTCGGCTGAACCGGAGTAGCGGGCCCACAGGGCGGCGAGGAACATCCAGCGGATGAACCGGCGGCGGATTGTGTCGTTGGGAAACCGGCCGCCTTGCCGCGCGAGATAGACGGTCGCTGGTACGAGCATGGTCGTCGTCGGCAGGTCGCGCGGGCTGGAGACCAGCGCTTCGTGGCGCAGCACGCCCACCAGGTGCTCGAGCGCCGGCTGGAGCCGTGCCCAGCCGTCCTGGAGCGTTTCGGCCGGGGTTCGAAGAAAGGACCCTTCGAGAAGAACGGACCCGGTCGCCACTCCGGCGAGGCAGCGGACGAGAAAGTCGAGGTCGAACGGGAAGCCGTTGTCTCCCAGTTTCGCGCTGAAGGCGCGGAACTCGCCACGTGCCTCGGGCCACAGGCTGCAGATGTGCGCGATGGCCAGGTCCGCCTTAGTCAGCGGCGTGCCGGCGCTATTCACGCGATTGAAGATGCCGACGACTTCCTCCACGGTGTAGTCCTCGTCGGAGACATGGTCGACGGCATACGTGTAGTTGCGGATGCCGTCCAGGTCTGCGAGCCGCGCCAGGTTCGGTTCCAGCGTTTCCCTGTGCTCCTGCTCCATCGTGTAGAGGCCGCTGACGAAGGTCCCAAGGCCCTGCCTCAGAAAGTCATGAACGCTGATCCAGGAAGGATTGTTGAGCATCTGCGACTTCTGGTAGAAGCGGAACTCCTCGGTCTGCACGTTGAAGTGGAGGTCGAAGAACAGGGACTCGCCCTCGTAGAACGGCGGCGGTTTGCCTTCGAAGAGGGTGTAGAGCGAGGTCAGCCGCTGCTGGCCGTCGAGGAGGAGGAGGGAGCTTCCCTCCTCCGATGCCTCGGCGCCGCGGACCCTGGACGGCTTGTAGGTCTTCCATATCAGCAGGTGCCCTGTCGGATGCCGCCGGTACATCGACTGCACAAGTCCCCGAACCTGGTCGCGTCGCCAGACGTAGCCCCGCTGAAACTCGGGCAGGAGGATCTCGCCTCGGTCGATCTGGGCAAGCAGCTCGTGGACGTGTCTCGTGTCAGGCATTCAGGTCTCCATCCACTGGCGGTACGGGCCTCGCCGTGACGAACCGGATCCTCGCGAGCCGGCTCACCGGTCGTTCCGCTCGTCGGAGGCGGCGCTCAGTTTCTCGACATCGAGATAGTAGTGCCGCACCTTCCTCACCTCGACCCACGGTTTCCGCGCCGGGTTCTTTCCCGCCGCAGTCACCACGCGCATCGGTTCGCTGAACTGAGGCCCGGTCAGGACCTGGCCTTCTTCGGGGGGCGCGGGCAGGTTCATCGGAAGCGGCACATTGTATGCCCCTGGCGGGGCGATACCTCTGGCCGAGCGGCGGCGGCTACACTCGCGCGATGCCTGATGGATGCACGCGCATTGCCCTACTCGCTGTTCTAGCCGCAGTGCTCGCCGTGCCCGCGGCGGCGGAAGAACTCTCGTACTACCTGCCGGATGCCGACGACCCGACGGCCTACGATCCGGCCGTGCCCCGGCCGTCCGCGGTGCTCGGCTACGAGGTGGGTGACTGGCACGTCCGTCCCGATCAGCTCAATGCCTACATGCGGGCGCTGGCGGCCTCCTCGGCGCGGGTGTCGGTGTCGGTCCAGGGGCACACCCACGAACAGCGTCCACAGCTTCTGCTGGCGATCACGTCGCCGCGCAACCATGCGCGGCTCGACGAGATCCGCGAGCTTCGGCGCGGCCTGATCGATCCCCGGCAACCGCCGCCGGAGCTCGACGGCCTGCCGGTCGTCATCTGGCTCGGCTACAGCATCCACGGCAACGAGCCGAGCGGCGCGAACGCCTCGATGGTGATGGCGTATCACCTGGCGGCGTCGCGGTCGAACGTGGTCGCGGATCAGTTGGACCAGGCGGTCATCCTGCTCGACCCGAGCCTGAACCCCGACGGGATCGGCCGCTTCGCCCATTGGGCCAACACGAACCGGGGCATGGTGCTGAATCCCGACCCGGGCCACCGGGAGCACCGCGAGCCGTGGCCGGGCGGACGCACGAATCACTACTGGTTCGACCTGAACCGGGACTGGTTGCTGCTGCAGCATCCC
>JGI24792J26632_1002232_pt1 | contig 10299 bp, 10 predicted proteins | sample MesohylBB_FD_26632 | JGI IMG/M metagenome (IMG submission 26632)
CCCCGCGGAAGACGGACGGGCGCTGGCCACACCAAACCACCGGGCATGAGGAGCTTCAATGAGGCCGCGGGTATTCCCCGCGGAAGACGGTTGAACGTCGGTCGGCCGGCGGCCACCCAGGCGTTGCTTCAATGAGGCCGCGGGTATTCCCCGCGGAAGACTGACTGACGCACAACGAGCAGCGTTAGTTGAACAGATGCTTCAATGAGGCCGCGGGTATTCCCCGCGGAAGACGTGGTCGATGGCGGTCTCGGCGCTGCGGCGGTCGAGCTTCAATGAGGCCGCGGGTATTCCCCGCGGAAGACACCGTGATGGCGGACCGCCTGTACCGCGTGGATGCGCTTCAATGAGGCCGCGGGTATTCCCCGCGGAAGACGCCGCGCGCCGCCGCGCGTCCGCGGTACGCGACCGTGCTTCAATGAGGCCGCGGGTATTCCCCGCGGAAGACCTCCGTAGCGAGGGACCAGGGCTCGGCGTAGAGGGCTCGCTTCAATGAGGCCGCGGGTATTCCCCGCGGAAGACTAGAAGCCGCCGACATCCATTCCCCCCACCGCTCTACGCTTCAATGAGGCCGCGGGTATTCCCCGCGGAAGACGCGAATGAGTGGCTGGAGCGCAATCACCCCGGCATGCTTCAATGAGGCCGCGGGTATTCCCCGCGGAAGACGCCCGGCAACCTGTCCGGCACCTTCGCCCGGTACAACTGCTTCAATGAGGCCGCGGGTATCCCCGCGGAAGACGCATGGTTCCCGCTCGTTCTCGACCGCGTGACGACGGCTTCAATGAGGCCGCGGGTATTCCCCGCGGAAGACACCCGCGGGCAGAAGGCCGCCCAGGAGCGCGTCGAGCTTCAATGAGGCCGCGGGTATTCCCCGCGGAAGACCTCGGGGAAGAGGAGGAAATACCCTCTCCACTGCCAGGCTTCAATGAGGCCGCGGGTATTCCCCGCGGAAGACGGTGGCGGCCATGTCCGCCCAGGTCTCGGGGCCACCGCTTCAATGAGGCCGCGGGTATTCCCCGCGGAAGACCCACGGGCTGCTGAACGACCGGCAGTTCGCCGTATCGCTTCAATGAGGCCGCGGGTATTCCCCGCGGAAGACCTCCTCGACGGCCTCTTCCTGCGGTTCCTGCGCGTGGCTTCAATGAGGCCGCGGGTATTCCCCGCGGAAGACGCGGATGCAGCCGCACAGCTACCGGAGAACCCGATAAGGCTTCAATGAGGCCGCGGGTATTCCCCGCGGAAGACCTGCAAACACCCGGCAGACGCCAAGCGTGCGGGGGTGCTTCAATGAGGCCGCGGGTATTCCCCGCGGAAGACCTCGGTCTCCGGCGTTGGCGGGTCGAGGAGTCCTGGTCCGCTTCAATGAGGCCGCGGGTATTCCCCGCGGAAGACTCGCACCAAACGGGAAATTCGAATCCGGACGGCTGCGCTTCAATGAGGCCGCGGGTATTCCCCGCGGAAGACGCGAGAACTGTAGCGGCCGGTGACGCCGGCACCTTCGCTTCAATGAGGCCGCGGGTATTCCCCGCGGAAGACATGATCCGCTCGCTCGAGCACCATCTTCAGAAGGCCAAGCTTCAATGAGGCCGCGGGTATTCCCCGCGGAAGACTAGATGGTCCAGTGTCAGTATGATCATAGTGTGCTATTGCTTCAATGAGGCCGCGGGTATTCCCCGCGGAAGACTCAAGTTGAGCCCGGTCCAAGGTAGTAGAGCGAGACGCTTCAATGAGGCCGCGGGTATTCCCCGCGGAAGACTCCAGCCGAGCCCGACCGGCACCTACATGATCGGCGTGCTTCAATGAGGCCGCGGGTATTCCCCGCGGAAGACGGTCTGTGCCAGACGACACAAACAGAGAGATTCCAGCTTCAATGAGGCCGCGGGTATTCCCCGCGGAAGACGAAGCGCCGACGTCGACGGGAGGCTATCGGACCGATGCTTCAATGAGGCCGCGGGTATTCCCCGCGGAAGACGTCGGTGCCCAGCCGATAGACGCCCGACAGGTGCCCGTAGCTTCAATGAGGCCGCGGGTATTCCCCGCGGAAGACTGATGACCGTCTCGTCGTCGTTCTCGGTGATCGAATCGCTTCAATGAGGCCGCGGGTATTCCCCGCGGAAGACCATTACTTTTCGATATCAATCTGTTGGTATGCTAGATGCTTCAATGAGGCCGCGGGTATTCCCCGCGGAAGACGCAGCAGAGAGCGCTTGCACGGGTTCGGGCTGATCCAGGCTTCAATGAGGCCGCGGGTATTCCCCGCGGAAGACTCGGTTAATCGAGAGACCATGTATTTCTTTGGTAGAAGCTTCAATGAGGCCGCGGGTATTCCCCGCGGAAGACGGATACCGTGAACCGGCGTAAGGCTAGAGTGTTCCGGCTTCAATGAGGCCGCGGGTATTCCCCGCGGAAGACAACAACTGTCTCGTAGTCACTTGTGACCGATACGAGGCTTCAATGAGGCCGCGGGTATTCCCCGCGGAAGACGACGCGGCGCACGACGCGCAAGGCGACCACCGCTCCGGGCTTCAATGAGGCCGCGGGTATTCCCCGCGGAAGACACCATACCCGCGTAGGGCCATTTTCCCCGGTCTGGCGCTTCAATGAGGCCGCGGGTATTCCCCGCGGAAGACGTTTTCCAGGGGTCATGTGCGCATGGAACGACTGGCCCTGCTTCAATGAGGCCGCGGGTATTCCCCGCGGAAGACGCTGCAATCACCCTCGCACTCGACTTACTGCACCCAAGCGCTTCAATGAGGCCGCGGGTATTCCCCGCGGAAGACACCCAATGAGGAAGTGCAGGACAAACGTAAGTTCAGTGCTTCAATGAGGCCGCGGGTATTCCCCGCGGAAGACTTCTAAAGCTCCTATGACAGAAATATGCATCGTACGCTTCAATGAGGCCGCGGGTATTCCCCGCGGAAGACATACATAGACGATAGGAACCCTTTTGAGTTGTTCTACCGCTTCAATGAGGCCGCGGGTATTCCCCGCGGAAGACCGCCTCCCCTGACGCTCTCGTGGGCGACGACGGCCTGCTCGCTTCAATGAGGCCGCGGGTATTCCCCGCGGAAGACGTCAAAAGGGTTGGCCCATTGGCCGTCCCCTCTCAAGCTTCAATGAGGCCGCGGGTATTCCCCGCGGAAGACACTGAGCCTTACTGTCGACCGCACCAGTCAGCGGCAGGCTTCAATGAGGCCGCGGGTATTCCCCGCGGAAGACTGCAGGGAGCGGCGCAAGTGAAGCGCCGCGGGACCCGGCTTCAATGAGGCCGCGGGTATTCCCCGCGGAAGACCTAGTCCGGAACAATGAGGTTGCGGAGTCGGCGGTGCTTCAATGAGGCCGCGGGTATTCCCCGCGGAAGACATTCACGATACGGCCGCGTGTCGAGACGTGGCGCTAGCTTCAATGAGGCCGCGGGTATTCCCCGCGGAAGACATTCCAACGAGAACGGGAAGCGGTTCGGCAAAGCGCTTCAATGAGGCCGCGGGTATTCCCCGCGGAAGACGGCGATAGCGTGTTCTGTAGCCGCTACCCGTGTCGGCTTCAATGAGGCCGCGGGTATTCCCCGCGGAAGACTTGCCTGTCGTCCACGGCCACGTCGCAGAGCCGGAAGACGTGCTTCAATGAGGCCGCGGGTATTCCCCGCGGAAGACATTCAAGCGGTGGGATGAGAGCGACGCCACTATCATGCTTCAATGAGGCCGCGGGTATTCCCCGCGGAAGACGCAGATCACCAGGAGCTGGACGGCATGAGCGACGAGCTTCAATGAGGCCGCGGGTATTCCCCGCGGAAGACGAGAAGAACCACCGGCTTGGGCCGCGGCGGGTTGCGAGCTTCAATGAGGCCGCGGGTATTCCCCGCGGAAGACGCAGCTTCTCGTCGTCAGACCTCATCGCAGCATCCGCTTCAATGAGGCCGCGGGTATTCCCCGCGGAAGACGTGTTTGCATCAGATTGTGATGTTCGTGCAGGTATTGCTTCAATGAGGCCGCGGGTATTCCCCGCGGAAGACCCATCTCGGGGCGGATGTCCGACGCCCTGTCGCAGTTGCTTCAATGAGGCCGCGGGTATTCCCCGCGGAAGACTTCAGGAAGGATGTGAACCTGACGCAGAGGATTACGAATGTGCTTCAATGAGGCCGCGGGTATTCCCCGCGGAAGACCGAACGGCCGTCCCGGAGATCTTGCCGTAGTCCACGCTTCAATGAGGCCGCGGGTATTCCCCGCGGAAGACGTCTTCAGAAGAAATTGTTATTACTTTTGAACAAGGGCTTCAATGAGGCCGCGGGTATTCCCCGCGGAAGACGCGTGCACAAGGCCGCCGCTCGAGCGCGCACTCCGTTGCTTCAATGAGGCCGCGGGTATTCCCCGCGGAAGACTCCACCATTTGTTATGTCGCCGGTACGTCAGTATATGCTTCAATGAGGCCGCGGGTATTCCCCGCGGAAGACACAGACATGGGTATGGGTTCCTTCTAGCGTCAAAGCTGCTTCAATGAGGCCGCGGGTATTCCCCGCGGAAGACGTTCGCCCTCAGCGACGCTCAGAACAGCATCGGCCGGCGCTTCAATGAGGCCGCGGGTATTCCCCGCGGAAGACGATCGCGCTGCTCGTCCGTGCAACCGGTTGCGACCTGGCTTCAATGAGGCCGCGGGTATTCCCCGCGGAAGACCTTCGCAACATCATCCGGCAACGTCATTCGCGTTGCGGGCTTCAATGAGGCCGCGGGTATTCCCCGCGGAAGACGCCGTTCAGCGCGTCGAACAGGGCGCCGTTGACGCACGCTTCAATGAGGCCGCGGGTATTCCCCGCGGAAGACGAATTGCCAACGGTCTTCAAGGCGTTCGTCGAGTCGATGCTTCAATGAGGCCGCGGGTATTCCCCGCGGAAGACGGTGCAATGCAGGAGTTGAGTCAAACCACTGCTGGTTTAGCTTCAATGAGGCCGCGGGTATTCCCCGCGGAAGACGTTGAAGGTCCCGACCCCGACTCGGGTGCGCGCCGCGTCGCTTCAATGAGGCCGCGGGTATTCCCCGCGGAAGACGTCCATGCAGTGTATCCACCGGACCCCGTGTCGCAGCTTCAATGAGGCCGCGGGTATTCCCCGCGGAAGACGTCGATCACGGCGTCGACATGCAGCAACTGTGGGCGGCTTCAATGAGGCCGCGGGTATTCCCCGCGGAAGACTGTCGCTGCGTATGAGCTTCGTCCGGTATCACTAGCGGCTTCAATGAGGCCGCGGGTATTCCCCGCGGAAGACCGTGATGGACATACCCGGCTTCACCGAGGTCGACCTGGCTTCAATGAGGCCGCGGGTATTCCCCGCGGAAGACACACGCGCGGCTCGAATCACTGGATCGGCCCGCGATGCTTCAATGAGGCCGCGGGTATTCCCCGCGGAAGACTCAGAAGGCGGGGAAAAAGGCCGCGGATACGGTGAAGGCTTCAATGAGGCCGCGGGTATTCCCCGCGGAAGACCTGAAAGACTGTGTCGAACAAGAGTATCGTAGGTATGCTTCAATGAGGCCGCGGGTATTCCCCGCGGAAGACGCGAAATTGAGTTGGCGGCGCTGAAGAAGGCCATCGCTTCAATGAGGCCGCGGGTATTCCCCGCGGAAGACATCTGCGACACAGCACCACCAAACTGCGCGACACCGCTTCAATGAGGCCGCGGGTATTCCCCGCGGAAGACTGTCGTGGCGAAGTTGGACAAGATCGGCGCGAACCTGCTTCAATGAGGCCGCGGGTATTCCCCGCGGAAGACCTCATGAACCTGCTCGAGCAGATCGACAAGCTGATCGCTTCAATGAGGCCGCGGGTATTCCCCGCGGAAGACTGTCTAGGGGGGCGCGGTAATGGTGACGACGTTGATGCTTCAATGAGGCCGCGGGTATTCCCCGCGGAAGACACCTGTTCAGCGCAGACGGCCCGCTGCACTACATCGCGCTTCAATGAGGCCGCGGGTATTCCCCGCGGAAGACGGAGGTCGTGGCCGCCGGCTCGAACGCCCTCGTCTCGCTTCAATGAGGCCGCGGGTATTCCCCGCGGAAGACCGGCGGCGTCAGGTCGATCTCCATCTCCGCCTTCCTCGCTTCAATGAGGCCGCGGGTATTCCCCGCGGAAGACGCGCCGACGAACTTCAAGTATTGCTCACGAGCATGGCTTCAATGAGGCCGCGGGTATTCCCCGCGGAAGACCCCATGAAGTGGACGGCGCTTCGGCGCGGCATGTGCAGCTTCAATGAGGCCGCGGGTATTCCCCGCGGAAGACGTGGACGTCTGCGGCGGCGGCGCATCGGTCATCCTGCTTCAATGAGGCCGCGGGTATTCCCCGCGGAAGACTGCTCTTGATCGCGCCCATGAAGCCGCCGCCGCCCTCGCTTCAATGAGGCCGCGGGTATTCCCCGCGGAAGACCCGTCGTTCCGGTCATAGACCCTCAGACGAAGAAGCCGCTTCAATGAGGCCGCGGGTATTCCCCGCGGAAGACAGCCGCCGCCGCGCTGATGTTGTTGCGCGCGGCCGTGCTTCAATGAGGCCGCGGGTATTCCCCGCGGAAGACGCGGTGAACCTGGCGAAGATAGCAGCCGACGTGTTGCTTCAATGAGGCCGCGGGTATTCCCCGCGGAAGACGCCGGCATCGACAACCCGCTGGCGCTCGGCGCCGCGCTTCAATGAGGCCGCGGGTATTCCCCGCGGAAGACTTCGGATCCAAGGCTCGACCCTGAATGGACAGTTTCGGCTTCAATGAGGCCGCGGGTATTCCCCGCGGAAGACGCAAGCGGAAGGTGTTCATCGCGAAGTGGGACGATCGGCTTCAATGAGGCCGCGGGTATTCCCCGCGGAAGACGGTTCACGGGATCGCCACCGCGGCGGTGAACCTATCGCTTCAATGAGGCCGCGGGTATTCCCCGCGGAAGACAGCCGTTCCGCACCCGCAAGGGTTCAACATATCGATGCTTCAATGAGGCCGCGGGTATTCCCCGCGGAAGACGCGCATCACAACGCCCAGGAAGTCGGTAACGCTGTCAGCGCTTCAATGAGGCCGCGGGTATTCCCCGCGGAAGACCGCGCTGCACGACATCCGGCGGGCGCTCGGGCTCCTGCTTCAATGAGGCCGCGGGTATTCCCCGCGGAAGACTCGAGGGCGCGCCGCCGTCCAGCTCGCGGGACCCCTGCTTCAATGAGGCCGCGGGTATTCCCCGCGGAAGACACGGTCGACCTGGCGGTGAAGGAATCCGCGGTCAACATGCTTCAATGAGGCCGCGGGTATTCCCCGCGGAAGACGGCGAAGATCGACGAGCTTCGCGCATCGTCCGGAGAGGGCTTCAATGAGGCCGCGGGTATTCCCCGCGGAAGACCCTCACTGGACCGTTCCATGTTCTTCGACGCCTTCCGGCTTCAATGAGGCCGCGGGTATTCCCCGCGGAAGACTCCAATATTATTGTAACCCTTTTCATTCAATAATCGGGCTTCAATGAGGCCGCGGGTATTCCCCGCGGAAGACCTACTCTTGCACGACCCACAATCCATCTAGCTGGTAGCTTCAATGAGGCCGCGGGTATTCCCCGCGGAAGACCATATGGCCCATTCACCTAGAGTCAAAGCTATTCTAGCTTCAATGAGGCCGCGGGTATTCCCCGCGGAAGACTTGGTGGGACTGGCGGGCGTCGCGCTGCGGTGGGCGTGCTTCAATGAGGCCGCGGGTATTCCCCGCGGAAGACGCCGGTCAGGATCCCAAGTACCACACGGTCAACTCCTAGCTTCAATGAGGCCGCGGGTATTCCCCGCGGAAGACCGCCTCTGCGTGTCTGTAACCACGTCTGGCCTGGCGCTTCAATGAGGCCGCGGGTATTCCCCGCGGAAGACGCTGGAAACGCTCGACTTCGACGCCCCGGCCGATTGGGCTTCAATGAGGCCGCGGGTATTCCCCGCGGAAGACGCCTGAGCTGTGCGCCCTGCGCCGTCGAGCCTCCATTTGCTTCAATGAGGCCGCGGGTATTCCCCGCGGAAGACCAGGGGAAAGCCACCACACTGGACTCCCTTCGCGCAGCTTCAATGAGGCCGCGGGTATTCCCCGCGGAAGACGCCCGTGCGGACCCTTCCCGCGCGGACTCGCACACTGCGCTTCAATGAGGCCGCGGGTATTCCCCGCGGAAGACGCGACGAGTAGCGCTTTGCCAGGGTTCGAAGGATGACGCTTCAATGAGGCCGCGGGTATTCCCCGCGGAAGACGCATTTTTGGTACCCACCTTGTCTTTCGAACGCCGGCTTCAATGAGGCCGCGGGTATTCCCCGCGGAAGACGAACCGATAGCCCACTCCACAGGATCGCCCGCAGCGCTTCAATGAGGCCGCGGGTATTCCCCGCGGAAGACGTTTCGTGGCGGGAATTCGCCGCGATTCTTCCCGTAGCTTCAATGAGGCCGCGGGTATTCCCCGCGGAAGACATCGTTACGTCGCCCCCGTACGCGATCCAGATGCGGCTTCAATGAGGCCGCGGGTATTCCCCGCGGAAGACCTGAGAATTGTTCGTCGTGCGCTTGAACACGTCGCCGGCGCTTCAATGAGGCCGCGGGTATTCCCCGCGGAAGACATCCCGAGCAGCATCCGAACACGTGGGTTCGCATTCGGCTTCAATGAGGCCGCGGGTATTCCCCGCGGAAGACACGATTACGCCGGACACCCTGATCGCGGCGATTCGGCTTCAATGAGGCCGCGGGTATTCCCCGCGGAAGACTTGACGATTCGCGCGCGAGCCGCGACGACTGGATGCGGCTTCAATGAGGCCGCGGGTATTCCCCGCGGAAGACTCACGGCACCCATCATGGGAAAGGTCGACGAACTCCGGCTTCAATGAGGCCGCGGGTATTCCCCGCGGAAGACTCCCGCCGACCGCTTCAATCAGAGCGGCGAAACCCTGGCTTCAATGAGGCCGCGGGTATTCCCCGCGGAAGACACGTTGCCCGACGCATTCAGGGAGATGCTGAATGTGGGGCTTCAATGAGGCCGCGGGTATTCCCCGCGGAAGACGCCCTACAGGTTCGCTTCGATCAGATCCGCGATCTGCGCGCTTCAATGAGGCCGCGGGTATTCCCCGCGGAAGACGGGAGCCCTGGCCGCGCTGAGCGACGCGCGCTGTGATGCTTCAATGAGGCCGCGGGTATTCCCCGCGGAAGACCCGCGCCTCAGTAGAGCGGCACGATCACCACGCTACCCGCTTCAATGAGGCCGCGGGTATTCCCCGCGGAAGACAGCCAGCTCCCGTTGTTGTCGAGCCGGCAGTGGGCGCTTCAATGAGGCCGCGGGTATTCCCCGCGGAAGACGTGTAGGACGCCGACCCGCCGGCGAGAGATGGCGCAGTGCTTCAATGAGGCCGCGGGTATTCCCCGCGGAAGACTCAACCGATTGCCCCCACTCTTGAAGCACGCCCTGGCTTCAATGAGGCCGCGGGTATTCCCCGCGGAAGACACCTGTTCGCATGGCGCGGTTGTCGGGGGCCGAACGCTTCAATGAGGCCGCGGGTATTCCCCGCGGAAGACGCTCCTGCCAGACCACGTTGTCCGGCGCCGGTGGGTAGGCTTCAATGAGGCCGCGGGTATTCCCCGCGGAAGACTCAGAGGCTGGGAGGGTTACTTAGCCATTCGACCTGCTTCAATGAGGCCGCGGGTATTCCCCGCGGAAGACGGATGAAGAGAATCCAGCTGAACCTACAGCAGAGGCGCTTCAATGAGGCCGCGGGTATTCCCCGCGGAAGACACCAGCCTGCTTGGCGGCCTCGCCGTCGAGGTCGCTGCTTCAATGAGGCCGCGGGTATTCCCCGCGGAAGACTCAGGTCATACTGCGGGAACCGCCCGAGTTGCTCGACGCTTCAATGAGGCCGCGGGTATTCCCCGCGGAAGACTCGCGGGCATGAAGAGCGAGAACGAGGACCTCGCCAAGCTTCAATGAGGCCGCGGGTATTCCCCGCGGAAGACGCCCGGCTCGTTGTGCAGCTTCGACTTGAACTTCCGCTTCAATGAGGCCGCGGGTATTCCCCGCGGAAGACGCATGCGGTCGAACTCGGGACCCAATTCCCAGTTGTGCTTCAATGAGGCCGCGGGTATTCCCCGCGGAAGACCCACGTTCATCTGCACCAAGCCGGGCAACACGTACGAGCTTCAATGAGGCCGCGGGTATTCCCCGCGGAAGACGCAGCCGGCGGTCAAAGACGGCGCTGTAGTCGACGCCGGCTTCAATGAGGCCGCGGGTATTCCCCGCGGAAGACACTGGCGGGCGTAGACGCGCCCACCATCCACGTGCAGCG
>JGI24792J26632_1002242_pt1 | contig 10277 bp, 10 predicted proteins | sample MesohylBB_FD_26632 | JGI IMG/M metagenome (IMG submission 26632)
AATAGTGTTTGTATCATATTGTCATGATACCACAAGTCAAACTTATTCAGAGTGCATAAATTAAGGTGCATTCAGATGGTATTATCCTAATCCACCTTTAGCATTTTTTCCAAAATATTTTAATTGGCCTCAGTTAGCCTTCCCTGATCAGCGATCAAAAAAAGCGTCTGAACAAACGCATCAATCGCCCGTACCGGATTGTCCGTGGCGACATAATCGTCCAAACTCGGAGGTCACAACTGAACCGCTGAGCGGGGCAGAAGTTCCTAGCACCGTCGTATTGACATGGTTCATCCTCAATTGAAAACAATAATGGATTGTTCACCACCAGTGAATCACAGTTGATTCATTCAGTCAAGGGGACAAGGATCATTGTGGACAAAAAATTGGATCAAAAGGAATGGTTCGAAAGACGAGGATAAACGTGACTGTCAGGATTGGGGTCAGGCTATAAAAACTGGCAAAATAATACTCAATAAAGGGGTGAAGTGAATTCTTTCATAGTCTCAAACGGGGGTTAATCGCACTTGATATTCGGAAACAATCCGGGTGAACTGAATTTACGGTTTGCTTCCGAGGAAACTGCTCTTAATACTAATAATACCAGTTCTCCACAAGATCCTTTTTAGACTATGAGGATGTATTAATCTGTCACTGATACTACCTGAGTAGTTACATTCCATGTTTATTGGAGTGGTGATAACCGCACCGAGCGAAAGCGGCGAAAGACTTACTCATTTGTTGTTTAGGCAAGTCGACATCCACACATCCTGTTCACCTGATTAGTAAATTGAGGTGCATAATATCTGACAAAATCGTCAAGTGCATTGGATATTGCCGATTCCCACTAGTTCTGTTCGGACTCCGCCCTCACCTAAATTGCCGGNAATCGGGATCTGATAATAAACCTGCTATGCAAATTGACTCTCAATAGCCGTGGCGACAAAAAGTACAGATGCAGAGGCTGATACTGAAATTATTTTGAAACCAGCATAATCATGGTCTGAACTGTCATCTGGATTGGCGTTTGATAAGTTATAAAAAAAGGGACCCGAAGGTCCCTTTATTTGATTAGATTAGATGATGCCAATTACATCATTCCACCCATTCCACCCATGTCTGGGGGCATGGCAGGACCGGCAGCATTTTTAGGCTCGGGTTTATCAGCAATCATTGCTTCAGTCGTGATGAGCAATCCAGCAATGGATGCAGCGTCTACTAAAGCTGTGCGGACAACCTTTGCAGGGTCAAGAATACCAAATTGGTACATATCGCCATACTCTTCAGTTTGTGCATTAAATCCAAAGTTGGGATCATCTGATTCTCTCACTTTACCGGCTACAATCGCAGCATCAACTGCAGCATTTTCTGCAATTTGTCGGAGTGGGGTTTCTAGAGACTTGGCAACGATTTTAATGCCAGCATCTTGATCACTATTTTCACCCTTTAACTCACTGAGAACTGAAGTTGCATTAATCAACGCTACTCCGCCACCAGGAACAACACCTTCTTGAACTGCTGCACGGGTTGAATTCAAAGCGTCTTCAACACGATCTTTTCGCTCTTTCACTTCAACCTCGGTTGAACCACCAACACGAATAACTGCAACACCTCCAGCTAATTTAGCAAGACGCTCTTGAAGTTTTTCACGATCGTAATCGGAAGTAGTTTCATCGATTTGTTGCCTGATTTGGTTTACACGAGCTTCAATTTCACTCTTTTCACCTGCTCCGTCAACAACAGTTGTTTCGTCCTTGGTGATTGAGATCTTCTTGGCAGTACCAAGCATCGTCATGTCAACATTTTCAAGCTTCATNCCGAGATCTTCAGAGATCACTTGACCACCTGTCAAAATAGCAATGTCTTGAAGCATGGCCTTGCGACGATCACCAAAACCTGGAGCTTTGACAGCAGCAACTTTCAAACCACCTCGGAGTTTGTTCACAACGAGAGTTGCCAAAGCTTCTCCTTCAACATCTTCAGCGATGATCAGAAGTGGCTTTGTGGTTTGAATGACTTGCTCAAGTAACGGAACCATAGGTTGCAATGACGAAAGCTTTTTCTCGTGCAACAAAATATAGGCATCTTCCAATTCAGTTGTCATTTTGTCGCTGTTAGTAACAAAATATGGTGAAAGATATCCACGGTCAAACTGCATGCCTTCAACAACATCAGTTTCTGTTTCAAGTCCCTTGTTCTCTTCAACAGTGATAACCCCTTCGTTGCCAACTTTCTGCATCGCATCAGCAATTTGACTACCAATTTCGGATTCACCATTGGCTGAAATCGTTCCGACTTGGGCAACTTCAGAAGAATCGACTACAGGCCGAGAGTTCTTCTTGATTTCCTCAATGGTGGCTGAAACAGCAAGGTCAACACCCCTTTTTAAGTCCATGGGATTCATTCCGGCAGCAACGTACTTTAAGCCCTCACGAACAATTGATTGTGCTAGTACAGTCGCTGTTGTGGTTCCATCACCCGCTTCATCGTTAGTACGTGAAGCGACTTCCTTAACCATCTGGGCTCCCATATTTTCAAACTTATCTTCAAGTTCAACTTCTTTGGCAACCGTCACGCCATCCTTGGTGATACGAGGAGCACCAAAAGATTTATCAATAACGACATTGCGACCTTTGGGACCAAGCGTGATTCGGACGGCGTCTGCAAGGGTATTTATTCCCTTGAGCATCCGATTGCGCGCATCAGTATCAAATCTTACATCTTTTGCAGACATTATTTTCTCCTAATTTGCTGATTAATAAAATTACGATGACTTAGGAAATGATCCCAAGCACATCACTCTCTTTCATGATCAAGAGCTCTTCACCATCAATAGTGACTTCAGTTCCTGACCATTTACCAAACAAGATTCTATCCCCATCTTTGACACCCATTGCAATAAGCTCACCAGAGTCTTTTCTGGCACCCTCACCGCAAGCGATGACCTCACCCTCAGCGGGCTTCTCTTTTGCTGAATCCGGTATGATCAAACCACCTTTGGTTTTTTCATCACCTTCGATTCGGCGTACTAGAACACGATCATGAAGTGGTCGAAAATTCATTAGAATTCCTCCAACAGTTAAAAATTTTAAAGGTTTAATGATTAGCACTCACCTAAGACGAGTGCTAACAAAAGGATAAATAGAACCGTGATCTTGTGATTCAATACTTTTTTTTCATATTTTATTTTTTTCGGAAGCGCTATAATTTCAAAAAAACGAAACAGTCAAACAGTGCTATATTTAGGAGCAGTCCAATGACCAAGCATTTAAGCGGAATGAAACAAGTCGGTCCGCAACATTTTCAAGAAGATCCGGGTCTGAGTTTTGAGGATTTTGCAATTGGTGACTTGTACGAACATTGGCCAGGTCGAACGATAACTGAAACCGATAATATTTGGTTCACTAACCTGACAATGAACTCACACCCATTACACTTTGANAACCATTTTGGTTCTCACACAGAATTTGGAAAATGCCTGATCAANTCAACNTTGACGGTGTCAATTGTCGTCGGCTTATCCGTTTCTTCAACAAGCCAGAAGGCCGTTGCAAATTTAGGTTGGGAATATATTAAACTTCCTAATCCAGTCTATGCGGGGGATACGATTTACGGAGAATCCACAGTTTTAGAAAAGAGAGAATCCAAATCGCGTAAGAATTGCGGAATCGTCAAAGTCAGGCATGTTGGTCGCAATCAGAACAATACAATTATTTGTGACATGGTACGTTCCTTTCTCGTTCCAAAAAAAGGAAAATCAACTGCCGAAAAGATGCAAAATATCACTCGAGTAAGGAATTAAATTATCAGTCACTCAGCCTGCTCCATACATTTTTGACCTACAGGCAATTGTTGTTCTCAATCATGTCAGGTGTTTGAAGTTTTTATCGTGCGTATTGAAATCCAATGCCGCGGCTTAAATATGCAGTAAGTATAAAACCCATAAACAGGAAATTACTGTGATAAAAATTTTTGGACATAAATCCCCTGACACCGATTCAACCGGCTCGCCCATACTATGGGCTTGGTATCTTACAAATATTGAAGCCGTGGAGGCAGTGGCAAAACTAACCGGCCCGCCTAATAATGAGGCATCCTTCGTATTGAATTATTGGAATGTTAAACAACCCGAAATCATTGATGATGTTGACGATGGCGAGGAAGTTATTATTGTCGATACAAATAATATTGGTGAACTTCCTCGTAACATTGCCAACGCCAAAATAGTTGGTATCATTGACCATCATCTTCTCCAAGGTGGCTTGAAAACCAATACCCCGATCAACATTACTGTACGGCCATTAGCATGTACAGCGACCATAATGCTTGATCTGATGGGNCCCAAAACTGTTGCTCAACTTCCTAGAGAAATGAAAGGAATTGCTTTGAGTTGTATCCTTTCCGATACTTTAGAGTTTCGCTCCCCCACAACCACAGCACATGATCAACAAGTCGCTGAAATGCTAGCCCGCGATCTCAATGTTAATATCCCTGCCTATGCAAATGAAATGTTTGCCGCCAAGTCCGATATGTCAATGTTCAGTGATTCTGAACTGTTAGCGGTGGACTCAAAACAATTTGATATTAACGGAAAAAAACTGAAAATCTCAGTCCTTGAAACAACATCTCCAAAACAAATACTTGATCGCAAAGAAACCCTCATTGACTCAATGGCTGCTTTTACTACTCAAGAATGCGTCGATGAAATTCTTTTATTTGTCGTTGATATACTGAATGAGTCTTCAACGCTCCTCATTCAAAATGAAACTGTCCGATCGATCTGCCAAAATAGTTTTGGTGTTNTTGATGAAGGNGANGCCATTGAACTCCCTGGTATTGTCAGCCGAAAAAAACAAATCATACCTAGCTTAAAGGTTTAGCACGCTAATCCATGACCCAAATCATTAATTCCTTTGAGGAAATCTCATCCCGATATGATGTGTTATTTTTTGATGTTTGGGGGTGTCTTCATAACGGTATCCGACCTTACCAAAAAGCAATAGACGCCCTGCAAAAGTATATTGCCCGTGGCGGAAAAGTTGTTCTCCTTACAAATTCACCTCGGCCTAGCTTTGAAACCACCAAACAGATTGATTTGGTTGGCGTACCGCGTAATGCTTGGAACATAATAGTCACATCAGGGGATGCCGCACAACACTCACTTTTCTCCGGTGATGTCGGACACACGATCTATCATATAGGCACCCATGATGAGAAATCCTTTTTTCAACGGAATCCTAACCTTGAATTGTTTATTGAAATTAATTATGCTCTACTCAATCAGGCTCAGGGGATTGTGTGTACTGGTCCCTTTGAAGATGAATCCCTCACTCTAGATGATTACCTTCCTAGTTTGGAATATGCCAATTCACAGAAACTTCCGTTTTTATGTGCCAATCCTGATTACATGGTCTATCGGGGCGACAAATTAGTGATTTGTGCTGGTGCAATAGCCCATCAATACTCTCAACTAGGAGGCAAAGTGCTTCTTTTTGGTAAGCCTTGGGAACCAATATATGAATTAGCATTATTACGGTTAAGCCATTATTACGAGGTCAATGACAAAACACGTATTTTATGCGTCGGTGATGGAGTGTCCACGGACATTAAAGGTGCTATAGATAACGGTTTTCCTTGTTTATTTGTTACTGGAGGTCTTGCCATTGAAGAAACTGGAACAGTCGAACAGCCAAATCCCGCGATGCTACAGTCTTATCTAAATAAGTGCGGAGTAAATCCTGATTTTGCTATAGGGCATTTTTGTTAGACAAAATATTCTCGTTCAGTTCATGGANATTCTTCGGTCAATCGACACTATACCTAGTAATTTTAATGGGTCAGTAGCAGCTATCGGTAATTTTGATGGAGTTCATCTTGGCCATCAAAAAGTGTTTCAAACTACCAAAGAGATAGCAAATCTAAGTCAAGCTCCTTCATCAGTCATCACTTTTGAGCCTCACCCAAGGGAGTACTTTCAACCCCAATCCAAGCAATTTAGATTAACAAACTCTAAATCGAGGGCAAAGGAATTAGAATCTCAAGGAATTGATATTCTTTTTGAACTCAGCTTTGATTCGAGGCTGGCCAATATGTCGGCTTTAGAGTTTATTAACGAATTGCTCCATAAGACATTGCAACTTAGCCATGTCGTTGTTGGTAAGGATTTTAAGTTTGGCAACAGACGCACCGGCGACTACAAGATGCTTGAAGCCCAGGGCAAGCTTTTAGGCATAGGCGTCTCCTCTTTAGAACTACTTCAATTTGACAACACAACCTGCTCTTCAACCTTAATCAGGGAAGCAATTACCAAAGGAGAAATGAAAAAGGCGGCACAATCACTTGGGCGTTGGTTTACCATTGTGGGAATTGTTCAATCAGGTTATAAAAGAGGCCGACAGTTGGGGTACCCAACAGCAAATTTAAATCTAGAGAGAGTAATACATCCCCAAAATGGAATTTATGGGGTAATGGTAAACGTTATGACGGGTCCGTATATTGGCCGATACAAAGGCGTTGCATCAATTGGTACCAATCCAACTTTTGGAGTCCATAATCCAAACCTTGAAACTTATCTATTTGATTTTGATGGCGATATTTATGGAGAAGAAATAGAAGTCGCCTTGATTCACTACCTTCGTCCCGAGATAAAATTTGAAACTTCAGAAATGCTGATTGACCAAATGAGAGTTGACTGCCAAAATGCCCAGTTAGTTTTAGGTGAAAATCAACTTCAACTCTCTCTTCAAAACGAATAATACAACTGGAGGTTTAATATTTCTGAACACATTCGTAAGGATTTTTGGCAACGCTACAAGCTTGCAGAACTTAATCAAGCCGAATGGGAGGCTCTTTGTGATGGATGTGGCCTATGTTGTCTGTTTAAGTTCACCGAAGAAGAAGATAATACAGTGCTTTACACCACAATAGCCTGCCGATTGATGGATTGTCAATCGTGTCAGTGCCAACACTACGAAGCTCGTAATGAAATTGTCTCTGATTGCATAAAATTAACTTATGACCAGCTTGAAGAAACCCAACACTGGTTGCCACCCACATGTGCTTATCGGTTATTATATCAGGGCAAACCTCTTTTTGATTGGCACCCTTTAATTTCAAAAAACCCTTTGAGCGTTCATGAAAATGGTATCTCCATTAAAGAATGGGCTATCTCCGAAACAACAATAAATCTCAATGATTTAGAGAATTACATTATCGAAGAATTACCGCAATGAATTTCGGCTCTGACAATTGTGGACCTGCACCGTCCGAAATCATTGCCTCCATAGTTGAAGCCAATAAAGGGTATCAAAGTTCCTATGGCTCTGACAGCCTTATGGATGAGGTGAAGTCTCATTTTAAAAACCTTTTTGAGCACCCCGATTTGAGTGTCTATCTTGTCGCAACTGGAACTGCTGCCAATGCCTTGTCTCTTGCCTGTATCTGTCCACCTTGGGGAACCATTTTTTGCCACCAAGAATCACACATTCAAGTTGATGAGTGCGGTGCACCGGAATTTTTTTCGGGCGGCGCCAAATTAACACTCCTTGAAGGGCATCATGGAAAAATTGACCCAATAAAACTCAGCCAAACAGTTGCCAATACCGGGGTGTTGGGAGTTCACAATGTCCAAAAAGGTGCTCTTGCACTTACTAACACCACTGAACTCGGTACGGTTTACACTCTGGCGGAGTTAAATGAACTCACTTCAATAGCCAAAAACAATCACATACAAACTCACCTTGATGGTGCTCGTTTTGCTAACGCACTTATAAAATTAGGTTGCTCACCTGCGGATCTTTCTTGGAAAGCAGGTGTTGATATATTAACATTCGGTGGCACAAAAAACGGCTTGTTAGGAGTTGAGGCTGTTGTTATCTTTGATCCTAAGTTGGCTTGGGAATTTGAACTCCGAAGAAAAAGGGCTGGTCATTTGTTTTCTAAACATCGATATCTCTCTGCACAAATGCTGAGATATCTCTCTGATGGACTTTGGGTCAGGCTCGCGGAAAAAGCAAACAAGCTGCAAGAAAGTTGGCCGACGGATTGGCGGCAAACCCCAGCGCAGAAATCAAGCATCCCGTTGATGCCAATATGATATTTGTCAACTTACCTCGTGCTACTCACAAAAAGGCCTTTGCTAATGGTGCTGCATATCATTTGTGGCCGCCCAATCAATCCCTTGGGGGTGACGACCAAGAGCCATTATTGTCAAGGCTGGTATGCAACTGGTTCACAACTGATACGGAAATCAATTCACTGCTTGCAGTTGTTTCATCTGAGTGAAGTCCACTAATTATTCTATGATTCCACTCTCACTGCATTGCCAGAAATCGGTCCTTGAAAATCACCCTATCACCCTAACAACTTGAGCGTCGGTCAAGCCAAAAACTAGGAGAAATCAAATTATAGCAGCGCTATTTTACAATTTTCAGAGTTCTCCCCTTAAGCGGTTTCTACTTATTAAAGGAAGTGTTAATATTCTCACTCAGTACTTCGTATTTTTCGTGAATATTATTTTCTGCAATTCCCTGAAAGCAATAACTCCTGCTATACTGAATTCCTGACTATATCCTTTTTACTTGTTTAGTTATCCAATGCCAACACCGGATTCCGTCTTTTCATTGCTCTCCCCTCAAGATGCCATCATCGTAATCATGATTGGGGCAACACTTTCGGATGAAACTGTATCCACTTCCGAACTGCTTACGATTGAAAGGACTATTTTTCACCTGCCAGCCTTTCGTAATTATGACGCGGACCGGATCCCACTACTCTTCCAAGCAGTCGTTGAATTGTTTCAAGAAGAGGATGGACTCGATGCTTTCTTGGGTTTGATTAAGGATGGCCTGCCCGAGAGGATGTCACCTACCGCTTATTTATTAGCCTGTGATGTTATTGCTGCCGATGGACGTTTTAAAATTGAAGAATCACGCTTTTTAGAGGAGCTGGCTCTAGCTCTTGAGCTAAACACATCGCAAACTAGAGAAATGCTCCGCTCAACAGCGTATCGTTACAGAGCATTGGAGTGAAGGAAGATTTGCTTTCCACCTCACAAACGTCTCAACAAATACCTGCTGTTAATTCAACATTTATTTGGATTGCCTCTAATCGCCGAGGTCATTGTTCGTCAGTTCATTGGCATGGTATACTATACACTGATAACAAAACTCAGTACCAGAAACCTATCCCTTAAGCAAATCATCAAGATAACTCAGTCGATCTTGTCCCCAAAAAACTTCATCACCAACGACATATGTCGGTGACCCAAATACATTGGCCTCCACTGCCTTTTTGGTATTCGCTTCAAAGATATCCGCAGCTGTTCTAGCGTTCTGCAATACTTTTGTGCTATCAAACCCAGCCAAAGATAAACAGTCCTCAATCACTTTGGAATTGGCTATATCCAATTCATTTGCCCAGCAAGCTTGAAGAATATTTTGCACCAGTAATCCAATATCACCCTCTTCCTCTATCGCACTAATTACAGCATAGGATGCAGGTTTTGGGTCAGTGGGCCAATGCTTGGGAGAAAGATTAATTGGCATTGAGAGCCACTCGGCAATCCGAGCAAGTTCTTGTGTCCTATAGCGCTGCCTTGAAATATGCCGGTCCTTAGGTGGTACTCCTCCGGTTTGAGCAAAAAGACTCATAATGTCCATAGGACGATATTCAATCTTACGTTGGCGTCGGTTGGCAATGAGTTCAAGCCGATTGCCCGCCAAATATGTAAAGGGCGATAAAACTGAAAAATAGTACGATATTGGTGTCATAACATTCATATCCTTCCAAGTGTTAATGAGGTCATTAAGTTAGATGATTTAAGAACTATTTTTCTGGTTATAAGTCTAATATTTCTTACTTCATTTTATTTGGTTCATTCCGGACGGGAGATATATATGTGTTTGCATTGCTGCAGGAGAAAATGAGCCGACTTATGGAATCTGAATTAATTGGGAATTGTTCACTCACTGAGGAAATAAATTGTTTGGTAATGTGATTCCAATAGCTTAATTTATTAATAAATTCCTTCGGCCTTTTTTGAAAAATATCCGTGTGATCCACCTGTCAAGTTAATTTCACTTAATGATTAAAATTACCACGTAACCAAAATTTACCGAACCCACCCCTAACCCATTAATATTCTGAGGTTTGTATATGCATCCGTATAATTTCCCAAAACTGGTAAAGGGAAGTGCTAACCCCGATCTATCCTCTCATATCGCAAATTGTATCACCGCTCAAAGTGGCAAAAAAACTGAATTGCTTGAATCTCGTGT
>JGI24792J26632_1002243_pt1 | contig 10272 bp, 9 predicted proteins | sample MesohylBB_FD_26632 | JGI IMG/M metagenome (IMG submission 26632)
CAGAAAGCGATCGCATCTTTGGATTCAACCCGTTCCGGCTCGAAGAGTTTGACGTAGCTGCGTGGGCTTCGGGTCTGCGGAACGCCTATTGCTTTGCCCGATGCGAGTACCTGCTTTTGGATGTCTTCCATCTGGTTGTCAGTCCCACGTTTCATTTCTGCTGGTGTAAGTCCTAAAACGGCTTCTGTGGAAGTGGTGACCTTCCCGTTTTCATAGAGATGCAAAGCCCCACGATAGATACCGAGTCGCTTGGATAGAATTTCAATGATACGTTGAAAGAGTCCCTCCAGATTGAGGTTGGTGTTCACGGATTGGCTCACCTCAAAAAGCGTAGAGATGTCCCTGACCTGTTTTTCTAAATTTGCGTTGACGCTGTTTATCTCCTCTATCTGTTCGACCCGACTCCGTCTCTGGATTTGGAAGTGGCGAATAATGCGGATAACGCCATAGACGACGAACGGATAGAGCAGTGCTATGATAATGCTTTCAGTATGATTTGCATAGCGGAAGACGTAAACCCAATTGGCTACGGTCGTAATGCCGAACAAAATGTTCTGCCCGCGCGGTTTCGTGTAGAGGACCGACAGAACAATCACTCCATAGTAGCAGTGGCTTATCGCCGGATAGTATTCCGATATCTGAAACAGATGCGTACTGACGTTAATGAGAAGCACAAAGAGTGCGAGAAAGAACGTTAGCATTTTTTTACGGCAATCAGCGGTCAGCAATCAGCAGTCAGAAAGAGAGGATAGATTCAGCAGAACACCTCTTTGCTGATGGCTATTCTTTTAGAAAGTTATTAAGCATCTTTAACCCGACGCGCCCGCTCTTTTCGAGGTGGAATTGTGTTGCAATGAGATTATCGTGGGCAATCGCGCTACAGAATTCAAGTCCGTACTTCGTCTTTCCGATCACGATGTCCTCTGTCTCTGGCTCGGGATAGTAGGAGTTGACGAAATAGAAGTGTGCGGGGTTTGGAACGCCTTCAAAGATTGCGTGCGGTTTTGTCTGATACACTTCGTTCCAGCCGATTTGTGGGACCTTTAGTGTTTCGGTTTGTGCTTCTGTATCAGGTGCCGGATATTTTTTTACATATCCGGGTAAGAGATTTAAGCATTCGGCATCCTCTTCCTCACTGCGTTCAAAGAGGATCTGGATACCGATACAGATACCGAGCATAGGTTTGCCGGTACGGAAAAAGTCTGCGAGGACCTGGTTCAATCCGCGTTTCTGTAACGTTTGCATCGTGGCTTTTGCGGCACCGACACCGGGGAAAATAATGCGCTCAGCGGCGAGTATCGTTTTTGGGGTGGATGTAATCTCGTTTTTATACCCGAGGTGCGTTAAGGCACGCGCAACACTCGTCAGGTTCCCTGCTTCGTAATCTATAATCGCAATCATATTTTTTATTATTTAAATTTGGGCACTGTTTCTCTATAGATAGGGTCACCCCTACGGGGCACAATGTCTATAGGGACTTTGTCAATCGTTTTGTAATTTGTCAATCGCTTTATAAAGGTTAGCTGTCTCGATTCCTGCGATAGCGGCTTCAGACCCTTTGTTTCCTGCCTTGATGCCGGCGCGTTCAAGTGCTTGCTCTATCGTATCTGTCGTGATGACACCGTAGATAACAGGAATGTTGGTGCTGGATGATATGTTGGCGATTCCCTTGGCACTTTCGGCGGCGACGTAATCGAAATGTGGGGTCGCCCCTCGGATAACTGCACCGAGGCAGAGGACAGCGTCATAGCGTTCGCTCTCTGCGAGACGTTTGGCAATTCCAGGGATTTCAAAGGCACCGGGAGTCCAGAAAACATCGACAGTGTCCACGTCGACGCCGTGCCGTTTTAGGGCATCGAGTGCACCGGCGAGGAGTTTTTCGGTAACGAAACTATTAAATCGGCTGACGACGATACCGAACGTGAGCCCTTCACCGAGGAGATGTCCATCATAAACGTTTGGCATTTTTAAATTTATTGCTCCTGGGCTGCGCTCCACTTCGTTTTGCGCAGGTTTTCGTTTAATTCGCGACTGGGTTTGGGATCTGTTCGCGATTTATAACTTGGTTATGTTTTCTTAATTTTCCTTGTCGTTCGTTACTGATGGTTCCCGATGGCTATTCCTCATGTAGGAGGAGGTGTCCGAGTTTGGAACGTTTTGTTTCTAAATATCGGCGGTTAAATGTATTCGGTTTGGTTTGCAACGGGACACGCTCAACGATTTCAAGCCCGTGTCCAGACAATCCTGTAACTTTTTTCGGGTTGTTTGTCATCAGTCGCATTTTTTGGACGCCTAAATCGGCTAATATTTGTGCACCGATGCCGTAGTCTCGCAAATCTGCGGGGAACCCCAGATGTTCATTCGCTTCGACGGTGTCTAATCCGTCGTTGTCTTGTAACTGATATGCCCTGAGTTTCCCCTTGAGTCCCATGCCTCTGCCCTCTTGTCGCATGTAGACGAGCGCGCCTCTGCCTTCTTTCTCAATGAGTTTCAGTGCGATTTCGAGTTGTTCACCGCAATCGCATCTGAGCGAGCCAAAGACATCGCCGGTGAGACATTGTGAGTGCACACGGACTAAGAGTGGTGTTGGATCGGTGAGATCACCTTTTGTGAGTGCAATATGCGTTTTATCTGCTTCAACGGTCTCACCCCCTGTATCGGTGCTTTCGTAGGCGAAAAGTTTGAACTCACCGTGTGCGGTTGGTATATCAGCGGTTGCGACGCGTCGGATTAGTGTCTCTGTCTCACGACGGTATGCGATGAGGTCGGCGATCGTGATAATTTTGAGTTGATGTTGCGCGGCGAACTCCATAAGTTCGGGGACGCGTGCCATGCTGCCGTCTTCGTTGAGTATCTCACAGAGGACCCCTGCGGGGTATAGTCCTGCCATTTGCGCTAAATCGACGGTGGCTTCGGTATGCCCGGCGCGCCGGAGGACACCCCCTGGTTTCGCTTCTAAAGGAAAGATGTGTCCAGGGCGGACGAAATCTGAAGGGACAGCGTTAGTATCAACGAATTTCTGGATGGTATAGGCGCGTTCTTGTGCGGAGATGCCGGTTGTTACCTCTTTCGCATCGATAGTGACTGTGAAGGCGGTCTGCATTTGTGCCGTGTTGGCTGCTACCATCGGGTGGAGCTCGAGTTCGGCAAGCCGTTCTGAACTGGTAGGTAGGCATATCAGCCCCCTGCCGTATTTCGCCATGAAATTTATCTGCTCTGCTGTTACCTTTTCAGCTGCCATGATGAGATCGCCTTCGTTTTCGCGATCGGGGTCATCAATGACGATTATCATTTCCCCGTTTTGGATTGCAGAGAGTGCTTCAGGAATGGTATTAAATGTATTTGACATTTTTTTAATGATACGCCAAGCGTTAAATAGCACCTTATGTGATTTAACGGTTTCCACTTGAGGTTCGCCTGCCGCCGTTGTTGGCAGGCTTATAGCACCTTAAAAGTGATATAAGAAAACGGACAAATGATACGCCAAGCGTTAAATAGCACCTTATGTGATTTAATGGTTATTGGTAACAAGAGGAAACCTTTGTTAAACGAAAACCTCTTAACAATGACTGAAAGCTGAAAGGGTTGCGTAGCAACCCGTGCTGAAAACCATTTAATCGATATAGCCGTGTTTCGCTAAAAAGTTCAAGTTAAGGGTTTCAGAAGAGGACTGTTTGCTCAACTCCGTCGTCTCTTCGCTATTTTTTAACAGCGTTTCGAGATAACGCGCGACGATGTCGACTTCGAGGTTAACCTTAGCACCGTTCCGTTTCGTTCCGAGGGTCGTAACGTCCTTTGTATGCGGTATCAGCGTGACTTCAAAGGCATCTGCGTGTACGTTTGATACAGTTAGACTGACACCGTCGATCGTGATGGATCCTTTGTAGGCGACATAGGGCTTGGTGGTGCGACTCATTGTAATCTGCATCACAGAGGCATCACCTTCATCTTTCCACGAGCGGATTGTCGCGACCGCATCAACGTGTCCGAGTACGAGATGTCCACCCAATCTATCGCTAAGCCGAAGTGAACGCTCTAAATTGACGTGATCTCCAACCTTCCGTTCACCCAAGGTTGTGCGGCGCAAGGTCTCAGCGGATGCATCCACAGTGAATGTTTCCGATGTAAGGAAACGGATCGTAAGACAGGCACCGTCAATGGCGATGCTGTCGCCGACTTTCGCATCACTGAGAACGTCATTCGCCTGAATCTCAAGAATCGCATCTTGCGGTTTAACCTGAATGCTTTTAATCGTTCCGAGTTCCTCGACGATCCCGGTGAACATGCTATAGATACCCCTCGATTAGAAAGTCGTGATCAGGGATAGGTGTGACGCTGACTCTGCGTAGGTTCGCTGCCTCGGTTAAACTGCGGATTCCTATACCACCAATCGGTCCAGGTGCATTCTGTCCACCAATGAGTTTAGGTGCGATGAAACACATAACCTTATCCACGATACCTGCGGCGAGGGCTGAGGCATTGATTTCGCTACCGCCTTCTATTAAGACGCTTGTTATCTCATGTTTGCCTAATATTTCCATCAAACTCTTAAAACAGACCTTACCGTGCGCGGCTGGAACGGTTATCACCGCTGCACCAGTCTTTTCGAGGACATCGACGTTTTCAGAGGGTGCCTCTGGTGTTACTGCCACGATAACGTCTGCGTCGCTTTCGGCGTTGAAAATGCGTGCATCCGTGTGCGTTCTCCCGCGTGAATCTAACACAATCCGGATTGCGTCCTGTCCCTCTTTGTCCTGAAGCCGCGTCGTGAGTGCCGGGTTATCGCGTGCGACTGTACCTCTACCGACGAGGATCGCATCTACTGCGTCCCGTACCTCATGTCCTCGTTGCCGTGATGCCTCGGACGTAATCCATTGCGATTCCCCAGAAGCGGTGGCGATTTTCCCGTCGAGACTCATAGCGGTTTTGAGAATCACAAACGGTTTGCCGGTTTGAATGTATTTACGGTGTACCTCGTTTAGGTCTGATGCTTCTTGTTCGCAGATGCCTACATGGACGTTTATGCCAGTCTTTTGGAGTTGCTCGACTCCTTTACCGGCGACACTCGGATTCGGGTCAACCTCTGCGACGTAGACCTGCGCGATACCTGCGTGAATCAGTGCTTCTGTACAGGGCGGTGTTCGTCCCCAGTGGCAACACGGCTCAAGATTTGTGTAAAGCGTCGCGCCTTTGGCATCCTCACCAGCGGCGCTAAGCGCATGGATTTCGGCGTGTGGGGTTCCTGCTTTCTGGTGATACCCTTCACCGATAACTTTTCCATCTTTTACTATAACCGTGCCAACGAGAGGGTTGGGACTCGTGCGTCCTTTTGCTTGTCGTGCTAAATCCAGTGCACGTCGCATAAAGGCTATGTGTGTTTCGTCCATGGCGATGCGTAATTTACACCCGAAAGTCTATTTTCTTTACATTATATCATATTTCGATGAGAAATCAAAATCATTTTTAAAGTGCGGCGACCTCTTTCAGAGATTCGAGGATTTCTGTCTGTTTTGGGAGGTCAAATTGATGCGAACCGATGTACATATATCTAATAGTCCCTGTTTTGTCAATGATAAATGTTGCTGGACGCGCGATGTTGTAAGCCTCTAAGCTGAGCCAGTGGTAGACACCGTAGCTTCTGATGACGTTCCGTGTTTTGTCTACCAGTAGCGGGAATGTGATGCCGTTTTTCTCGGCATAGCCTCGAAGTTCACGGGGCCACTGTCCAGCAATGGCGAGCGGGGTGGCTGTATATTCCGCGTAGCCTGCGACGTTTTCTTGCACAGCCGCCAACTGACGACGGCTGTTCGGTCACCATGTCCCTCGGAAAAAGGTTAAGACGACGTGGTGCGTGTCCCGGTACGTTTCGAGCGATACTTCTCCTCGTTGATGTGATGGGAGCACAAACGACGGCGCAATATCGCCGATGTTGAGAACCTTGTTTTTGCGTGGCATGGGCATACTGTATCAAAAAGTGCGGTGCATGTCAAGCGTTTAGTAGATAGCTGTCAGCCGTCAGCCGTCGGTAATTGAATTGTCAGAATCAGGATAATCCTCTAAATCCCCTTATCAGGGGGACAGGATTACAGGATGGATAGGATTGTGGTGTTTTTGCTGATGTTGTGAGTTTCAGAGTATTCAGAGTAACTCTGAAAATGGGTGAATTTGAAAAAAGTTGTGAATGTAGATGATGACTGGATTGGCGGTGGTTTTGATGGGTGGTTTAAAAAAAGTTACTCTGAAAATGAAGATAAGAATTGTGATTGGGGAATGTGGGTGTTCATTGTCTGAATCGCGGATGACACGGATTGTGCGGATTGCGCGGATTTTGGTAATTGTGTATTGCGGTATCTTCAGCCCGAGCGGGGCGGCAAGTGTGTAGAAAACGTTTCAGAAAAGACAAAGCCCCAGCGGGGCGGCAAGTGTATAACAGGGGTGCTCCCTTAACAAGGGTGTTGGGTAAGTTTGAGAGGGACACCGGAGAGAAATTGGCTCTGGCTTATGAAGTTTTTTGCTGGTGCTCGGCGATGATCTTTCCTAATGCTCTCAAGGCATCGTTAACAGATTTCGCGTCTGGGAACATTTCGGCTACGTCGTCGTCAAGCCGAATCAGGTTTGTGCCTGCCTGGTATCGTTTCGCATATTTTCCCCGAACCCCTTCGCTGAAATCATACTCATCGAGCATATCTGGATCCTGTTTATTGGGTGTTGCTTGACTCATAGATTTTCCTTTATAGAGAAGGTCAAAATTGTTCATAGTAAATAATAGCAGATTCGCTTCTATAAGTCAAGGTAGGGAGTTCGTTCAGATCGCGATTCTGCCTTGAATGTCCTCATCAAATATGCTACAATTTTAAGAAGTAAAAGCGATAATCTCCTTGACCATTCTGAATCTTATTTTGAGGATTGAAAATGAAAAAGAAATCATATAGTAGATACCGAAAATCGAGACGATGGCAGATCAAACGCCGGACGATTTAGAAACCATAGCCTCCTCTGTAGGAGCGAGCTGTGCTCGCGATACCGGATATAAAAACAAGCCCTACCCGCTATACTAATAGGAATGTGAAATGAAACAAACGCCCACCCGGGGACACCGGCAACTCCGCAAAGGCAGACACTCAATTCCCGGTACCTATTATTTTCTCACACTCGCCACACTTAACAAAAAACCCCTGCTCGCAACTCCCAAAATCGCGGACATCATTTTTCAGGCCTTTGATTGGCTCCAAACGAAAGAGCGACTCAGATGGTTTTGTGTGATTGTGATGCCAGATCATATCCATGCCGTTATCCGACTCGGCAGTAAGCAAACATTGCCGCGACTTATACAATCCTTCAAAAGCCACACAGCGAAACAGGTTAACGCTTGCTTGGAACGTAGCGGTTCGCTTTGGCAAGGTGCTTACTATGAACATGGTATTCGGCAGGATGAATCATTGAATACCATTATTCAATATTGTTATCAGAACCCAGTGCGGTCAGGATTGGTAAAGGCTGCGAGGGATTATCCGTTTTGGCGGTGTAAATTTGAGATGGAATGAGGAAAATAGCGAGGCAGAAGATCGCGAGCATGGGGAAATTGAGGAAACACCCCAGCAAAAACCCCAAGCAAAAACACCCGCTCCTACAGAAGAAGGGAATCGCGAGCATGGGGAAATTGAGGAAACACCCCAGCAAAAACCCCAAGCAAAAACACTCGCTCCTACAGAGGAAGGGTGTTCCTTATAGTAAAGGCAGTTCCTTAACGATCTCCACGGTTTTGAGGCTGACGGTGATGACACGGTGGATGAGGTCTACGATGTAACGGGGTTCATCGGCGCGGTTGGGGTCGTTGACGATTCCGCTCCGTTTGTCGGTCTTGACGCGATATTGATCTACGACCCACTCCAACGCTGAACGGTTGCCGAGCCGATAGTCATAGACCTCCGCAGGGATACCGTCCAGTGTGAGGAAATCGTTGTATTTGAGTTGCGTCTTGTCTTTGGAAAATCTCATCTTCTCGACATTCCAATCGAGTGCCATCCCTTTTGTTTCGATATATTTTAGTCCGTCGTATTTCGGAGCGGATTCGTAGTTGACGTGGATATCTGTTAATGCCGCGCCTGCGGTGGCGAATCCCCAGAAGTCTTCGGCGAAGGGGATATGCGGGAGATCGCGCTTGAGGTTTGCCTCGTATTTCTCGCGGTAGTCGGGATGGTGCAGGAGACCGTAGTTGTAGTGGAAGATGTCCCACTTGGTGATGGTGTCGTCGCCGTAGTGGGTTCGGAATTCTGCTAACGCCCAATCGGTGATGTTCTCTTGTCGGTTGGTGCTGTCCTCGTCGTAGGTGTAGAAGGGGAAGGATTGTTGCGGATCGCCATATAAGTTCACATCAGGAATACATTGGCTCATCAAAACAGCAAACTCTTTCCGACCATAGCCTCCAACACATATCACTCGATTCTCTTTTTCGGGCTCTGATGTTGGAAAGATAAAAGGAAATTCTCCTACCCTTTCGTTCATCATTCGGTCAAAGTAGATATTTGATTTTGTAAATGGACGATAGAGAGAGTGCCGAAGTTTTGTCTCTGAAAATTCAGCCATTTGTCCACTCTTCAGTTTTCGTTTTAAACTGGAACTCCAGCTGATTTTAGTATTGTCATACTCTACGAAATTATCCACATTCACAATCGACTTCTCTGGTGTAGTCAACCACTTCAGTACCTGTGCATTGTAGAAACCCATCATTTTCTGAATGTTTTCTGTGAGAGCATTTATGTTGAAGTTGTAAGTCCACGCATCACGGCTTGTGCTAACTCCGAGGCTATAAGTTTTAAAAATCACATCCACCGCGGCACTTTCCCTCGCCTTCGCTTCCTTCGTTCCCATCGGGATAAAGGCGTCAAATTCGGTATGAAGTCCTTCCGTGAGCCATGTATGTCGATTATCAGGCGTTATCTGTTTCCATTCGACGTTTCGGTAGTGCTTCTTTGAATTGAGATAGTTATATTTCTCCTCCTTCCGCCAGAATTCATCAACACTTGCATAGAAGATTTTGGTGGGACTTGTATCTATCCTGTTACCACCTTTCTTGATGAAAAGATTGATGCTCACACCGACCTGAATGCCGAAGACGTTATGTGTTGTCCCAGACAACTTTGGATTCTGACGGACGTTACCTCCCAAATCCAGAATGTAAATCGCGTCGAAATCGTCTGCGAGGTGTTTCCGCATTCCATCAAATGCTGTCCTGTCCAGAAAACCGCTGTTGGTCACGAGGGCGACAATCCCTTCCTCGCCAATTCGCTCCGATGCCCATCGAATCGCTTTCACATAGGGGTCATAGAGGGCGTTTTTGAGCGTTGCTTTGGAATCCACAGCATACGTGTCAGTAATCCGGGCATCCATTACCTTATACTTCCGATTTTTGTTGTTGTCATTTTCATCAATTTGTTTCGTATTGTAAGGCGGATTGCCGATGACGACGAACATATCCGCCGCCTTCTGCCGTTCCACACGTTCTGTGTTTTCCTGTGTGAAGAGTTCCCTTTGTTCCTGCTCCATCAATTCAAACGTGTCGGCAAGTGCGATGCCCTCAAACGGGAGATACGTCCCTGTGCGTTGGAAGTATTCCTGCTCGATGTTCAAGCTGGCAATGTAGTAAGGTAGGAGCATCACTTCGTTGCAGTGGAGTTCGTTGCGGTATTTCTCTTCCAACGCCGTGCCTTGAATGTCCTGCATAAGACGGACAATGAAATTCCCCGTCCCGACGAACGGATCGATGATATGTACACCGGTGTCCGACAGCGACCGATTGAATTCGGTCTCCAAGATGTATTCAACGCTGTTCACCATGAAATCGACGATCGGTTGCGGTGTGTAGACGATGCCGTGTGTGTCTGCCACATCCTCAGAGAACCCCTGAAAGAATTTCTCGTAAAACGTGTTGAGGAAGTGCTGTTTTTGGGTAAAGTCTTTGCAGAGCATCGCGGCTTGTTCAATCGCGATATAGAACCGATCTAAGGGTTTGAGAAACTCCTCGCGACTGAACGCCTGTCGGATGAGTTCGTCGACGACGTTTTCAATCTCACGTGCGATGATGTTTCGGCGGGTGAAGGCGGAGTTATTAAAAACGGTGCGGAACATGCGTTCGGTGAGGATATGTTGGATGAGCATCTCCTCGACGGCATCCTGTGAGAGTTCGGGGTTGATGGAGGTGCGACAGATTTCGTAGAAATCGGTGAACGCCTTTTTGAAGGCTGGATCGGTTTCGTGGCGTTGCTCAATGAG